>Ga0209707_1002148_pt1 | contig 10521 bp, 9 predicted proteins | sample EN4Hudsemesocosm_FD_184630 | JGI IMG/M metagenome (GOLD analysis project Ga0209707, IMG submission 184630) | Methane-oxidizing microbial communities from mesocosms in the Hudson Canyon - EN4B Hudson Canyon (SPAdes) (version 2) | ecosystem: Environmental > Aquatic > Marine > Cold seeps | place... | reverse complement strand
GAGTAAGACTAAGAGAATACTTTGATGTACCATTTGATGGTTTATGTATGCATGAGTGTGTATTCTCTGCTAAAACTTTGGCAAAAAATGGCGTAACAGCTATGGATATTGCAAAATACTTAATTGATTTTGGAATGCATGCACCAACTGTTTATTTCCCATTGATTGTAAAAGAAGCGATTATGATTGAACCTACTGAAACAGAAAATAAAGAAACACTTGATATTTTTTGTGACAGAATGATTGAAGCTGTTAAATTGGCTCAAAGTGATCCTGAAGCTTTCAAAGAATACCCTAAAACTCTGGGTGTTTGTAGACCTGATGATACTTTGGCTATTAAAGAGCTAAATGTGAGATCTACTCACTAATAGAGTATTTAAATACTTAACAAGGAAGGCCTTTGTGCCTTCTTGGTTAAGATTCCAACAGGGAACATATAAAAGATTTTTCTAAACTTCCAAAGTAATTTTTAAAGTTCAAAGACTATTCAATCATAAGAGGATAGTTATATGCTTTTTTTGGAATTTTATAAAAAACTTACAGTATTAAAGTTAAGAATTTACTAGAATAAAGGACATAAAATGACAATGAGATCAAACAATTTAAATAGAAAACCAGAGTGGCTTAGAAAAAAGATTTCTTTTTCTGCTCAGCAAGATATGGATAAGTTATTAAAAGATGTTGGAATTCATACAATTTGTCAAGAAGCAAAATGTCCAAACATCAGCGAATGTTTTGCCAATAAAAATGCAACATTCCTTATCTTAGGAAACGTCTGTACAAGACGTTGTACTTACTGTAATGTAATGACAGGAAAACCTTTTGAAGTCAATGACAAAGAGATTGAACAAGTAACAACTTCAGTTCAAAAACTGGGACTAAAATATATTGTCATTACCAGTCCTGCACGTGATGACCTAGGAGATGGGGGAGCTTCTCAATTTTATAAAGTTACTCAAGATATTTTGGCAAAAGTTCCTGATTCAAAGGTAGAGCTTTTAATTCCTGACTTTAAAGGAAAAATTGAGTCAATTCAAACAGCTGTTGACTCAGGTGCAATTGTAATTGGACACAATGTTGAAACAGTGCCTAGTTTATATAAGGTACGAAAGGCTTCTACATATAAAAGATCACTTGAAGTATTACGACAATTAAAAGTTTTAGGTGGAGATAAAATCAAAACTAAAAGTGCTTTAATGGTTGGACTTGGTGAGACCCAAGAAGAGATGATTCAAGTATTTAAAGATTTAAGAGAAGTGGGTGTTACCCTATTAAGTATAGGTCAATACCTTGCACCTTCAGGGGAGTATGAAAAAGTGTACGAGTATGTAAAACCAACTCAATTTGCTTTATACAAAAGAACAGCTTTAGATATGGGGTTTGAATTTGTTCACAGCGAACCATACGCGAGAAGTTCTTACATGGCCCATGAGTATGTTGGAAAAAAAGACAGTAAATAAACAAGATTAAAACGATAAAGGAATAAATATGTATGACGTAATTGTAATTGGAGCAGGACCTGCTGGATATGAAGTGGCATCATTACTTGGTAGTGCTGGTAAAAGTGTATGTATTATTGATAAAAATGAATCACGAATTGGTGGAACTTGTTTAAACGAGGGCTGTGTTCCTGCAAAAAACTTTTTGGAAACAGCTTCATATGTAAAAAAAAGTGCTTATTTTCAAAAGTGTGGTGTAGATTTAACAATAAATTCTTTTGATATTGAGGCTTTAAAAAAGAATACTAATTGTTTAATCACTGACTTAACAGATGGTATCTTGGGAAAACTGAAAAAAGCAAAAGTAGAAATCAAATATGGAACGGCATCTTTCCTCGATGAAACAACCATTCAAATTTCTGGAGAAAATGAAGAAGTAATTAAAGCAGAAAAAATTGTTATTGCTTCAGGTTCAACTCATAGAAATCATCCTTTAATGAACCTTGTTGATGGGAAAATCATCTCAAGTAAAGAAGTATTTGAACTTGATGCCATTCCTGAATCAATATTAGTTATTGGAGGGGGAGCAATTGGGTGTGAATTTGCAACTTTCTTCAAATCTTTGGGATCTGCAGTTGATATTGCTGAGTTTACTCCAAGACTTGTACCCATTGAAGATGATGATATTGCAAGAACACTTAAACGTGAACTAGAAAAACAAGGTATTAATATCTTCCTTAAATCTAATGTTACGGGATATGATGTTCAAGAAGATGGTGTAGAAATTACCTTGGACTTAGGTAAAAAAGTTGAAGTTAAAAAATACGATAAAGTTTTAATCTCAATTGGAAGAAACCCAAATACAGCCGATTTAGACTTAGATACTGGAATTATTACTTCTGATAGAGGTTTTGTATTAGTGGATGATACTTTAAAAAGTATTTCTAATATGAATGTATATGCTATTGGTGATGTTATTCCAACGCCTGCATTAGCACATGTGGCATATTATGAAGCAAAAAGAGTTGCAGCTGCTATTTTAGGTAAAGAGGCAATGGCTGAGAAAACTATTTTCCCATCGGTTACTTTTTGTACTCCACAAATTGCCAGTATTGGGCAGAGTGAAAGAGTATTAAAAGAAGCTGGAGTTGATTTTAAAGCCAAAAAAATCTTCTTTAAAATTAATGGAAAAGCTAAAATCAAAGGTGATGACAGTGGATTTGTTAAAATAATCCATGAAACTCAATCGGGTAAGATTTTAGGAGCAGCTATTATTGGAAATGATGCGACGGAGTTGATTCACGAGTTTTTAGTGGCAATTAATGCTGATTTGACAATAGATGATATGTCCAAAATGATTTTTGCTCATCCCACATTAAGTGAAACTATTTTAGATTTAGTGAGCGCTCACTAAGTGTATCACCTTATCTAAGGAAGACCTCTGATTTTCCTTAGATAATAGAATTCATAACTTCCCTCTTCTTTTAATTTTTTCACCTTAAGTCATCTTTTATTACAAAGTATATATTATCTTATGATAAAATTATTTTAAAGTGATATATATGATTATTCGAAAAAAAGTTATCTACAGTTTTCTTATCTTAATGTTTTTTATTATTTCAATCAGTCTATTAAGTTTGTTTATTACCCATCAAATAAGAGATGATTTGAATTTTTCCAAACAAGTATTAAAGTTGATTAACATTCAGGAAAATATGAATGAAGTTATTATTTCAACCATTAATGAAAAAAGTCATAAAAATTTAAAAGTGCGAAAAAATGATTTTCTACAATTTGAAGAGAGTTTTGAAGAGTTAGAAAAAACATTAAAGAAAAAGAGCAAAAAAAGTTTTCAAGACTATTTATTTGATGATGTAAAACTTGATAAGGAAGTTAATTTATCCTTAGTAAATCTATTCAAAAATGAGCACTCCATTGAGCTGATTTTTGATGAAATCTATACCCTTCAAAATGAAGTTCTTAAAAAAAGAGCATTTTTTAATACTTTATATCCTATTGAAAAGAAAAAGAGAAACAGACTTCAAAAATTAGTATTTGATTTAAAAAATATTTCATATATAGAAGAGTTTGGTAATATAAAATATCTCAGCAAAGAAGCTTTATATCAGTACAAAAACGAAGAGTCCTTTAATGAATGGATTGATTCAATAAATGTCATAAGGAATGAGTTAATAAAAGAAGACAAATCTTCACTGGTTGTTTTATTTGATGAATATTTAGAAACAGCAACGAAAATTGGAAATGTGGTTATTTCAATTGAGCAAAATCACCAAAAAGAACAATTAAAAGTTATCTCAATCCAAAAAATTCTTAATGACAATCAATTAGAAATAGAAAAAATAGAAAATAGAATTATGCTTATTACCGATAACTTTTTAAATACTTCAACCATCATTTTAGGTATCAGTGTTTTGATTATGCTTGTTATTACTCTCATATTGGTTTTATCTATTCCCTCAAAGTTGGCTTCAATTATAAGAAAACTTAGCCTTGGAGTGCAAGAAGTGCAAAAAGGAAATTATGAAGTACATATTGATATTGATGAAGATAAAGAATTTAATGAAATTGCTGAAACATTTAATGTTATGTCAAAAAATATTAAAAATAATCAAGAGACTCTGGAGCAAAAAATAAAAAGCAGAACTAAGGAATTGGAGTTTGCCTTAAATGATGTGGAATCAAAAAAAGATGTATTGGAGAACTTATCCAGTAAACTCTCTAAGTATCTTTCCCCTCAAGTATATGAGTCAATCTTTACAGGTAAGCAAGATGTGGTTTTAGAGTCAAAAAGAGAGTACCTCACAGTATTTTTCTCTGATATTAAAGGTTTTACCAGTTTAACAGACAGTGTTGAAACAGAGGTCCTCACGCAGCTTTTAAATGAATATTTGGATTTGATGTCTCAAGTTGTACTTAAATATGGGGGTACCATTGACAAGTATATTGGGGATTGTATTATGGTGTTTTTTGGAGACCCTGTGAGTAAAGGGAAAAAAGCAGATGCCCTTAATTGTATTATTATGGCTATTGAGATGAAAGAGTTGATGAGTACTTTAAGGGTAAAGTGGAAAAATGAAGGTATCAGTGAAGCCTTTCATATTCGTATGGGAATTAACAGTGGGTATTGCACTGTGGGAAATTTTGGTTCCAAACAAAGGCTTGATTACACCATTTTAGGCGGAAATGTTAACTTGGCCAGTCGTTTAGAATCCAATGCTAACCCTGATGAAATACTTATTTCAAATGAAACATACTTATTGGTAAATGAGCAAATACAGTGTCATAAAAAAGAGAAAATACAAGTAAAAGGTTTGACAAGTGCAGTTCAAACCTATGAAGTTGTCTCAAGTCACAACAGTCAAGTTATGATTGAAGAGCATGATGGATTTAATCTCAGTATTGATTTAAATGAGATTAAAAAAAGCTCAGTTATTGAGATTCTTGAAAAGAAGCTCCTTTGGGTTAAGAGTTTATAAGTTAAGGCAGCTTTTTGGATTTATCAATAAGTATCATTTTTTATATTGTATTGGCTGCATTTTTTGTGGGATTTTCCAAAACCTCCGTGGGAGGGGTTGGTGTTATCGCTGTATTGTCTATGGCATTAGCTTTCCCTGGAAAAGAGTCTGTTGGTATATTGCTGCCCATGTTAATTGTGGGAGATATTATTGCTGTAATTTATTATAAAAGAGACTGCGATTGGAAAATCATTATAAAGATGTTCCCCCTAACGGCATGTGGTGTTATTCTTGGATACTTTGTAGTGGATGTATTAAGTCAAGAGTTGTTTAATATTGTATTAGGAATTGTAATTTTATTCATGTTGATACTTGGGCAGTTCCTAGAAAATAGAAGTTTACCCTCATCTTCAAATAAGGTATTTAGAAGATTTGTGGGTTTGTTGGCGGGAATGTCTTCCATGTTGGCAAATGCAGCAGGGCCATTAGTTTCTGTCTATTTCTTGCAGTTAAAACTGCCTAAGTTAGTTTTTGTGGGAACTGCCAGCTGGTATTTCTTGCTCTTAAATGTATTTAAAATACCTTTTTCTTCTAATTTGGGTTTAATTACTTGGGAAACATTAACGATGAATCTATTAAGTGTGCCTATTATATTCTTGGGTGCGTATACTGGTGTGAAGTTTTTACGGAAAATCAATATGAATTTTTTTACAACATTGGTGAAAATTGCCTCTCTTTTGGTCTCGGTGAAGTTGATTTTCTTTTAGAACTCTTATGAAAGTTTGGGTAGGTGCCATTTTTCGTAATATGCCAGAAGTCTTAATATTACGCCAAATATGAAGGTGACGGAAATGGTTAAAAAGTTTAACTCATTGAGGTAATCAAGGGCGTAGATAAAGCTGGCTGTGATTAAAGCTATACTTCCATAAAAGTCACTGGATAAAAATGCAGGTACTCTATTCACAATTACATCTCTTATTGTTCCTCCTCCAATTGCAGTGATAAGGGAGAGTAACAAAACACCAAAAAAATTAAACTCTAAGTCTAAGGCCAATATTGCCCCTGAAATGGAAAAAGAAATTAATCCAAGTGTATCTGAAAATACAAATGCTTTTTTCCCTTCTAAATCGTCAATTTTATTTAGCTTGAAAATTATGGCAAAAAAGACCGTGCAAGCTACTAAAATGACAGGTAAATTTTGAGTGAAAATATAGGGAATTTTATTTGAAATGACGTCCCTTATGAGTCCCCCTCCCAGTGCTGTTAAAAAGGAGGTGACGATAATACCTAGGATATCTAGTTTGTGATGAACTGCTATTAAAAAACCACTAATGGCAAAAGATATGATACCAATGATATCTGCAATTTCAAGTGCACTCATACATTTCCTTTCACAAATTGTAGCTTAGGCTTACTTTGTGAAAAATTAGTTTATGAGTATAAAAGAGGTAAGTTGGTAAAGGTAAAGTACAAACTCATTAACATAAGTACAAAAAATAAAAAGGCGATAATAGCTTGGAAAAAGTTTATTTTTGCATCTTCCCCTTTTATATTCTTACTACCTTTAACAATGGACAAAAGTGTGCCCTCTTCTTTGTGAAAAAACCAGTCCAGTAATAAACCTGACAAATGTGCACCAATAAGTACCAACATTACATTGGCTGAAATTTCATGTAATTCTTCAAACAGTTCTAACTCTTTAAAGGAAGTTAGGTTTAAACTGGCAAATACTCCTTTAGCGTCTTGTGCACCAAGGGCTAGTACACCCGTTATGACAATAAACAAAATCACAATAAGAAGTGTAAACAGAACAAGTGAGGCTGCTGGGTTATGGCCTAAGTGTTTTTCATGATTGTTAAAGACATTTTTGGAAAAGTCGAAAGCTTTTTTGATACTAAAATTAAAATCTTTGAAGTGAGAGTATTTTGGACCTATTACTCCCCATGTTAATCTAAAAAGAATTAAAACGCCAATAGCATATCCAAAAGCACTGTGAATTTGTAAATAATCATCATCTGCACTTATCCAAGCTATAATAATAAACAATACGAGAAAAAGATGAAAAATTCGTGTAGGGAAACCCCAAGTATAAGTTGACATATATATCCTTTAAATATGAGGCTAAAAAATAGAGAGACCGGTTTTTGTTGTAAATAATTCCAGCGCTTTTGTACCAATGAGTGAGTTACCTTTTTTATTTAACTGTGGAGACCATACACATAAAGACATAAGTCCAGGTACTATTGCTACAATTCCGCCACCTACCCCACTTTTTCCAGGAAGTCCCACTTGAAATGCAAAATCTCCTGATGCATCATAATGCCCACAAGTTAACATCAAAGAGTTTATTCTTTTGGCTTGAGATGCGGTTAAATATTGTTTGTCATTAATTGGGTCAACTCCATGATTGGCTAAAAATAACATGGAACGACACAGTTGTTTACTGTTCATGGATATGGAACAGTGTTTAAAATAATCACTGATGACTTTATTGGTATCGTTATGTATGTTTTCAAAACTTTTCATCATATTAACAAGTGCCAGGTTTCTAAAACCATGCTCTTTTTCAGAAACAGCCACTTCTTTTACATAATCTATAGAGTTATCGTCACTTACTTCTTGAATAAAACGAAGAATTTCTTGAAAGGTATTATCTTTATAGGTTTTCATCAACAAATCGGTTGTTACTATTGCACCTGCATTAATAAAAGGATTTCTGGGAATTCCATTTTCATATTCCAATTGTACAAGAGAGTTAAAGCTGTTTCCTGAGGGTTCATGGCCTACATTTTTATATAACTGTTTTCCATATAAATGAAGAGCAAGGGTAAAAGTATAGACTTTTGAAATACTTTGAATTGAAAACTTGGTATCGCAATCACCGATATGATAGCTAGTTCCGTCAAACATTTGTAAACTCATTGCAAACTGTCGAGGCTCAACTTTAGCTAATGCTGGAATATAATCAGCCACCTTGCCCTGTGCATATAAAGGTTGAATTTCTTTTTGTATTTCTTGTAAAATTAAGTCAAAGTTCATATATATAGTGCCTTTTATGTAATAAAATTGAATTGTAGCACAAATTAATTGAAATGAAAACTCTATCTTTAAGCTTTGTTTTAGTATAATCGCGAAAATATTATAGAATAAGACATATGGATTTCCATAGATACAAAAGGAACACTTTGAGAGATATTAGAAACATAGCCGTAATCGCACACGTTGACCACGGTAAAACTACATTAGTAGACGAATTATTAAAACAATCTGGAACTTTTACTGCGCATCAAGAAGTAGAAGAAAGAGTAATGGATAGTAACGATATTGAAAAAGAAAGAGGAATTACAATTCTTTCTAAAAATACTGCTGTTGATTACGAAGGTGTAAGAATTAACATTATTGATACTCCGGGCCATGCAGATTTTGGTGGAGAAGTTGAGCGAGTTCTTAAAATGGTTGATTGTGTACTTTTATTAGTAGATGCACAAGAGGGTGTTATGCCTCAAACTAAGTTTGTTGTTAAAAAAGCACTTCAATTAGGTCACAGACCAATTTTAGTTGTAAATAAAATTGATAAACCAGGTTCTGATGCTGAGAGAGTTGTTGATGAAGTATTTGACCTATTTGATCAAATGGGTGCTGATGAAGACCAATTGGAATTCCCAGTTATTTACGCAGCAGCACGTGATGGTTATGCTATGCATAATTTAGAAGATGAGAAAAAAGATTTAACTCCTTTATTCCAAACAATTTTAAAAGAAGTTCCTAAACCAAAAGGTAGTGATGACAATGGTCTTCAACTTCAAGTATTTACACTTGATTATGACAACTTTATTGGAAAAATAGGAATTGCTAGAATCTTTAACGGAACAATCTCAATGGGTGAAACTGTTATGTTGGTTAAAGCTGATGGTGAAAAAGTCAAAGGTAGAGTATCTAAACTTATTGGATTTAAAGGTGTTGATAGATTTGACATTGATAAAGCTGGTACAGGTGATATTGTTGCTGTTGCTGGTTTTGAAACAATTGATGTTGGAGATTCACTTTGTGATGTTACAAACCCAATGCCTCTTGATCCTATGCATATTGAAGAGCCAACTTTATCTATTACATTCCAAGTAAATGACTCACCATTAGCTGGAACTGAAGGTAAATTTGTAACTACAAATAAAATTGATGAGCGTTTAGAAGCTGAGATGAATACTAATATTGCCATGAACTACGATCAAATTGGTGAAGGTAAATTTAGAGTTAACGGTAGAGGTGAACTTCAAATTTGTATCCTAGCTGAGAATATGAGAAGAGAAGGTTTTGAGTTTTGTATTGGACGGCCTGAAGTTATTATTAAAGAAGTTGATGGTGTTAAAATGGAGCCATTTGAGCATTTAGTAATTGATACACCGGATGAATTTTCTGGAACTATTATTGAAAAATTGGGTAAACGAAAAGCCAATATGACCAATATGATTCCAATGGGATCTGGATATACAAGATTAGAATTTGAAATTCCTGCTCGTGGTCTTATTGGTGTTAGAACTGAGTTCTTAACTGATACTAAAGGTGAAGGTGTAATGAATCACTCATTTTTAGAGTTCAGACCACATTCTGGAACTGTTGAGTCTAGAAAATATGGTGCATTAGTATCTATGGAAGCTGGAGAATGTGTTGGATATTCTATCTTTACTTTACAAGACAGAGGGATTATGTATATCAAACCTCAAGATAAAGTTTATTCTGGGATGGTAATTGGTCAACATGCTAAATCAAATGATTTAGATGTGAACCCAACTAAAGCCAAGCAACAGTCAAATGTAAGGTCTTCGGGTGCGGATGAAGCTATTAAGCTTGTTCCTCCAAGAAATATGTCACTTGAAATTGCACTAGAGTGGATCGAAGATGATGAGTTAGTTGAAGTAACCCCTATTTCGATTAGAGTTAGAAAAAGAGAACTAGACGCAACCGTTAGAAAAAGAACTGCAAAAAAGACGAAATTTTCCAAGTAAAATAGAAAGAATCTATTTTCAAAGGGAGAAGAGCGTTTTGCTCTTCTCCCTTTTTTTATATCTAAAAAATGAGGAGGGTCAATGTCAGGTTCCAAGTTATGGACTTTTAGGATGAGTTTTATAAAGAAACTTTTTATAAAAAATTAGTAGAAGAAATTTTTTCTTCTACATTAAGGAGAAAAAATGGAAAATATTAATGCAACAACAAAAGACTATTTAATAGTATTTGGAATTTATGTTATTACTATTGGTACAAGTATCATTGCAATTATATAATTTTTACTAAATTATTTAGGATTTTAGCTTTGTAACCAAATGTTACAATTAATCAATATTATAGATGAATATTTATATAGGTTTTATTCTTATACAAGTTGAAACACTCTAAAAGCTCGTTAATATCGAATGTGAGAAATAATTTGCAAAAGTGACATTGTTTAAACATTCTTTAAGAGTAAATGGCTTAAGATGTAAAAAAATACTTGTAGGAATTATTTATTTGGATAAGATAATATACAAAAAAGCCATTCTTGAAAATGATTATGTAGTGAAAACTGACCTTGAAGGTAACATTACATTTGTCAATGATAATTTTTGTACAAT
>Ga0209707_1002145_pt1 | contig 10542 bp, 8 predicted proteins | sample EN4Hudsemesocosm_FD_184630 | JGI IMG/M metagenome (GOLD analysis project Ga0209707, IMG submission 184630) | Methane-oxidizing microbial communities from mesocosms in the Hudson Canyon - EN4B Hudson Canyon (SPAdes) (version 2) | ecosystem: Environmental > Aquatic > Marine > Cold seeps | place... | reverse complement strand
GGTTTGCCACTTGAGTCAAAACCGTAGATTTGCATAGATAAGCCAAACAAAAGTAAAGAAACAATGATTAGTGTATTTTCTTTACGTCTAAGAGAATAAAAGAACAGAGCTAAATACAAAATGGCAAAAGAATTATCAATAAATAAAAAAATCACCAATAAGAAGTAATTATGCGATTGATAATTTTTGTAGTAATACAGATACATTAATACACACAAAATGACAATTATAGTGTTGTGTACTAATAAGGATGCACTAATAACTCCTGGCAATATCATAAATAAAATAGCAGAAATTAAACGATCCGTTTGATTTTTAAAGTAATCATCAGTGATATGATAAATCAAAATACTACTTAAAGCATAAAAAAGAATAAAAGGCAGACGTATGGAAATATTGTTTTGGCCAAAAATCGTGCCAGACAACTGGGTCAGAAAATTTAATAAACCCGTTTCGTTGAAAAAAACCAGAGACTCTTTATATCCAATACTTAAGGTATCAGCTACAAAGACAAGTATTACTACCATACACAGTAGTGTTACATAAAAAAGGTAGTTATGATATCCTTTTAGGCTAATCATAACATTTCACTACTTGTGTGCTAACTTCAAAAAGTTATCTAACATTTCATACCCATACTCACTCATAATTGACTCAGGATGAAACTGTAAGCCATAAATGGGTTTGTCTTTTATTTGAAGTGCCATGATTTCATTGTCATCTAAACTTCTAGCTGTGGGGATTACAATAGAAGGTAAAGTATCTTCCCTAACTGTTAAAGAGTGATATCTCGTTTGAGTAAACTCTTTTGGCAAATTATTGAACATAATATTGTCTTTTAGTACTTTTATTTTTGAGGTTTTACCATGCATCATATTTTTAGCTCGAACTACTTCACCACCAAAAACCTGCGCAATACTTTGATGTCCCAAACAAATTCCCAAGATAGGTGTTTTGTCTTTAAAATATTCAATCACCTCTAAACAAACACCCGCTTCATCAGGAGTTGATGGACCAGGAGAGAGTATAATTTTTTCAGGGTTTAATTGATCAATTTCTTCCACTGTTAATTCATCATTTCTAATTACTTTTAAATCAGCACCCAGCTCTAAGCAATATTGAACAATATTATATGTAAAGCTGTCGTAATTGTCTATCATCAGTATCATTTAGCTTCCTCTTGATTATACTTATCAAGACCCAATCGTATTTCATTAATTACTTCGGGTGCTACATTTTCATCAGCACTCCATTTTACTTCAACATCATGGCCATAATCGTCACCAAATTCTTGCATCTTTTTTTCCAAATCTTCTAAACTCTCACACTTTGCCACTCTTCCATCTACCGTATCTGTTAGTTGTATAAACCAACCATATCCCATCGGATTAACTTTTATTACTGATTCAAATATTACTGACATATAAATTACCTTTAATTTTTTGTGTAAAATCATGCTTTTTGATTATCACTTAATAATAATTCTCAAAATTAAGTTAAACAAAAGTGTTTTTCTTTTACTATTTAATTCGCGTTATTATAGCAATATTAAAATAGATATATAATTAAAGTGAGTAAAAGTAACTTATTGATATCAATTATCATAATTAAGCTTGTTTGAAGAATGTTTTGAATAATATTCCGATAATGATTATCACAACGATATCAAATTAAAGGATTTATCTTATGTTAAAACAAACAATAGCTAAAACTCTTCTTGGAGTTTCAATTTTAGGTTCTTCACTATTTGCAAGTTCAGAAGTAAATGTATATTCACACAGACACTATGATACAGACAAACAATTGTTTAAAATGTTTGAAGAAAAAACAGGAATTAAAGTTAATGTAGTAAAAGCAAAAGCCAGTGCACTTATTAAAAGAATGGCAAGTGAAGGTAAAAATTCTCCAGCAGATGTATTAATTACAGTTGATGCAGGAAGACTTTATCAAGCAAAAACAAAAGGAATTTTACAAGCAGTTAATTCAGATATCTTAAATGCAAATATTCCTGCAAACTTAAGAGACTCAGACAATCAATGGTTTGGTCTTACTCAAAGAGCAAGAGTAGCACTGTTATCTTTTGATGAAGCAAAAAAATCTGATATCACTACTTATGAAGATTTAGCGGACCCTAAAAACAAAGGTAAAGTTGTAATTAGGTCTTCAAGTAACATCTACAATCAGTCTTTAATGGCTGCGGTTATTCAACATCACGGTGAAGCGTATGCATTAAGCTGGGCAAAAGGTGTTGTTGCAAATATGGCCAGAACTCCAAAAGGAAATGACAGAGCTCAAGTAGTTGCTGTTGCAAATGGTATTGGAAGTATAGCTATTGCAAATACATACTATATTGGTAAAATGGTAGATAACAAAAAAGAAGCTCAAAGAGAAGCCATCAAAAAAGTAAAAGTATTTTTTCCCGTATTTAAAGATGGTGGAACTCACGTAAATGTATCGGGTGCTGGTGTTGCTAAGTATGCTCCAAATAAAGCAAATGCAATTAAATTTATTGAATTTTTATCAAGTGCAGATGCACAAAAACTGTTTGCCGAAGGTAACTATGAGTACCCTGTACTTACAGGAATTTCAGCATCTCCATTGGTAACTTCATGGGGAACATTTAAAGCTGATTCAATTTCAATGAATTCTCTTGGACAAAACAACAAAGCGGCAATCAAAATTTTTGATCAAGCTGGGTGGAAGTAAGTCTTAATTGAAGAGCTTTTCAAAACTGACAATAAGTAGTGCTTTTTTAGCACTGCTTATTTGCGTTCCTGCCATTATCATTCTCTCATATATTTTCACCCCCAGCAGTGAAATTTGGATACACTTAAAACAAACTGTTTTAAAAGACTATATTTATAACTCACTGTATATTATGTTTGGTGTTGCCTTGATGACCATCACTATTGGTTTCACAACAGCATATATTACTACCATGTACAAATTCACTTTCAGTGGTTTTTTCCATTATGCACTTATTCTTCCTTTTGCCATTCCAACATATATCGTAGCATTTATCTACGCAGGTATGTTTGATATGACAGGAAGTGTTACAACTTTTATACTCGATTTGTTTGGAAAAAAAATCAGTGAAATTGAATTTTATGACATCATGTCAATTGAAGGGGCCATTATTGTTATGTCCCTTGTTCTTTACCCTTATGTATATCTAATTACAAAAACCTACTTAAAAGCTGAGTCTGCTTCAGTGATTGATGCAGCAAAAACCATGGGATTATCCTCTTGGCAAATATTCTATAAAGTGGTTCTTCCCATATCAAGACCCGCAATAGTTGCAGGGGCAATTTTGGCAGTTATGGAAGCAGTGAGTGATTTTGGAGTGGTTGATTACTATGGCGTAAGTACCTTCGTAACGGGAATATTTAGAACCTGGTTTGGAATGGGTAGTGTTGAGGATGCATCTAAACTGGCGGCCATGTTAATGACATTTATCTTTTTACTTATCTTTTTAGAACGATTTCAACGTCGTAACATAAAATACAAAAGTTCTGGTAAAGATTTTAAGCCTATATCAAAAATTGAACTAAAAGGTAGCAAAAATGCATTAGCAATATTTATTTGCTTTTTGCCATTCTTTTTTGGATTTTTACTTCCTTTTATTCAAATGTGTTTTTGGTTTTCTATTTCATATGAAGAAATAATTGATGAAGATTTTTTTACCCTTATTAATCAAACATTATTTATTTCTGTAGGATCAGCAGTTCTAATTACTGCCATTGCATTACTCTTTGTTTATAATGTAAGAAGAAGAAAGAACAAAACAACTGATAACATTGCACAAGTTGCAAAACTTGGGTACTCAATTCCAGGTGCAGTAATTGCGGTGGGTATTTTGACGGCCTTTTCATATTTTGACAATGCTATCATTTATTTTTTCGAAACATATTTTTCCTTTAACCCTGGCTTGATTGTGGGTGGTACCGTTGCTGCTGTGATATTTGGGTATGCCGTTAGATTTATGGCAATTGCCATAAATAACTATGAATCAGGGTTCTCAAATATTCCTACAACCTACGATGATGCTGCTAAAACACTCCAAGTAGGTGAAAAAAGAACCTTTAAAACTATATTTGCACCTCTACTTAAAAATGCAACTTTTGCAGCATTTATAATGGTTTTTATTGAAATAATCAAAGAACTTCCACTTACAATGATTCTAAGACCCTTCAATTTTGATACCCTTGCTGTGCGTACTTATGAATTAACACAACAAGGTCAAATTGTTGAATCTTCAGTTCCATCGATGTTTATAGTCTTTTTGGGTATCATGTCGGTTTTATTATTGGCAAAAAATATGAGTAAGGATTAAGGAGTAATTATATGACCTGTGGTTTAAGCGTAAATAAATTTGGTATTTCCTTTGGAGACACTCAAATACTTAAAGATATATCTTTTGATGTTCAAGCAGGAGAGATCGTCACACTTCTAGGCCCCAGTGGATGTGGGAAAAGTACCATACTTCGTTCCATTGCAGGACTAGAAAGAGACCATGAGGGTGAAATTGTCATCAACGACCAGTGTGTCTCTTCCAAATCAACTTATTTAAATATTGATAAAAGAAAAAGTGGTTATATCTTTCAAGATTACGCACTGTTTCCACACCTTAATGTAGAAGAGAATATAGGTTTTGCCTTGTTTAAACTACCTAAAGCCCAAAAGCAGGCAAGAGTATTAGAACTTCTTGAGCAGTTTGATATTGTAAGACATAAGAAAAAGCAAATTCATGAGTTATCAGGTGGTCAACAACAACGTGTTGCAATTGCCAGAGTAATTGCATATAACCCTTCTGTACTTCTACTTGATGAGCCATTTTCAAACTTAGATACGTTTTTGAGAAAAAAAACTAAAATGTGGCTTAAAAAAATAATCAAAGAATTAAGATTGAGTGCTATTCTAGTTACTCACGATCAAAAAGAAGCTTTGAGCATATCAGATAAAATCGGCATTATTCACAATAAAGAGATTGTGCAATTTGGAACACCCGAAGAAATTTTCAATCACCCAAAAAATTTATACGTTGCTAATTTTTTAGGAGATGTGAGTAAAGTACCTACTTGTTTACTTGAAAAACTGAATGTAACAACCAGTGAAAAACAAATTGCAATAATTAGAATCAACGATACGCATGTGACAGAAGAAAAAAACAATATGCCTCTTACTATTTTAGATGTTTCTTACTGTGGTGATTACTATGAAGTATTATTATGCAGTGACAGTGATGATCAAAATACCTTACTTGTCAGAATGCAAGGTACTTCTACTTTAAAAATTGGGGCAACCCTATATTTAGATGTTCTCCCAGATAAAATCATGTTAATTGATAAATAAAAAAGCAGTAAATTACTGCCTTTTTATGTGAGTTGAAATGCTTTTTCAAAAGCTTCATCTATTTCAATAATTCCTCTGTCTTGAAGTGATACTAAGACCTCTTTTGTACAATCAACATCATCAGGCCATTGTCTGTTATAATTATCCAACTTGTTTTTATTCGTAGCATCTAAAGCAATGGTATTTCCAGAAAAATAAAGATCTCTGTTTGAATCGATGTTATTAACCACCCTCCAAACTAACATATATGTATTGTCCAAGTCATTTTTTAGATCGTCCACAAATATCAATATTTTAATATGACTAAAGATCGATTTTAGCTCCTCAAAAAGATACTTCTGACTTCTTGATTTATTTACTTTTATCACTGTTATTGGATTTTTAGTATGAGTATAATATTGTTTTAACGCCCTTATCTCAGTAGAAATATTTTGCATTTTTAAAAGTAACTCTTCATCACTTATTTGAGTAATACCCCGTTCTTTTATTTCATCACCCGTACAATCAATACCCAATTTTCCACCAACGGCAAACTTTGGAGAAGAGTGATCAAGAGCATCAACTACTCCTCTTGAAACCAAAATTTCCTCAATATCAATTCGATTTAAAATATGCTCTGTTATCTCCTCATGATTGGTTAATTCAGGAGCATCTTGATTAACAAAAATAGCGTGTTTAACAAAACTCATCTGTCCTACTCCCCAAAATGCATGCATCATTTGTTGCGCATGTCCTGGGTAAAAAGTGTTAATTTTTCCAATAATTAAGTTATGAAATACTCCATTCTCTGGCATGTAATAGTCAATTAAATCGGGTGCAGTTGTTTGCAGTAGAGGTAAGAATATTCTCTCCGTTGCAAAGCCCATATATTTGTCTTCCAAAGGTGGTTTTCCCACAACAGTTGCCAAAAATACGGGATCTTTTTTACTCGTGATGGCAGTTACTTCCATAAAAGGGTACTCTTCTTCTAACGTATAGTATCCAGTATGATCCCCAAATGGTCCTTCTATTCTCATTTGACTGGGGTCCACAAAACCTTCAATGATAAAATCATTGTCTCTTGGGACATAGATATCATTGGTAATACTTTTAACTAACTGAGCATTTTTATTTTTAACAAAACCATATAACATCAGTTCAAAAACTCCAATTGGCAAGGGCGCTTGTCCACACCAAATGTACATGGGGTCTCCACCAATTCCAATTGATACGGGCATTTTTTTACCTGCTTTTTTATACTCATGGAAGAAATGATTACTGTCTTTGTGTATTTGCCAATGCATTCCCAGAGTATTGTCCTCATATACTTGAAGTCTATACATTCCCAGGTTTTTCATTTGTCCATCTAAACTTTGAGTATATACTTGACCCATAGTAATAAATGGACCACCATCTTGTTCCCAAGTGGTTAATACAGGTAAATCAGAGAGTTTAGCATCAGAACCCAGCTTAATAATTTGTTGACATTCTCCCTTTCCTTTACTCTTTTTAGGGATAGTATTTTTAAGAGCAAATAATTTGGTAAAAGTGGAAATTTTTTCACCTAAACTAGTTGGTGGTTTCATTTTTAATAGACTCTGAATTTCAGAACCAATTTTATCCCCATCACCTATGAATAACTTAACTGCTTTTTCATTACAAAAAACATTCATTAATACAGGTATATCAAACTTTTTACCTGTCTTTTTATCTACCACATTAGTAAAAAGAATTGCTTTTGAATCCTTACGTTTAACTTCCACATAGGCGATATGTGGAATTTCAAGATATATATCTAATTCTTCATTGATTACTCTTAATAAGTCATTCTCTTTTAATAATTTAATCGCATTTTCCATTTGTACCTCTAAATAACAATCTGTTTTTGTTGGAATTGTATCTTATTTATCTAATGACTTTACATAAACTAAACAAAAAAATGCTAAAATACACTACTTTTTTTATGGAGATATTACATTATGCTAAAAAATTATATTACTAGAAATGTCAATTTGACAAATTCAAATGTCGAAACTAAGAGAGAAGAAATTCTAAAATATTTTACTACAACTTATGAGTTGTTCGAAAAGCTATTTGAAACCTTCGAAAGCGAAGATGTTTATTATAACCAGCCTGAGCCTTTGCGGCATCAAATGATTTTCTACTATGGTCATACTTCTACTTTTTTTATTAATAAACTTATCTTGGGTAAATTTTTGAATAAAAGAATTAACTCACAATACGAATCCATGTTTGCTGTAGGTGTGGATGAAATGTCATGGGATGACTTAAATAAGGCACATTACCACTGGCCTACAGTACAAGAGACTAAAGAATACAGAAAAGAGGCAAAAGAAGTCATTATAAACTATATCAAGAATTGTCAATTCACTCTTCCTATTACTTGGAGTTCCCCGATGTGGCCAATTATTATGGGAATTGAGCATGAAAAAATTCATGTGGAGACATCATCTGTTTTACACAGACAAATTGACATTGATTTAATAAAATCGGACTCCTTTGGAGAAGAATGTACTGAGTATGGAAACACTCCAAAAAATGAATTAATCAATGTACCTGCATGTAGCGTGAGTTTAGGGATAGACAAAAATCATGAATATTATGGATGGGACAACGAATATGGTTCCTTTGAAGAAAAAGTTGAATCTTTTAATGCGTCTAAATACCTTGTAAGTAATGGTGAGTTTTTAGAATTTGTATCAGAGAATGGGTATTGCACTGAAGAATATTGGTCAGCTGAAGGTACTGCGTGGAAAAACTATAGAGGTGCAGCTCACCCAATTTTCTGGATTAAAAATGGAGAAAATTATAAATACCGAACCATGACTAATATAATTGACCTACCTTTAAATTGGCCTGTTGATACAAACTATTTAGAAGCTGAAGCTTTTTGTAATTGGAAAAGCAAAAAAACAGGGAAAAACATTTCCTTGCCAAGTGAAGCAATGTGGCACAGTTTAGTTAAGTTCTCAAAATTTAAAGATGAACCCTTGTGGACTGGGAAACCAAATGCAAATATTAATCTTGAACATTATTCCTCATCATGTCCCGTTGACAAATTCAAATCAGGTGATTTCTATGATGTGGTTGGAAATGTTTGGCAATGGACAACTACTGCAATTGATGGATTTAAAGGTTTTGAAATACACCCACTATATGATGACTTTTCCGTTCCAACTTTTGACAACAGACATAACGTCTTTAAAGGTGGATCATGGGCTAGTACAGGAAATGAAACCTTATTAAATTCTAGGTATGCATTTAGACGTCATTTCCCACAACATGCAGGGTTTAGATATATTGAGTTAGATCATGCCTCACATGAAAATATAGATAAGGTAAAAGCAGAAGTAAAAGATGAAAATGCACAAGCATACATTAATGCAGCACAAGAGGCCCTTGAAAATATAGTGACGAAAAAAAGAGCATTAAACTTGGGTTGCTACTTTGGTTCAGCTTCATTGGAATTATCAAAAGAGTTTGAACAAGTAATAGGTATTGATTTTACAGCCAGAAATGTTCTAAACGCGCAAGATTCTAAAGAAGATAAAAGTATTGAGAACTGTGAATTTTGGCAAGGAGATAGTTGTAATTTAAAACCTCATTTCACTGATTTTGATTTAATTTTAGCGACAAATAATCTTCAAGAGTTGTACAATACACGTAGTTTTGTTGATATTGTCAGTGAGAGATTAAATAAAAATGGTATTTTTGTACTTTCCAACGTTCATAATAAAAACAGTGAAAAAATCAAAGAAATGTTTAATGAAAAACTTGAAAAAATTTCCCCTAATGTATGGAAAAAGAATTAATGCAAAACTTTGACGAACTGGTTGAGAGAAAAAATACTGACTGTATCAAATACGATGCACTCAAACGCTACTTTAGAAAAGATGATGTACAACCTTTATGGGTAGCAGATATGGATTTCAAAACACCAAAATTTATCGTTGAAGCAATACAGAATAAAATGTCAGAAGAATTATTTGGCTACCCAGAACCTAATGACTCACTTTATACTTCAATTACAAACTGGATGAAAGAGCGACATCAATGGCAAATACGCAATGATAATATCATCTTAGTTAGTGGTGTTGTAGCAGCTCTGAGTGCTGCAGTTGAAGCTTATTCCAATGAAGGGGATGAAATCATTGTTCAAACTCCCGTATACTATCCCTTTTTTAGTGTTATACGGCACAATAATAGAAAACTTGTTGAAAATCCATTACGAAGTGATAAGGGTTATTACCGTATGGACTTGGAAGATTTTAAGAATAAAATAAACCCAAAGACAAAAATGCTCATTTTATGCTCCCCTCACAATCCAGTTGGGCGAGTTTGGGATAAAGAAGAACTGGAGGCAATAGCGCAGCTTTGCCTAGAAAATAACATAAAAATAATTTCAGATGAGATTCATTCAGATATTGTTTACAAAAAATTCACCCCAATGGCTTCAATATCTAAAGACATTGCAAATATTACTCTCACATTAAATAGCCCAAGTAAAACCTTTAATCTCGCAGGCCTTAATTCATCCTATGGCATATGCACAAACAATGAAATGTACCAAAAATTTAAAAAAATTGTGGTAAAAAGAGAAATAGGAAGTTTGAACATTTTTGGTATTATTGCAATAAAAACTGCATATGAGCAAGGTTCAAACTGGGTAGAAAAGTTACTAATTTACCTAAAAGCTAACATTGAGTTCGTAAAAAGCTTTTTTATAGAGCATAATATGAAAATCACTTTTGAGCAACCCGAGTCAACTTATTTAATTTGGTTGAACTTTGAAAGTTACAATTATACCCACAGGGAAATGCAAGAAAAACTTCTTAATGAAGCCAAGGTTGCCCTTAATGACGGACTTTCATTTGGTTCAAATGGAAATTTACATTTCAGAATTAATGTGGCTCTTCCAAAGTCACAATTGGAACTGGCACTTAAGAAAATATTAATCAATCTTAATCCAAAATAAAACACTCCCAAATATATTACAAATATTCTCACTTTAAGCCGTCTTGTGTAAATAAAACGGCTTTATCATATTTATACAATAAACTTGTAGTACAATGTGCTATTAATTAAACACAGTGAGATAAACATGTCAAATGAACTACTACTTTCTTCATCCATCTTTGTACTAATAGGTATCATCCTTTGTTCCGTATTTATACTATCCAAGTATGTTGG
>Ga0209707_1002142_pt1 | contig 10555 bp, 9 predicted proteins | sample EN4Hudsemesocosm_FD_184630 | JGI IMG/M metagenome (GOLD analysis project Ga0209707, IMG submission 184630) | Methane-oxidizing microbial communities from mesocosms in the Hudson Canyon - EN4B Hudson Canyon (SPAdes) (version 2) | ecosystem: Environmental > Aquatic > Marine > Cold seeps | place... | reverse complement strand
ATAATATTTGGTCTACTGTAAAAACTACGTGTAGAGAAGTCATGCAAAAAATAGGTGCTACGACTTATGATATTGTATCTATAGGAATAACCAATCAAAGAGAAACAACCTTAGTTTGGGACAAACACACAGGACAAACTATTTATAACGCTATTGTTTGGCAGGACAGACGAACCGCTGACTTCTGTGATGAAATGAAAGCTGCGGGACATGAAGAAATGTTACGTGAGAAAACAGGTTTATTATTTGACCCATATTTTTCAGGTACCAAACTCAAATGGATTTTAGACAATGTTGAGGGTGCAAGAGAAAAAGCAGCTAAAGGTGACTTATTATTTGGTACAGTTGATACCTACCTTATTTGGAAACTCACCAATGGTGAATCCCATGCTACAGATGCCACCAATGCAGCCAGAACTATGTTGTATAATATTAAAGATGCTTGCTGGGATAAAGAAGTTTGTTCTCTGTTAGATATTCCAATGAATATGTTACCCCAAGTTAAAAACTGTGCTGATAACTTTGGAGAAGTACACGAAGACATTTTTGGAGGGGCTATTGCTATAAATGGAGTTGCAGGTGATCAACAAAGTGCAACTATTGGACAAGCATGTTTTGAACCAGGTATGTTGAAGTCTACTTATGGAACAGGATGTTTTGCCTTATTAAATACAGGTGATAAAATGGTTACTTCTCACAATAGACTCTTAAGCACTATTGCCTATCAACTTGATGGAAAACCAACTTACGCTTTAGAGGGTTCAATATTTGTAGCGGGAGCTGTTGTTCAATGGTTAAGAGATGGCCTACAAATAATTAAAGATGCCAAAGAGACTCAAGAAATGGCTATACATGCAGACCCTGAACAGCAACTTTATATTGTACCAGCCTTTACAGGACTTGGTGCTCCTTATTGGGATGCAAACTGTAGAGGGGCAATTTACGGACTTACAAGAAACTCTGGACCCAAAGAATTTGCGAAAGCTGCATTAGAAAGTGTTGCCTACCAAACCAGAGATTTGCTGGAAGCCATGTATTCTGACTGGAAAGATGAAACTACGAGCACTCCGGTATTAAGAGTTGATGGGGGAATGTCCGCTTCATCTTGGACCATTCAAAACCTCGCAGATATCTTGGGTACCAGTGTAGACCGACCTGAGATTTTAGAAACAACTGCATTGGGAGTTGCGTGGTTAGCAGGAATGTACAATGACTTTTATCCTTCAAAAGAAGAGTTTTCAAAAAACTGGGTACTTGAGAAGAGATTTGAAGCAAAAATGTCAAAAGAAAAACGTGATGTATTATATGATGGCTGGAAAGATGCAATTTCCAGAACCCTCACTAAAAGATAAACATTCGACTTTCAAAAATGAATAAGAGAGTTTACTCTTGTTCATTTTTACTCTTAAAATTCATACTGCTCAGCTTTAATTTATCAATATATCCCTACTTGTTATAGAAATTGAATACAAATTTGTACTACATTTTAAAAAATAAATATTCTCTTTTTTCAATAAAGACCTATTTTTAGGGCTTTGTATATTTATATAAGATTATATTTATCATAACATTATAACAAATAAGCAAACCTTAAGTTTAATGTTATTATAATGTCATAACAAATAAATTAAAAGTCAACAAAATGAATAATAAAGATAAACAAGGAAAGAATATGAAGAATATAGATCAAGACGAATTACTAAACACTCAATTTATGGAATCTCTACAAAACGAGCCAATGAAAAACCTTATCAGTGGAGAATGGGTAGAAACTCCAGAAATCGAAGAAAATATTAATCCTTCTGATACTTCTGATATTGTTTCAACATTTTACAAAGGATCTTTTAGTCACATCTTTGAAACTATTGATTGTGCGTCAAAGATGCAAAGTGAATGGGGAAAATCTTCAATTGCACTAAGAGAAGAAATTTTAACTGATATTGCTACAAAACTAATGGCAAACAAAGATTTCTATGGTGAAATAATTGCCAGAGAAGCTGGGAAACCTATCAAAGAAGCTACTGATGAAGTAGTTAAATCTGCTGAGTTTTTCACATATTTTGCAGCTGAATCAATCAGATCTAAAGGTGCATTTATGGATTCACCAAGAGAGGCTGTTGATATTGAAGTAATTAATGAACCAGTTGGTGTTGTTGGAGTTATTACTCCATGGAATTATCCTCTAGCAATTGCAGCTTGGAAAATAGCTCCGGCTTTAGCTTATGGTAATACTGTAATATTAAAACCATCAAGTCAAACACCAGCAATTGCTTATATTTTGGCAAAAATAATTGACTCTACAAAACTACCAAAAGGTGTATTTTCACTTATTTATGGAAAAGGTGGAGTAATAGGAAAAGCATTAGCAGAATCTAAAAAAGTACAAGCCATTACTTTTACAGGTTCAGTTGGAGCTGGAAAAGATTTGGCAAAAAAATCAATTGATTCAATGACTAAATTACAACTAGAAATGGGAAGTAAGAATTCACTTATCATTTTAGATGATGCTGATTTAGATATGGCAGTAGAAGCTGCTATCAAAGGTGCTTATAATGCAAATGGTCAAAAATGTACTTCTTGTTCTAAATTAGTTGTAACTGAAGGTATTTATGAAAAATTCCTTGAAGCATACAAAGCAAAAATGAAAACATTAACCGTTGGAAATGCAATGGATAAAACAAGTCAAATTGGACCGTGTATCGACAAAAAACAATTAGATTCTAACTTAGCCTACATCAAACTGGGTCAAGAAGAAGGTGCTACACTTGTATGTGGAGGTGAAGCTATTAAAACACCAACCAATGGTTACTTTTTCTCACCTGCACTGTTTGTAGATGGTAAGTCTCAAATGAGAATCAATCAAGAAGAGATGTTTGGTGCAATTGCTTGTGTTATTAAAGTAAAAGATTACGAAGAAGCAATTCATGTTTTAAATGACACAGAGTTTGGACTATCTGGTGGAATTATTACAAATGACCTTAAAAAAGCGATGCAATTTAAACACGAAGCAGTAATTGGAAACGTAATGATTAACCTTCCAACAGCTGGTATGGATAACCATGTTCCATTTGGAGGAAGAAAAAATTCTTCTTACGGTTCAAGAGAAAAATCATATGCAGCAAGTGATTTTTACACTACAACTAAAACTGTCTACATTAAATACTAGTCAAGAATTTCTTGACTGGTATCACAAAAACTAAATAACTAAAAGGAGAAATTATCGAAAAGAAAACAAAAATACTAGCAACGCTTGGACCTAAAAGTGATGATATAAGTACTATTGAAGGGTTAATAAAAGCTGGAACTAATTTGTTCAGATTAAATTTTTCTCATGGTACTCATGAATATCACTTAAATACTCTAAGTAATATTAGAACAGCAATGAAAAACTTAAATACCACAGTAGGTGTTTTACAAGATATTTCAGGACCAAAAGTGAGAGTTGGAGATTTAAAAGAAAACTTCAATCTTCAAAAAGGCGACATTGTAACTTTCTTAAAAGAAGAAATCGTTGGATATAAAGAATCTGAAGGTAAGTATATTGTATCTATTAACTATCCTGATATTTTAGGAAAAATTAAACTGGATGAATATATTTATTTATACGATGGAACAATTCGTGCTAGGGTAACACAAATTAACGGTACCGTTAAAGCTGTTATTGAAAACAGTGGAACCTTATCATCAAAAAAAGGAGTAAACTTTCCAAACACAGAAATTGGAATAAATGTTATAACTGCTAAAGATGAAATAGATATCGCATGGGGTGTAGAAAACAAAGTAGATTATTTTGCTATTTCTTTCGTTCAAGATGGAAAAGACATGCAAAAAGCCAGATCACTTCTGAATGGATATGATGGTAAGTTAATTGCAAAAATTGAAAAATTTGATGCAGTTGAAAATATTGATGACATTATCAAACACAGTGACGGGCTAATGGTAGCTCGAGGTGATTTAGGTATTGAAATTCCCTATTACGATGTTCCAACTGTTCAAAAGATGTTGATTACTAAATCAAATGAAATTGGAATTCCCGTTATTACTGCCACTCAAATGTTATTGTCTATGACAAATAATGAAAGAGCAACAAGAGCAGAGATTTCTGACGTTGCGAACGCAGTACTTGATGGAACAGACGTAGTAATGTTAAGTGAAGAAACAGCAGTTGGAGATAACCCTGTAAATGTAGTTCAAACTATGTCTAATATCATTGCAAAAACTGAGAATATTTATAACTATAATAAACAAAATGACTTTAATTACTTAGATGAGTTTGATGTAATTCAAGCAAGTGTAACTAAACTTGCAGATGATTTAAATGCAAAAGGTATTCTAGCCCTAACAAGTTCTGGAAAATCTGCTACTAAAATCTCACGATATCGGCCAAAAACTCAAATATTAACCTTTACACATTGTGAAAAAGTACTCAACCCTCTAAATATTATTTGGGGAGTAAGTCCCATTGCTACTATTAAAGAAGCAACATCATCAAAGATGCTTACAAAAATGTTAAAGATTTTAGATGAAAAAGATTTATTGGATAAAGAAGGTCCGTATATCGCTACTATTGGATACCCCGTTGGTGTTCCAGGAAGTACAAATACTATTAAAATTTTAACTTCTGCCGAAATTAAATATTACTTAGCTCTGTAATTTACTTTACAGCTAATAAAAATATTATTTTCATATTTAAAATACGTGTAGCTAGATAAATTTCTTTCCTTATTTATCTACCTGCGGGCAATAGTGCCAAGCCTATACTTTATAAAACTTTAGAGTTGCCCTACATTAAGGTAGTATAATTTGTGGGTTTCGCTCTATTGGTTGTACGTATTTTAAATGTGTAGATAATTCTACCCACTTTAAACTAAATTTTCACAGAAATTGTATCATAGGGATTATAAAGTACATTAGCTCCATTTTGAACTTTAACATTTCTTCTTTGAGTAAAATCAACCAAATAGTTTCCTCCAAAATCAACTGAAAACTTCGCACATATCTCTGCTGCTTTATATATCACATCAATATGCAAGGTTTTCTTAGAATTTTGTACAATAACATGTGAAGAATTTTTGTCTTTTAAATGAAACCAAAAATCGCTGGCCTTTGAATTTTTAAGCAAATATATATTAGAACGTTCATCACTGCCTAACATAATTTTGTAACCATTAAAAAAGAAACTTTCATAGGGTTCTGCTTTTTTTGTTTTGGTTTGATTTTTCTGTTTCTTGGGATATAAAAATTCAATTTCATCAATGCTGTTGGCATTGTTAATATTGGCAATCATTCTTTTTAGAAACTGCTCTTTTTGTGATAAGTTGTCTTTTTCCAAAGAAATATTTTCACTTTTTTTCTTAGCTTTTTTTGCTTTTGAAAAAAGTTTGTTGGCGTAAACACTGGGATTTCCCATACTATCCAACTCAAGTTCAACTTCAACGCCTTCGTAGTTATATACGCTTACCGTTTTTTGATAGGATTTTATTTGATACAAGTTATTTAATATCAGACTGGCTTTTTCATACAATACTTTTGATTCTATTTCCAAGTCCTCTTTTTTAGGAAGGGCATTAATTAACTTATTGAGTTTTTTAATATTTTTTTCCAGTTGCATGTTTTTTTGCTTTTTGACACTGGAAATGAGTTTTTCTTCTTTTACATTAAATGTATCATAAAGCAGCTGCTCAAGGTTATCGATTTCCTCAATTTTTGGAACAAAACTTTGCGCAGGAACTTCTTCTAAGAACTCCCCTACTTTAACCACTCTACTTGAGCTGAATCCATCAATATGTCTTAATGCTTCTAAGACATAGCCATTTTCATCAATAATTATAATATTGGTATGTTTTCCCGTAAACTCAAGCTGTAAAATCGTAGAAAAGTGTTTATAGGAGGACTTTGACTTTACATAAAAACGAATAATTTTATCGTCGTTATGCAAACTCACATCTTCAAGCTGTGCATTGTAAAAGCGTTTTTGGATAAGGGTGTCAAAAGGAGCAGAAAAGTCTTTATTTAGAAATTCGTCATTGGTTTTTTTGTATACTAAAGAGTTACCTTTACTTAAGTCAAAATAGATAAAGTTTTTAGCGTTAAATTCAATACTAATTGTATTGTTTTCAACTCGTTTGATATTTTTAATTAAGTTGCATTCTTTTTTTAAATAAGCAACCAATTCTTTTAAGATGTAGTATTTCATGTTTTTCCGTAAATTATGTAAATTTGTAGTTATTAAGTTTAAATATAATGGTTTCTGCGATATCAATCATGGATATGTTTAATGCCTTGAAACTGTTGTCTTTTACGTTGATAAGTAACTTATCGTAGATATCTGCGTAGGGGTACATTGAGAAGTATATGAACTCCTTGGATTTTGATTCCTTTGATAGCTCCGCAAACCACGTTGCCATCAGTGATAAATATAACATTGATGGGTTAAAAGTCGTTCTGTTTTCCAATTCAAAACTCAAACTTTTATTCAAGAAATTATAACTTTTTAAAATAGCGTTAACTTTACTGTTACTTTTTTGTCTCAGATAAAATTCATTGTGCTGAGTGCTTATTTTCAATTGTTTTAAAATATCCCCTGTAACATCATTGACATAGGTTTTCACTTCCTCGTTAACATTAAAGGACTCATCTTCTTTGTCTTGATAAGATAGGATAATATCCTTACAAAACAGTAACAATGCTTCTGTTTTTATTTTTGAGGTATTTAAAATCATTAATTATTGTAACAAAAAGAGATTAACAGCACATTATTTTAAGTCTTAATAAGCTAAAATAATGCAAATTGTTGTAAAAAACTGTTAAGATACAGTAAAATTTACAAAAACATAAATAAAAAGGAATTTATTGGAACCAATTGGTCTTATAAGTGATGGTCAAATTTATGACCTCCAAACTGCAGAAGCCTTGAACCTTCAAGGTGAGGAACTCTTAGCTGACAGTTCACCTGAAGCTTTAGATATCTTACGACACTCATGTGCACATATGATGGCACAAGCAATCAAAGCCCTTCATCCAGAAGCAAAATTTTTCGTTGGACCTACTGTAAAAGAAGGTTTTTACTATGACTTTAAAGTTGATGCAAAAATCAATGATGAAGATCTGAATAAAATTGAAAAGAAGATGAAAGACATCGCTAAGTCTAAACTTCCTATTACCAGACATGTCTGTACAAGAGAAGAAGTCGTTGAAAAGTTTAAAGATGATGAGCTTAAACAAGCGGTATTAGAAAAAATCACCGATGATACCATCACGGTTTACCGACAAGGTGATTTTGAAGACCTTTGTCGTGGTCCTCATATGCCTCGAACGGGAGCTATTCGAAACTTTAAACTAATCAGAGTTGCCGGAGCTTATCTTGGTGGTGATGAAAAAAATGAAATGATTACTCGTATTTACGGAATCGCATTTTTTGAAAAACAAGAACTTAAAGATTATGTTCATATGTTAGAAGAAGCTAAAAAAAGAGACCACAGAAAACTGGGAACTGAACTTGAGCTTTTTGCTTTTAATGATGAAGTAGGTGCTGGTCTTCCTTTATGGTTACCAAATGGAGCAAGATTACGTTCTAAATTAGAACATCTTTTATATAAAGCTCATAGAGTTAGAGGATATGAACCCGTACGTGGTCCTGAGATTTTAAAATCACAAATGTGGAAAACATCTGGTCACTATGCAAACTATAAAGAGAACATGTACTTTACTACTATTGATGAGCAAGAATATGGACTTAAACCAATGAACTGTGTTGGGCATGTGCAAATATTTAAAAACTCACCCGTATCATATAAAGACCTTCCTATGAAGCTTTTTGAATACGGTGTAGTTCACAGACATGAAATGAGTGGAGCAATGCACGGACTTTTTAGAGTACGTGAGTTTGCACAAGATGATGCACATATTTTTTGTATGGAATCTCAAGTAAAAGATGTCATTATTGAAGTATTAGAATTTGTTGATTCTTTAATGAAACTCTTTGACTTTAAATTTGAAGTTGAAGTTTCTACAAAACCTGAAAAAGCAATAGGTTCTGATGAATTTTGGGAAAAAACTACCAAAGGTATTATGACAGCATTAGATGAAAATAACATCCAATATGGAATTGATGAGGGTGGAGGAGCATTTTATGGTCCAAAAATTGACATCAAAATTCTTGATGCTATTGGACGAAAATGGCAATGTGGTACGGTTCAAGTAGATATGAACCTACCTGAGCGATTTGAAGCAGAATATACAAACGCCAATAATGAAAAAGAGCGACCAGTTATGATTCACCGAGCAATCTTAGGTTCTTTTGAAAGATTTATTGGAATTTTAACAGAGCATTGTGCGGGTGAATTTCCATTTGCTATTGCACCAACGCAAGTTATTATTATACCAATTGCCGATACTCATGTTGAATATGCAAAACAATTACAAAAAGAGTTACTCTATTCAGAAATTGACTCAAAAATATTTGATAAAAATGAGAGTCTTAACAAACGTGTTAGAACAGCTGAGAAACAAAGAGTTCCTATGTTAGTAATCTTAGGTGACGAAGAAGTAGAAAACCAATCTATTGCGTTAAGAGACAGAAGAACAAGAGAACAAAGTAATATGAGTAAAGAAGAGTTTATGACTCTATTAAATGAATTAAAAAGTGGGAGTGAAGTTTGATTAAAAAAAATAAAAAAGATACGGTAATCATGAATGATGACATTCGTGTAAAAGAAGTAAGATGTATGGGCGAAGATGGTCACCAGTATGGAATTATTAGTACAAGAGACGCAATGGCACTTGCAGATGAGCAAGGTCTTGACTTAGTACTAATTGCCCCAGATGGTAAACCACCAGTTGCTAAAATCATGAATTATGGAAAATTCAAGTACCAAGAAGAAAAAAAGAAAAAAGAAGCAAAAAAAAGACAAAAAGTGATTCTTGTTAAAGAGATCAAACTTTCTGTTAAAATTGCTGAAAACGATGTAAGTTATAAAATAAAACATGCACGTGAATTCTTAGCAGCGGGTAATCATGTTAAATTTAGAGTATTCTTAAGAGGTAGAGAAATGGCAAACCCACAAGCGGGTGTTGAAGTTCTTAACCGAGTTTGGCCTATGGTTGAAGACTTAGGTGTAATGGATAAAAATCCAAGACTTGAGGGAAGATATGTAAATATGTTGGTTTTCCCTAAAAAAGAAGAATCTAAAAAGAACTAATACGAAGCACTCCTTTGCCATGAAGTATTTCTTCATGGCAAGACTTAATTTTCCCTCTCTATTCCCCAATTAACCTATCTGTAAGTTATATTTAAGTAAAATCTCAAACTTTTTCTGATATTTATGAAAATGCAAATTTATAAAGGAGGATTCATTTATGCCAAAAATGAAATCTGTTAGCGGAGCTAAAAAAAGATTTAAAGTGAAAAAAAATGGTGCAATTAAAAGAGGCGCGGCTTTCAGAAGTCACATCTTAACTAAGAAAAGCCAAAAAAGAAAAGTAGCTTTAAGAGGGCCACAAACAATTGCTAGTGTTGATGCAACACGAGTTAAAAGAATGTTGTGCCAAGCATAATTAACATTTAGTTAATTATAAAATAGTCCCTCCACGTTATGTGGACAAGTTCGATTATTGAAATCGGCACCTATTATTAAATTAATAATATACGGTAAAGGAAAGATATGCCTAGAGTTAAAACTGGTATAGTTAGAAGAAGAAGACATAAAAAAGTATTAAAAGCTGCTAGAGGTTTTTATAGTGGTAGAAGTAAGCACTTTAGAAAAGCTAAGGAACAATTAGAACGTTCTATGCAATATGCTTACAGAGATAGAAGACAGAAAAAAAGAGATATCAGAAAGCTATGGATTATCAGAATTAATGCTGCTTGTAGATTAAATGATATTAACTATTCAAGATTTATGAATGGTTTAAAACTAGCTAACATTGAGTTAGATAGAAAAATCTTAGCAGATATGGCAATGAACGATAATGCTGCATTTGTTTCACTTGTTGAAGCAAGTAAAGCTGCTATAGCAAAATAATTTAAAAATTTGCAAAATGAAAAAAGGTTAGGACTTTTGTCCTAGCCTTTTTTTATGTCTACATCTTTAATACTTATGCATTAATTTCTTTTTTGATAAAATCATATATCAATAATTAATAGAATGGAAAAATTACGTATGATTGAGAACAGAGAGTATTTTTTTATCTTTATAATTTGGGTACTGCTATTTGCAGTCTACTATTTTGTAATTTTTACAAATTTAATTGGTATTCATGAAGCTTTAATTATCTCGTTTGTTTTGACAAGCTTCTTCAAGTCGATATATGATATTAAATATAAAACAGGTAATCAGTCAATGTACATTTATAGTGACAAAACGAATCAGAAGTTAAGGTATTTGGTTTTTTCAGTTACTCTTTTATTTGTGCTTGTCTATCATTCAATACTGCTAACAAATTATCCACTTTAACTTTAATATATCTACTCTTGAAGACTCTAAAGGTCTTCGCTCTCTACTTTCTTTTATTGAAAAGAAAGTAGCAAAGAAAGCAACAACGGCATCGAAGTCCT
>Ga0209707_1002141_pt1 | contig 10555 bp, 10 predicted proteins | sample EN4Hudsemesocosm_FD_184630 | JGI IMG/M metagenome (GOLD analysis project Ga0209707, IMG submission 184630) | Methane-oxidizing microbial communities from mesocosms in the Hudson Canyon - EN4B Hudson Canyon (SPAdes) (version 2) | ecosystem: Environmental > Aquatic > Marine > Cold seeps | place... | reverse complement strand
TCAAAACAAACCAATTGACAGTTTCAGTATATGGAGGGGTTGTTAATGATCCACGGTAATGATAATAGCTCTTCAGTTCATTACTCAAATCATCATTAAACAAGTCATGGAGCTTCACTCTACCCTTTTCAAGTTTTCGCGTACTATTCGACTGTTTTGGAATTAAGCTTAAAAATTCACTGATAAATTTATTCTCATTACCCATTTTAAATAACACTGCAATAACCAGGTAATGAGGCCTATCATTTTCAGTAGTAGCAGGGGCGTAATTAACAATATGCATCTCCATTGGAAAAGTCATGCCGTCAATCAAATGCTCCGAAGGTGTATGAAAATGCATCTGTTTAAATTCATAGCTCATACCATCACTACTAATACTGCTACCCTTGCTAAAGTCTAGTTGCACAGTGTGACCAAGGTTCTCTACCGCTTTTATTTCATCCTGAAAATGTAAAGTAATCTGGTGTTTTTTAGTGTCATGCTTTTCATTCGATAAAATATTAATAGGCGATTGAATAAGTCCATGACTAATTCCAGGAATTATGTAATGTTCCTCATTGTTATGTAATTTATTTTCTAGCCCTGCTGTTTGAGTTTGCAGACTACAGGCAGATAAACTCATAAAAAACAATAAAAAACTAATCCTTAAAGAATAAGACATAAGACCTTCAAATTATGGTAATTAAGTAAACACTTTTAATTAGAATATAATAACAATCAAATATTCATTCAATTCCGAACTTTAGCTCAATTACAGACCAAAATCAAACTTTTCCTAATCCTTTGAATGCCTGCTCATGGCTGAAATCAGTTACTCAAATAGTTGCAGGATCTGATTATAATCAATTTAAAAAAGTGTTCTATGAGGTTGAGTCAGTACAACTTATAGCTTGTGATGATCCTCCTGCTTACTGCTAAATTTAATTGACTCCTCTGTTACTATCTCAAGTCTAGCGCGTCGCCTACTCCCTTTACGCTTATTTTCAAGCTCTTCATTCCATTGACCCATATTTACTCTTGGGTCATTGTGCCAGGAGCGATAAAAATATTCTCTAATCGTAATGTTTTTGTTTTTTAAAGGTTTTCTATTAAGTTGTTTAATCACTCTTTTAGCCGCAGCATCAGAATCAATAGTGACCAGACCATGATGCTCAATGGTATTTCTTTGGGTATCTTTTAAAGTCAGAATTTTAATATATTCAATATGCCCTGTTTTTTTTAAAAAATTACCTTTTAAAATAGGAGATACAAACATAATAATCTCACTTTCTTTAGTGTTTTCCGGGATCCTTCTTAAAATGATGATCATAATTCTTTGCCACAACAACGTTTAAATTTTTTACCACTACCACAGGAACAAGGCGCATTTTTTCCTTGATCCACTTGCTGACCCACTTTAGCAACGGATTTAACTAAACCATCTAGATAAAACCAACGACCTGCTTTCTTGATAAACCGGCTAATTTCGTTCATTACATAAGGCTCATCATCTAATGAGTAATAGGCTTTAAATTCAACAATACCTTTGCTGTCTTTTTCGCGGCCTTTTTTGGTTTTGACAATATCAAGGTTTGTCCAGACCGCTTCTTCTTTAGAGAAGTCGATAGCTTCAGGGCGTTTAGCCGTCTCCCAGGTATTTAACAGATAGTCTTCATTTTTATTCGCGTAGGCAGTAAAGCGTGAACGCATTAAGGCCTCAGCCGTGGCTGGTGTTATCTCCTTTTTATGAAAGGGTTCACAACATAAAGAGTATTCGGAGTTACTACCGCAAAGACAAATTGTTTCTGAATCAGGCACGATTATTATCCACTGCAAAAAGACTGACAACTATAAGTCGTCTATTATTAAATAAATTTTATGAATATATACTTAACATGAAACTATTTCACGAACTTACCCCCAGGCATACAAAAAATACAGGGCAAAACAGGGTGATATTAAATATTTTAATGTTAGTAAGAAAAGTCAGTTTTCTATCAAGCTACCAATTAAGGGTATGATAGATGCAAATCTCACATAATATATTTCATCATTATAACCTTAGGAGCCAGTCCGAGAATAGAGAACTTACTCGACAATTGCTCCTACGTTGTTCTACCAACGTGCATCCATGCACTAGTACGGAAAAAGCCAATCTGATATGTTAAGCAAATGAGACTAATTATCACTCTACTAATGGCTAGTATTTTCTGCCAGCCATTACAGGCAAAAAAGCTGTACAAATATAAGGATAAACAAGGGCTTTGGCATTATTCTGACAAACCACCAGAAACAAAACAAGCGGTAGAAATAAGGCAATTAAAAGCAGCAAATAAACGCTATATCTGGTTAGAAAAAACAGCTGATAAGCATAAGCCTGAATATTTTGTAATCAACAATTACCAAACGCCTATAGAAATTGAGATTTCTCTGATTCAGCCAAAAAATATTGTGGCAAAACCCGCCTTACCGACGCGCTTTATTGTTCAGCCTGGGCGATCTGGAATCTTATTTCAGATGAGCGCTATTGAGAAACATAAATCATGGAGTTATTCCTTAAGTTATCGTTATATTTTGGGCTCTCCCCTAGCGGTTCAAGACCCTGACGCTGTTTATTTACCTCCATTCGCAAAAGCAAACAGCTTCCCTGTTTCTCAGGCTTTTAATGGTAAGTTCAGCCATACAGATCAACAAAATAAATATGCGGTAGATTTGGTTATGCCAGTCAATACGCCTATCTATGCAGCAAGAGCAGGTATAGTTATAGAGGTTAATAATGATTTTTTTCGCGGAGGTACCAAACAAGCTTACAAAACACGAGCAAACAGTATTCGCATTTTACATGAAGATGGCAGCATGGCTGTGTATGCGCATTTAGCGTTAGAAACAGCACAAGTCTATACAGGACTTAAAGTATATGAAGGGCAATTAATTGGCTACTCAGGAAACACTGGTTTTTCATCAGGACCGCATTTACATTTTGCTGTTCAAGTCAATAAAGGCATGGAGTTGATATCGATTCCTTTTCAATTTACAGAAGCGAATGGAACTATTGCCAAGCCCGTCGCGGGCAGTTTTTTAACTAACTAGGATACCTTTGTATATACTGTTAAAACATTGTAACCAACTCCAATACCATTAAGTTAAGAAATTCTAGAATATTTTATACTCACACAAAGTCACAAAGTCACAGAGAAAAGAAAAAGAAATAGCTCTTCTTGGTGGCTTTGTGCCTTTGTGTGAAAACTTTTTTGTTTTGAAATATATCTTTGATCCCTACCTTAATGACATTGTAACCACCTCTAACTCTTATACATGAAAATATCACTTATCGTTGCCATGGCAAGCAATCGAGCGATTGGGCTAAATAATGAAATGCCCTGGCATTTATCAGCAGACCTTAAGAAATTTAAGCAAATTACCATGGGCTCTCCGATACTTATGGGTCGTAAAACCTTTGAGTCTATAGGGCGTCCTTTGCCAGGACGTAATAATATTATTATCAGTAGAAACAAAGATTATCAGCAACAGGGGTGTTTGGTTTTTAACAGTATTGAAGAGGCTATTGCATCTTGTCAGCAAGAGGAAGAAATCTTTATTATTGGAGGCGCTACTTTTTACCAGGCCGCCTTACCGCTAGCGGATAAACTATATCTGACTGAAATTAACAAATCATTTGCAGCGGATACATTTTTTCCTGTTATCGATAGAGCTGATTGGAAAGAGCTGGCAAGAGAAGATATTTCAGATGATTCAAGCGTTGATTTTTCTTATAGTTTTATTGTATTAGAAAAACAATAGGTCAGGTGTTAATTGATAGTTGTTATCCTTTCAAAAAGGCGTATATTTAGTATTTAATTAAATACTAACGATTTAATTTGAGAGGATAAACTATGTCAATAAACAATAATAATAGACGTCAATTCCTACAGCAATCAGCTTTAGGATTAGCAAGTGCTGCATTTCCTGGTTTGTTATTGGCAAACAAAGGTCAAGTGAAAAGTAGCCCTACCCGAGGCTTTAACCCTGATGTGGAAATCGCAATAACTGCTCGTCAGGGTAATGTTCCCATATTAAAAAGTGGTCCCACCACTCGAGTTCAAAAATACTACGCAAAATTAATAAAAGGCCCTGAAAATACCTTGCAACATCTAAAAGGTAACTATCTTGGCCCGATTATTAATTATGAAAAAGGCCAAAAGGTCCGTATCTATTTTTATAATAAATTATCTGAACCTTCGATAATTCACTGGCATGGACTACATGTTCCGCAAAAAAGTGACGGACATCCAATGTATACCATTCAAGCTAATGAGCGCTTTGTCTATGAGTTTGAAGTGATGAACCGAGCAGGGACCAGTTTTTATCATTCTCATACGCATGAATTAACAGCTGAGCAGGTATACCAAGGCTTAGCAGGGATGATTACTGTTACTGATGAGGAAGAAAAAAAATTAGATTTGCCTCGTGGTGAATTTGACTTACCTCTGGTGTTGCAAGATAGAACCTTTAATAACCGTAATCAATTACGGTATTTACACGGGATGCACGGGAGAATGTCCGGTTTCTTAGGTGATACTATTTTGGTCAATGGTAAACCTAATGTTGAGTTCTCTGTTAAATCCAGAGCTTACCGTTTTAGAGCACTGAATGGCTCTAACTCAAGAATTTATAAATTAGGCTGGGATGACGGTACACCTTTAACGGCGATAGGAACCGATGCAGGATTATTAGAGAAACCTGAAACCAGACCTTATATTATGCTTGCACCAGGTGAGCGGGTTGACTTATGGCTGGATTTTAGCGGTCGTTCAGTTGGTTCAAAATTAGTTATGTATAGTCTTCCTTATACGGGAGCAATGCCTCCAATATTTTCAAAAATGCAAAAAGGAAAATCCTCCAAAGGCATGGGCGGGGGCATGATGGGCGGAGGAATGGGAATGGGCATGGGAATGATGGGTGGCGGTTTAGCTCAAGGGGCCAAATTTCCTATTGCGGCATTTAATGTGACAGAAAAAGTCAGTGACTCACCTAAACTACCCAAACATTTAGTTAAGTTTGACAGGCTAACAGAGCGCGATGTTGATAATGCTCACGACCCTTTACCCATTGCTATTTCCATGAAACCCATGCGGCCTATGTTAAATGGCAAATCTTATTCAATGGATAGAGTGCTTGATTTTGAACGAGTGCCTGTTGGCTCCACTAAAAAAATTAAAATCTTTCATGACCACGGAATGAAAAAGGAAGAGCATGGAGAAGATAAAGGCAAGATGGATATGGGCTCAATGAAAGGTGGAAGTATGGGTAAAATGGGGGGAGGAATGGATAGCGGAATGATGTTTTCTATGGCTCACCCGATTCATCTACATGGTCAGCAATATCAGATCATTTCCAGAAAACCAGGGGGTATGCGCTTAGATGAATACGAGACAGTAAAAGATGGCTTTATTGATTCTGGCTGGAAAGATACCGTGTTAGTGATGCCTGGTGAAGAAATTGAAATCATTAAACCGTTTGAAGATTTTAAAGGCTTCTTTTTATACCATTGTCATAATCTGGAACATGAAGATTTAGGCATGATGCGGCAATTTTATGTTTATTAAATCGCCCTCAGTAGCTTAATTACGAGGTGAATTTCCCCCGAAGCAGGATGTGCATCAGGTTGTTCAGCACATCCTATTCGGGCTTAGTATAATAGCTTTTTCTAAGCAGTACTAAGCCTGGCTCAACAATCTATGTCCGTTTACACCCCAATTAATCATCAGCAACTTGAACAGTTTTTGCAGCAGTATACACTCGGGAGTTTAATCCGGTTTTCAGGCATTCAGGCAGGCATAGAAAATACCAATTACAGGGTAAGCACGTCGACAGGTGAATATATACTCACACTTTTTGAGTCATTAGCTGAACTAGAATTGCCTGTTTATTTAAGCTTAATCAAACACCTTAATGAATCAGGCTTTCCTGCCCCAAAACCCTATTGTTGCAAGGAAAATCGCTACATTAACAACTTGGCAGGAAAACCCGCAACCGTATTCAGCTGCTTGTCGGGGCAATCCATAGACTCCCCATCACACAATCAATGCTCAGAAATAGGGGGCTATCTTGCTAAATTGCATCAATTGAGTTCATCCACTGATTTTTATCAAGAAAACTCTAAAAATATTTCGGGTTGCCAGCAAATTTTTAATCAAATCAAAGCTCAGCTGTCTGAAACGGATATTCAGTTACTAAATGCCGAATTAAACTATCAATCACATTACCCTTTGCCCAATTTGCCTCATGGTATTATTCATGCTGATTTATTCAAAGATAATGTATTATTTGAGCAAGGGCGGATCAGTGCTATTTTAGATTTCTATAATGCCTGTAGTGACTGTTTTTTATATGATATTGCGGTGACTTGCAACGACTGGTGTGTGGTAAATGAGTCGCTAGATCAACAAAAGTTTAAAGCCTTTATCTCTGGTTACCAGATGATCAGGCCTTTAACTGAAGATGAAAGAATATATTTAACGGTTTTCTTTCGGCTTGCCGCTTTGCGTTTTTGGCTTTCAAGAATTCAACACCAGCTAAGTCCCAAACAAGGCGAATTGACATTAGAAAAAGACCCTTTGGTTTTTAAACGCTTACTACAATATTATAGGACTGAGACGATTAATCTATGAGCCATGCTTACCAATTAAAAAATGTACGCTATTGTTATGATAAGACGCCCGCCTTATCCATAGATCAGTTATCAATCCAGGCCAATAAAATCACAGCCTTAATTGGCCCTAATGGCTGTGGAAAAAGTACTCTGCTTAATTTATTAGCCTTTTTGCAAAAAAATCAGCAAGGGCAACTGCATTTTTTTTCTAAATGCTTAACATCAAAAAAAGCAAATCAGTTTATTAAACGGATAGCTTTTTTACCTCAAAAACCATACATGCTGAGAGGCTCTGTTACAGACAATCTGCTAAAACCACTGCACTTTCAAAACATAAATAATAACCGCCAGGAAAAAATACAAGCCGTTTTAGATGAGTTGGGAATTTCACATCTAAGTCAGCAACAGGCTAAGTTATTATCTGGGGGAGAACAGCAAAAAGTAGCCTTGGCGCGAGCCATAATCACTAATCCTGAGGTTTTGTTAATGGATGAACCGTTTAGTTATCTTGACCATAATGGTGAGCAATTATTAGAAAACTTTATATATCGCTATGTAAAAGAACACAATAAAACTTTAATTTTTAGCACCCACAATCGTTTACAAGGTCTTGCTATCGCTGATGATGTTATTTCCTTAATAAAGGGAAAGCTCGTTAACACCCCCTTAATCAACTTATTCCACGGCACAATTAAACATCAATTATTTGATACGGGAAAAATTCAAATTGTACCCGCAGATCATAATGAAGATTATTTGCATCTCTCTATAGATCCAAATGAAATAGTACTATCAAAATCCCCCATGGTTTCCAGTATACAAAATCAGTATCAAGGGCATGTAACTGCCATTGCCTCTGAAATGGGGGAAATAAGAGTGAGTGTTATGGCTGGTGAATTATTTCAGGTCATTATTTCTTTGTCAGCCTATACTGAATTGAATATTTCTTTAGGCGAGCAACTCTGGGTTAATTTTCAAGCCAGTTCTGTGCAAATGTTTTAAATTCAAGAATATCTCCGAGCGGTCGATAATTGAGTTATGAGAAAGATAAAAATACCCAACCCTATCGTCATGGTTTTTGGCGGATTAGCCGCCTTTTGGATTGCCGACATTATTCATCCTGGTTTTAACCCTATAGGGGTGATGATATTAATGCTTATCCCGGTAATAATTGTTGAACTATTATATCCACAGCCTGAGCTAGAAGATATCATTGAACAGGCTCAATATGATGCGATACAGCAACAAATTGCAGAAGAGCCTGAACCAGACGTAGCTGAAGAGGAAATTGAAGCGCCCAGCTCACCCTAAAACCTGAGAGGGCATTTTCCTCTCAACAATTATTCTGGCACATACACAAATGAACCATCTTTCATTCGATAAGCCACACCTGCTTTACTACCTTCCCCCTGACCGATAGCATCTGAGGCTTTGTAACGCTCTATTTTTTCACCTTTTTTAATGACCATTTCCATATTGGCTTTTCCTGGATTTGTCACTATTGTCACATCCTCCTGACTAAAGGGGTTTAATGGGTTTTTAACGATAATAATCAACAAAGTTGCTATCAACATTAAAAAAACATCAATCAGATTGATCACTGAGAGCATAGGGTTGAGCTCTTCATCTTCCTCTAAAATTTTCAAGCCCATTAGTTTGCTCCCAACTGCTTTTCTATTTCTACTAACTCTTCAGCAAACCAGCGTTTTTTAATCGAAGCCACCCAGAAGGTCAAAGAAGCGGCTGCTAAGCTGATTGTCACTGCTGTAAAAGCAACCCCTAAATGCTCTCCCATGGCAAAGGTATTATTTTCTTCCAATGCCACTAAGGCGGGTCCCATTGGAATTAAGGTGGCAATTAAACCCAGCATAGGGGTGATTCTTGTTACGATGCGCACATTTTCTAATTCTCTTAAAGCAAATACTTCAATTTCATTTAGTGTTGCGCTGTTTTGTGATTTGAAATAACTGAGGATAGGGTAACCCGGTTGAGCCTGTTCTGGTTTTGAATGTTGAAATCTTAACCAGGATAAAGCAGCCATCCGCCCAACTTCAATAACGGCATAGACAAATGATAAATAAATACCGACTAATACCGGCTGTAAAAGAATTTGTGAAATTTGATATGCTAGATTTTCCATTTTTTTATTCTATTTTGAGAGTAACTTTCAATCCCCATCATTCCCACGCTCCTGCGTGGGAATGCAGCTTATGACGCTCCAGCATCACGGAACGCTGGAGCGTTCAGCAATGAATTCCCACGCAGAGCGTGGGAACTATTTTGGTGGGTTATTTATTCTGCGTTAGCTAAGTGAAAAAACCTGTCGTTTAGCTAAGCTATTTATATTTTATGTCTGAAGTATTCTTTTCTGCCTAAACAACTCAAACACAAAACCAAACACCATCATCAAGACTAAACCCAGCGTTAGCCAGTAAATAGTCAGATCATCTTCTTCAGTTTTTTCCTGCTCAACTTGTTTTTCCAGCTTCATCCCTTCAACTTGCACCGTTTCCGCTGCTGCAGCAGAAGCTTGTTGTTGAGTCGGATTCGCTTGTCGGTCCTGTAATTGTTTTAAAGCAGAGACATCAATGCCAAAGCCTACCGCCTTGGTTTCCAGAAACTTTTTAAATTTCTCATTAGGCGTATACACATCATTCTCTTTTATGATTTCCAGATATTTTTCCACCAAGGCTTTCACGGTTTCATCTGAAGCTTCCCAATACTCTTTACGCACGGCTTCCAGCATACGCTCTGAGATTTGCGCGATAGCCGCGGGCTGAACTTCTTTAAACCATTCATCCACACCCAGCTCCAGTTTATCTTCCACATAGATTTCAAACATTTCCTGCCACTGATCTGCACGTACCGCTTCTGGTGACATCACATTCCAGCCCCAGAAATTATTCACTACATCGACAATTTCCAGCGCGCCTGAATAGCCTTCATCCATCATTTCCTTAACCCAGTTAGGGTGGTAATAACGAGTGCGTAATTCTTTAGCAATAAATTCTGCTGCGGTTTCATTTTTGAAGTTTTTAGTATTACGCAGGTTGGCAATATAAAGCTCAGGCGTTTTTCCATCTAAATAACGTACTGCCTGACCAATACCGCCCAAGTACTCAAAGGGGTGATCAATTGATAAAATGCCATGCAGATTAGAACTTCTGGATAAAACCGCGGCTTTAGTGCCTTTTAAGTTCTCAGCAAACAGATCGATATTCTTCAGTTTCACATTACGGGTGCCGGCTTCGGTACCAAATAAATGCCCCATTCTGGATAAATAGGTTTTAACCATTGATTCATCAGTATCCCAGGTATCACTGGCTAACGTTGCATCTGGCAAGTTGGTACCGTAAACACCACTCTCATTTGCAAAGAATCGCACACGAGAATATTTACCCGCTTCTTCTTCCGTTAAACCCTGAGCAATCAAACTTTGTTTTAATTCCTCCGTATGCTGGCTGACAAAGTTTTGAGGCTCTTTCAATTTAGCCACTTTAACGATAGCTTTAGATAAGCGATCCATCACCCCTGGTAAATTATCCCTATATAAACCCGTAGCTGATAACACCACATCAATACGGGGTCTTTTCAACTCATCTAAGGGAATAATTTCCACATCGACCACTTGGTCACGCTCATTCCATACCGGTTTTACACCAATAACTCGAAATATCTCTGCTTCCAGTACGCCAAAATGTTTCAGCGTTTCAGTTGACCACATGGAAAAAGCCAGTTTATCGGGGTATACACCGTGCTTAGTCTTATAGCTTTCAATTAAATCATCAGCTAAAACTTTGCCTGCTTCCCAAGCTGCTTTAGTCGGGATTTTAGTTGGGTCAAATCCATAGATATTTTTCCCTGTTGGAACAGCTTCAGGATTACGAATAGGGTCATTACCAGTACCAGTTGGGATGTGTTTTG
>Ga0209707_1002140_pt1 | contig 10557 bp, 7 predicted proteins | sample EN4Hudsemesocosm_FD_184630 | JGI IMG/M metagenome (GOLD analysis project Ga0209707, IMG submission 184630) | Methane-oxidizing microbial communities from mesocosms in the Hudson Canyon - EN4B Hudson Canyon (SPAdes) (version 2) | ecosystem: Environmental > Aquatic > Marine > Cold seeps | place... | reverse complement strand
CACCTAAGCTGGGAGCAGATAAATTAATCCATAAGATGTTCTTATGTTTGTGAGTGATTCTAAGTGACTCTAAAGAGGCTTGTCCATTAACTAAGATATAGATATAACGTCTAAAGAATTTGAAAAACCTCTTAAGATAAGAAGTATTATCCAAGTACTCTTTCGTATAGTGAGGAATGTCATATTTGAAAGGCAATTCATAGGTTTTTTTAAATAACTTAAACATTGTATAAATCCTCATATTGATTCTTCCATCGTTGATGAAGCCAAAACCACTCGCCTGGTTTTTCTTCAATAATTTTTTGAGTAATTTGGGCTTGTTTTATAACAGAGTTTAAAATATCTTCATCTTTATCTTCACTTACTTTAGTTTGTATCGAGTCATAAAAAGATATTTCAAAATTCTTATGGTCACTTGTCTGAATAAAACCTGGAATTATTATTGCGTCAAATTTTCTCGCTAGTATTGCAGCACTTGGAGTATGTCTTGCTTTTTTACCAAAAAAATCAATCAACAAGCCCTCTTTTTCCGCTGTATTTTGATCAACCAGAATTCCTAATGTTCTGTGTGCTTTAAGAGCCTTCATCATACCTTTCATAGCACCATCTTTACTGATAAGCTCCACATCAAACTGTTCTCTGTTTTTAGTTAATATTGTATTCATAACTTTTGAATCTAAATCTCTCCCAACTATCGAAACAGAGGAAAAGCGAGCAGCAATGGCCAATGAAAGTAACTCCCAGTTTCCATAGTGTGCTGTAGTAACTATTACTTTTCTACCAGATTTTAGAGCTTCCTCTAAAAGGTGTTCGTTTTTAAAAGTTACTTTTGATAATATCTCATCTTTTGAAGCACCTTGATTTTTTACAAATTCAGCTAAGTTGTAGAAAATATTTTGATAACACTCTTTAATTATCTGTTCTTTTTCAATTTTAGTTTTTTTATTTCCAAAAGCCAAATCCAAATTTACACGAGCAACATGTCTGTGTTTTTTGTCAAAATGATATGCAATAAAAGCAAAAAACTTCAATAAGCCATTAATAATAAATCTTGGCATATATTTTATAAAAAACCTAAATGTATAAAATACAATTAAATAAATTTTATCCATGTAATAAACTCTTTGCTAATGATATGATTTTTTCTTCCTTTATTTCACTAATTGAGAAATCTTGTTTATCTAATTTTAGTGGGTTTACTTTTGTATTTGACTCTAAAACTACATTTATATTTGTTTCATAGGTATTTCTATACCCAGGAGTATTACCAAACAGTGTAATAGATGGCACATTTAAAGCCCATGCCATATGCGTTGGTCCCGTATCATTACCAATAACTAAATCAACATTGGCAATAAGTGCTTTAAGAGTATTTAAATCCATTTTAGGCAAAACTTTAGCCTCTGTCTTTGAGGCAATGAATAGTGCTACTTGATGTTCTTCTTCATTACCCCAAACTATCAAAGTATTTTCATTTAAACTTTTTATAATATTAACCAATTTTTCTTTAGAGTAAATTTTATTACTTTTACTCGCCCCTATTACAAAAGCTATATTTTTTCTTTTCTTATCAATAAAGTCATAAATGATTTTGTCTTCATTTTTATAAAATAAAAAAGAATCTTTATTTAATACATCATCTTTACTAACACCCAATCCAAATATTGAAGTCATTACTTTTACATTTCTATCAATGGTATTAGCTGTATAGGGTATTGAAATTGTATTTTTATAAAAAAAAGATGCGAACTTTTCTCTTATTGACGAAGAATCAAAACCTACAACATTTGTGCCCAGAAGTTTAGACACAATTGAAGACTTTATCAAACCTTGAGCATCAATAATTAAATCATAATTATTCAAAGAAAGTTTCCGCAGTTTACGAACTTCTTCCATAATCCCGAATTTATTTTTTTTCAAAGACTTTAAGTTCACGGTATGTATAGCATTTATATGAGGATTATGTTCAAGAATTGAGTAAAAAGCTTTTTCTACAATCCAATCAATTTGAACATTTGGAAGTACTTTTTTGATAAATTGCAATGCGACAATGGCATGAATAATATCACCCAAAGCTGAAAGTTTAACAATAGCAATTTTATTAATTGTACCGTTATTGATTTCAGACATGAATTATCTTTGTTTTAAGGTGATATTGCAGTTTTTTGGAGTTTCTATTTTATCAACATTACTCTGAATTACGTAAGGTATTTCATCTGCAGATATAAGTAATTCCTTGTCTTGCAGTTCATAACTATATTTGACTCTTGAAAAATCTTGGTTAAGAGTTAAATTAAGTGTAATCATAAAACTTAGCCACTGTACTATTTCAATAGAAGGTAATAATTCTTCAAAAACTTCAATGTCTTTTTGTTTAGGAAGTGATTTTTTTGAAAATTTGATAATATGTGCCACTAAAACTCTAGATGTATGTAAGAAGTCATAGTTTAAACCATTTAATATAAAATCAAACGTATTATCAGTATTGTTATAAAAGTTCAGTACAACACCAATTGAGTGAAGTTTTGAGGCTATTACTAATAATATCTCGTATTTATCATCAATTTGATGTAAAGGTTTTAAGACCTCGAAAATTCGTGAAGCATTCGTACCAAAGTATATACTTTGTCTATTGTCCATTTCAAATCTGTCCAGTAAACTTTTAACACTGGGATTGAAATTACTTGGAAATTTGTGATTTGAAGTTCTTAAAAGGTCTGTTAAATATAAGCCTTCTCTAACTCCTGCTCCACTTGCAACCACTTTTTTTACATTAAAAGTATTCACAATAGTTTCAAAAATCAAAGTACCCTCTTTAATAGTATCGTATCTGTCTTTTTTAATACCAATACTTTTTAACTCATCATTATCATGAGCTTCGAGGATTTGAGTGAAGAGGTCGTTATTCTTTTTAACGCTGTATTCAAAACCATGAATTACATCTAAAGGATAATGGGTTCTTTTCATCACAAGTTTACTAAGGGCTCTTATTGTACCACCAATTCCTATTACTGTTTTAGGAATATCGTTGGTATAATCCAATAGTTGGTTTAACTTACCAAGGATGTACTCTTTAGCACCCTCCATATCATTTTTGTTACTATAAAGTTCTTTTAATCTTATGGTACCTATATTTAGGGAGATAGACTTTTCTATTTTACCCTCTTTAATAAAAGAGAATTCTGTTGAACCACCACCAATATCTATAGTCATACAATCTTTTACATGTAAAAGATTTAAAGCGGCAACTCCACCATAATAGGCTTCTTTAACTCCATCAATAATTTTAATATTAAGTTTTAAGTTTGTTGAAATCTTTTTTAAAAATTCTTTTGAATTGGGTGCATCTCTTAGTGCTGAAGTAGCCACACAGATTATTTTTCTTGATTTTAATGAATTTGAAATACTTAAAAAAGATTTTAGAGAATCATATGCTCTTTGCATGGGTATTTCTTGTAAATAGCCATCATTTTCATAAGAACCTTCAGATATTTTGACTCTACTTTTTGTTTCATTGATTAAGTTAAAAGCATAACGACTGCTCTTTTTTAACACAACCATACGCATTGAGTTAGACCCAATATCGATGATAGTTGTTACCTTAGCCATATATTATAATTCTTCTTTTTCTAGTTGTTGAAATTTAAATTTCAATTCTTGTATTGTTTCACGATTATCTGCGTCAATAACAATACAGTCAACAGGACACACTTCAACACAGGCTGGTTCTTCGTAATGACCAACACACTCAGTACATCTATCAGAATCAATTATATATATTGGATCACCTTCTTCAATTGCATCATTTGGACACTCTTCTCTACATGCATCACATGCAATACATTCATCTGTTATTATTAATGACATCTAAATTTTCCTCGTTCGTAAATATTATATGGATTTATAACCTATTATTGTTTAATAAATTCTTTAATTTACAAAAAATATCACTATTTTTTGAAACTATCAATAAATCACTTGTTTGATATATATTTAAATCACTGCAAATATATAATGAAGCTTTCACATCAAACTCTCTTATATTTCCACAAAACAACACAAAATTGTAATATTTTGCGCATGAAAGTGAAAGAGCAACTGCGCCTGGACTTCGGTATTTTAACTTTTCATCATAAAGTTTTTTACATAAATCGGGATAAGAAAAGGACCGCTCAAACAAACCAAATTTTGCTGTTCCGCATAACAATATCTCATCGTCAATTATCTTTTCATGTAAATCATAGGTTAAACTAATTTGTTTCTCATCTCTTGTATAAACTTTTCCATTTACCAAATTACACACAACCCCAATTTGTACCAATTCATCAATTTGAAGTGCTACAGAAGTACCATAATAAGGTAAAGAGGAGGAGAAATTATCACTTCCATCAAGAGGGTCAATAACAATAGTTATATTTTGGTGTTGGGGGTTTGAAGATTTAATATATCCTGTTTCTTCAGAATAAATATTTCCAAAAGAAGACAAATATTTAATAAATACAGACTCAGCATATAAGTCAATATTTAAAGATTTATCTCCTCCTGCACCCAAAGTTTCCTGATAGATAAAATCTTTGGGTTTTAAAGAGAAATTTATATAGTCATAAATTTCTTTATTTGCTTTTATACAGGCACTTATAAAAGCATTCACTCATAATCCTTAAGAGATTGCTTTGATGATTGCTTTTGCAGCATCACGTCCATCAGCAGCTGCTGTTACAGCTAGGTGAGCGCCTCGCTCACAATCTCCACCAGCATAAACTTTTGCATTGGATGTTTTGAAATTATTTGTTACTAATCCACCCCATGAATTTAATTCTATATTTGCATCTTTTAAAAATGCAGGAGCTTCGTGTTCAAATCCCAATGCATAAATAATCACATCAGCTTCTTCAACATACTCACTACCAACAATATCTTTAACACTTTGTCTTCCACTTTCATTGGCATCTGATAATTCAGTACGGATAAGGTTCATCCCAGTAGCTTTATCTCCAGAAGTTGCAATTGAAACAGGAGAAACATTAAATACAAATTCTGCACCCTCTTCTTCAGAGTTAATCACCTCTTTTTTTGAACCAGGCATGTTTTTCTTATCTCTACGATAAAGACACTTAACAGATTTTGCACCTTCTCTTGCACTTGAACGAATACAATCCATAGCAGTATCTCCACCGCCAATTACTAATACTTTTTTATCTGTTACATCAATAAAATCTTTAACATCTTGTCCAAAATTTCTTTGTTGTATTTTTGTCAGATAGTCAACAGCTAAATGTACATTTGAAGACTTCTCTCCATCAATTCCAGCATATCTACCTTTAGTTGCACCAATTCCTACAAAAATAGCATCAAAGTCATTTTCAAGTTCTTGAAAAGATTTATCTTTACCAATCTCCACATTTAAATGTAGTTCCATGCCAGCTTCTAGTAACCAGTTAATTCTTCGCTCAACTGCATTTTTATCAAGTTTGAATCCTGGAATTCCATAAGTTAGAAGACCACCTGCTTTATCAGCTCGTTCAAACATTTCGACTTTGATTCCTTTTCGTAAAAGGAAAGTTGCTGCGGAGATTCCACTTGGACCACTTCCAACAATAGCCACTTTTTTGTCACTTTGGATGTTTCCAAATTTGGGTTTCATCCCTGCTTTAAATGCTTTTTCATTAATATGCGTTTCTATTGCACCAATGGCTACTGCACCATGACCTTCATTTAAAGTACATTCACCTTCACAAAGTACATCATGAGGACAAATTTTTCCCAGAATTTCTGGGAACGGTGACGTTTCATTTGATAAAGCGAAGGCAAGCTCTAAATCACGTTCACTTGTTTTTTTAAGCCATGCGGGTATGAAGTTATGTAAAGGACACTTACTGTGACAATATGGGTCAGCACATTGAATACATCTGTCAGATTGTTCAGAACTTTTATTTCGTCCAAAAACTTCGTATACTTCATCATAATCTTTTAAACGTACAAGTACATCTCTTTTTCTTGGATTGGCTCTATCTATTTCTGTAAAGTTTAACATCCCTAATCTCCTTCATCCGGATTTAATGGTAATACCGTCATATTTTTTGGTTTAACCATCCAGAAGTTTCTAATCTTTGCTCTAAAGTTATCTAATATATCTATTGCTTGTTCACTTTCTGTCTCATTAACATAATCCATCAGTAATCTTTTTAAGTATAATCGTTCACGTTCAGTTGAATCGGTATTAATTCTTACAGCTTCAATTAACTCTTGGTTCATTTTATCAAAGAATGAATTTTCTTCATCAAAGATAAATGCCAGTCCACCTGTCATTCCAGCTCCAAAGTTGATTCCTGTTTTACCGAGAACAACTACAATACCACCTGTCATGTATTCACATGGGTTATCCCCAGTTCCTTCAACAACAGCAGTACATCCAGAGTTTCTAACAGCAAATCTTTCACCAACAGCAGCACGTACGTAAAGTTTACCACCAGTTGCTCCGTATAAACAGGTATTTCCACCACCTGCGAATGAGCTACCTTGCTGAGGAGAATTTACAATGATTTTTCCACCATTCATACCTTTTCCAACATAATCATTAGCAACACCATCAAGATTAATCGTCATACCTTTTGATAAAAATGCACCAAAAGATTGTCCTGCAACTCCTTTTAAATTGAAAGTAATTGTATTATCAGGAAGTCCAGAATCACCATAGTATTTTGCAATTTCTCCTGAAATTAATGTACCAAAACTTCTGTTTACATTTGTAATAGTAGTTTTAACTTTAACAGGATTATTTGTTTTTTCTATTGATCTATGTACTTTTTTCAATAACTCTTTTTCGTATTTGTTATCATCAAATGGCGCATTGGTTGCTTTTTGGCAAGTATCAATACCGTCAATTTTTCGTAGAATATTTTGGAAATCAAACTTCTGTGCAAACTCGTCATCTACAACTTTTAATAAATCAGTTTGACCAACAACTTCTTCAAGAGTTTTATAACCCAGACTTGCAAGTATTTCTCTTACTTCTTCAGCCATAAATGTAAAGTAAGAAACCAATCTATCAACGGTACCTGTGAAGTACTCTCTTAACATTGGATCTTGAGTAGCAATACCCACTGAACACTTGTTGGTATGACAAACTTTTAAAATTTTACATCCAAGAAGTGTTAATGATGCTGTTCCAAATGCATAAGACTCAGCTCCTAAAATAGCAGCTTTAACAACATCAAGACCTGTTTTAAGACCACCATCAGCTTCCACTTGTACAAATTCTCTTAGATGATTTGCTTTTAGAGCATTATGTGCTTCAGATAGACCCATTTCCCATGCATTACCAGTATGTTTGATAGATGTCAAAGGGGCTGCACCCGTACCACCATCAGCACCTGAGATAATAATTTTATCCGCATACGCTTTTGCAACACCAGAGGCAATGGTTCCAACACCAATTGTTGATACCAGTTTAACGGTGATTTTGGCATCAGGATTGATTTGTTTTAAATCAAAAATCAACTGAGCCAAATCTTCAATTGAATAAATATCATGATGTGGAGGAGGAGAAATTAATGTAACTCCAGGAGTTGTATGCCTAAGAGTTGCAATCATTGGGGTAACTTTATGACCAGGTAACTGACCACCTTCACCCGGTTTTGCACCTTGAGCTACTTTAATTTGTATCTCTTCAGCACTTCTTAGATATCCAGGTGTTACACCAAATCGCCCCGATGCCACTTGTTTAATCTTAGAGTTCTTATTGCTTCCAAAACGAGCAGGATCTTCTCCACCCTCACCTGAGTTACTCGAAGCCCCAATAGCATTCATAGCCATTGCCATTGCTTCATGAGCTTCTGGTGAAATTGAACCACAACTCATTGCTGCAGTTGAAAATCTCTTAAAAATTTCTTCTTTGGCTTCAACCTCATCAATATTGATGGCTTTCCTATCAGAATTAAATTCAAAGAAATCACGAATAAATCGACCTTTACGATTTTGAACCATTTCTTTTAAGGTATCAAAATCAGTAATATCTTCTTTATTTTTAGCCTGTTTATTATGCATAGCATGGGTAACTTTTGGAGAGTAGTCATGGTATTCTCCCCCATCTATATACTTATAAAATCCACCTAAATCTAGTGGGAACATATGTTTTTGCTCAAAATATGCATTAAGATGCGATTTTTCGATTTTCATTTCAATATCTGTGTATTCTAATCCAGATAAATCACTATAACTACCCGTAAAACATTCTTCTATAATTTTGTCATTTAGTCCAACCAAATCAAATAATGCAGAGTTTCTATAACTGGCAATAGTAGCAATACCCATTTTAGACATAATTTTTAATAGTCCACCGTTAATTGCATTTTGCGAATTCTTTAATTTATCTTGCATTTCGTATTTTGTTAAATCACGTCTTTCGTACAATGCAACAATTGAAGAATACATCATATATGGGTAAATAGCCGTAACTCCATAGGCAAGTAAAACTGCTGCCATATGAGGATCGTAAACTTCACCCGTAACAGCAATGATTGACACAGCATGCCGAACACCCTCAGCTAATAGTTTTTGATTGACATATCCAACAACCAATGCCATAGGAATTAACTTGCAAGAATCATTTAAAGCTCTGTCATCCAGAACAACAATTTTTACACTGTCATTTTTAACTGAATCAATGATTTTAGAAGCTAAGTCTTTTAAAGATTTTTCTAAATCATTTGTATAAGTTGTGTTAAAAGTTTGGTGTTTATAATAAACATCATATCTGGGATGTTTCACATTTCCAAAAGACAATAAAACATCAAACTTTTCTTTCATCAAAATTGGACTTGATGATTTTAATCGTTTGGCATATTCTGGTTTCTCGTCAATGACATTATGAACCATTCCAAAACCAGTTTCCAAAGACATTACAATTTTTTCTCTGTACGGATCAATTGGAGGATTGGTAACTTGAGCAAACTTCTGTCTGAAAAAGTCAGTAAAATTTCTGTTTACTTTTGAAAAAGCAATCATAGGTGTATCATCACCCATGGATCCCACTGGTTCTTTCCCATCTTTTGCCATTGGATCAATCATTTGATCAAGTACTTCATAAGTAATATTAAAATATTTTTGTTTTTTATCTAAGTCATCAAATTTATAGTCATCAATATCCATAAAAGATTCGTCAATAAACTCTTGTAAATACTCCATAGAAACATTTAGCCATTCAGCATAATTTTGAGATGATTTCAGATATTGGTTGATATCACCCTCTTTTAATATAACTCCATGTTTTAAGTCAAGTGCAATCATTTGTCCTGATTGTAATCGTCCTCTTTGAAGAATGTTATCATCGTCTAAATCAACAGTTCCATATTCACTGGTAATAAACAGTCTATCATCTTTAGTGACAATGTACTTAGAAGGTCTTAATCCATTACGGTCTATCAAACACCCAATATGTCTACCATCAGTTAATGAAACAGCTGCTGGTCCATCCCATGCTTCCATTGCAGTTGATGTATACTCATAAAATGCTCTAAGTTCTGCATCCATATAAGGTGCATTTTGCCAAGGTGCAGGGATTAATCCACGAGCAGCTTTAAAAAAGTCAACTCCATTAGCTATTAGAAATTCAAACATATTATCCAATGAGGCACTATCACTCGAATTTTCCTGTAAAATTGGAAAAATTCTTTCAATCTCTTCTTCGCTGAATACGCCAGATTTCATTTGCTCTGACTTAATACAGGTATTAAATCTATTTGCAGCAATTGAGTTAATCTCACCATTATGAGCAATAGATCTAAAAGGTTGAGCCAGCCTCCACTGAGGAAGTGTATTAGTTGAAAATCGTTGGTGAAAAAGTGCAAAAGAAATTTTGAAGTTATCGTCTCTTAAGTCAACATAAAAGTTTTTAATATGCGTAGGCATAATTAAACCCTTGTATGAAATAACTGTTGAAGAAAAACTTGGAATATAAAAATCTTGTTTCTCTTTTAATTTATGCTCACACTCTTTCCGTGTTAAATACAACATTGCATCAAATCTTTTTGATGACATCAAAGAGTTAGGTGTTACAAATATTTGAATAATATGAGGTAATGACTCTAAAGCTTGTTGCCCAAGTGCATCGGTATCTACTGGTACTACACGCTCTACAAGAACTTTTAAATCATTTGACTCACAGAATTCTTTGAATACGGTGATATCCGTTAAGTCTTTTGTGAATATCATTGCAACTGCATATAAATTCGGTAAATCAACACCATTATTTTGTGCGATATTTCTCATAAAAGAGTCTGGCATAGAAAGCAGTAATCCACTTCCATCTCCCGTTTTACCATCTGCTGCTACTGCACCTCTGTGCATCATTCTCTCTAGTGAAGTTATTGCATCTTCAAGATTAGAATGCGTTGGTTTGTTTTTAAGACTTGCGACTAATCCAAAGCCACAGTTATCTTTAAACGAAGTTAATAAATCTAAATTACAACCCATCATGTCCCTTTATTTGTGTTTAATTTTGATATGTGTTTAAGTGACAATAATATAGCTTAAAAAACTTAAAAATCGGTTAAAGTT
>Ga0209707_1002136_pt1 | contig 10565 bp, 9 predicted proteins | sample EN4Hudsemesocosm_FD_184630 | JGI IMG/M metagenome (GOLD analysis project Ga0209707, IMG submission 184630) | Methane-oxidizing microbial communities from mesocosms in the Hudson Canyon - EN4B Hudson Canyon (SPAdes) (version 2) | ecosystem: Environmental > Aquatic > Marine > Cold seeps | place... | reverse complement strand
AAAATCAATATAATCTTTTTATTCAAAACTTAAAAAAGTATTAATTTTGCAAAAGCAACTTGTGCTGTGGTACTATCACATAACACGGCAAAGTTCTGTATTTATTTAATCACACCACTACTACTTAAGCTTTAAAGTTTAGCCATACATTAACTTTTAATGATTCCTATTTCAATTAGTTCTTCTTATACTGTATCTTTATCTGGTAAATATTTAAATCCTATTAATCTTGTATTTCACAATTGTCAAGAAGATGTCAAGAAATACATACTTTTAAACTTTACAAAATAATTTTAAAATCATAGTTATATAAAATTATTTAATTACAGGAGTATTATGAAAATATCTGCACCATGGGAAAAAGCATTTCAAAAAATTGCAACACCTTTTGAACGCTTTTTGCACGCCCAAACTACCACTGGGCTTATACTGGTTTTTATGACAATACTAGCACTTATTTTAGCAAATTCTCCATTCGCGCAGAGTTATATGGACTTTTTTCACATGAATATAGATTTTAATGTTGGTTCGTGGGCATTATCTCACTCTATCCATCATTGGATAAATGATGGTCTTATGGGAGTATTTTTCTTTATTATTGGACTAGAAATTAAAAGAGAGATTACAGTAGGAGAACTATCTAATCTAAAAGTTGCTATTTTACCTATTATTGCAGCTATTGGAGGTATGATTTTTCCTGCTATCATTTATTTGTACTTTAATGCCTCTTCTGTTGGAGCAAATGGTTGGGGTATACCAATGGCAACTGATATCGCTTTTGCTATTAGTGCACTTGTTCTTTTAGGTAAAAGAGTGCCAACTGCACTTGTAACATTTTTAGTTGCCTTAGCAATTGTTGATGATTTAGGAGCTGTTTTAGTAATAGCACTTTTTTATACAGAGACTATAAATATATTGCCCCTTGGATTATCAATGGCAATGTTTTTGGTACTCATGGCATTAAATAGATTTGGAATTCATGCTATTTTACCTTATTTTATCGTTGGTTTATTTATGTGGTTTTTTATGCTTGAATCTGGTGTTCATGCAACTATTGCAGGAGTTTTAGCAGCTCTTACCATTCCATCCAAACCAAAAAAAGCACCCGCGTCTTTTTCAAGTGATACTATAAATTTAATAAAAGAGTATGAACGTTATCCTGCTGAAGAAAATTACGCAATGCATGAAAAACAAAAAGCTATCCTTTTAAATATTAAAGATAAAATCGATAAAGTAGGAACTCCAGCAGCTAGACTTGAACATAGTTTACATCTGCCTGTAGCACTTATTATTATTCCACTTTTTGCCTTGGCAAATGCTGGAATTAATATTGACTTTAGCTCAATTAGTACTACAGTATTAGAACCCGTTTCCTTAGGAATTATTGCAGGACTAATTGTAGGTAAAGTTATTGGGATATTTGGTTTATCTTGGCTTGCTATTACATTAAATATAGCGCAATTGCCAAAAGGAAGCACTATGAGTCAGATATTTGGTGTATCATTTTTAGGAGGAATTGGTTTTACTATGTCAATATTTGTAGCTGATTTAGCTTTTATAAATTCACCTGAACTTATTTTACAGGCAAAAGTGGGAATACTTTTTGCTTCTATATTTGCTGGATTATTTGGATTTTTTTGGCTAAAATATATAGCAGAGAAGGTACCAAAAGGAAAGTGAAAATATGAAAAAAGTACTATTAGTTGAAGATGACTTAGTTTTACAAAAATTAATAAATGAGTATTTAGAAGAATACGGTTATTTATGTAACGCTTTTTCAAATCCAACGGAGGCATTAGAGTCATTTAGAAAAAACCCCGAAGACTTCACTATTGCTATACTTGATCTAGGCCTTCCAAATATGGATGGCTTTGATTTATTTAAAAAATTGAAACAGATAAAAGATATTCCTATCATCATATCAACAGCAAGAGATGATATAGGGAACAAAATCTATGGATTTGAACTTGGTACTGATGATTATCTCTCAAAACCATATGAACCAAGAGAACTCGTACTTAGAATTGAGGCTACTTTAAAAAGATATAACAAAGCAGATTCACTTAAAATACAAGAACTAAGTATTGATATTAATAGCTCAAGAGTTTTTTTAAATAGTGTTGAAGTTGAGTTTACCAAAATTGAAAAAGAGATTTTTCTACTATTTATAAATAACCTAAATAAAATCATCTCCAGAGAAGATCTAGTAAATCAAACCTCACTTAATGATGATACAAAAAATAGAACAGTAGACATGCATATAAGTAATATAAGATTCAAAATTGATGACAATTCAAAAGAACCCAAATATATAAAATCTATTTGGGGTATTGGGTATAAGTTTTTTTATGACAATTAGAAAACAATTATTTATATCATTTTCGCTAATCCTATTGATTGTAACTTCAATAATTGGGGTTTTTTTCTATACGATATATAATCTAAACAGTATCAATAACCAACAAAATCACAGGTATGACCAATTAATAAGAGTCGAAAAACTAAAAGAGTTTAATAGCTCTTATTCATGGATAGTACTTGATATCATAACTGATTTCGACAAAATTCAAATAGTTGATAAGAGGATTAAAAAAGTACATGTGCTATTTCAAAACTTAAATACTAAAAAAACTAAAATTATAAATAATGCTGAGTCAAAAGAAGAAAAAAAGAATTTAGTTTTGATTTTTTCATATTTTAATACTATGCAAAAACTAATAACAGACGATTTATACAGTTTAGTAGTTAATCAAAACAGCAATTTTAGCACTTTCAATAAAAAGTTTGAACAAATAAATATAGATACACAAAAGCTAATTGCCCTAGACATAGACTACCTACAAGATAAACTAAGTCAAACCCAAAACAAAAGAGATGAGTTTTTAGATACCATAAAACTTGAAGTTGTTATCTTATTTATTGTTTTACTCTTACTTAGTTTTTTAATTTCTTCTAAAATCATAAATGAGATAAAAGATAAACTTTATAAACTTAATCAAGGTGTCTTACAGTTATTTAAAAATGGGGAAAAAACTATAAAAGTAGACATAGGCAAGAACAATGAACTAAGCCAAATAACCCAAAGTCTAAACTCATACTTAGAGAAACAAGCAGATATTATAGATTCAAGAGAAGAGTTACTTCGAAATATAAGCCATGAATTAAAAACTCCTATTGCCAAGGGGAAATTCATGATTGAAAAAATGCAAAATAAAGAGGACAATCAATTATTAAAAGATATAAATGCAATTTTTTACGATATTGAAATGCTTACAAGTAAACTCTTACAAAGAGAGAAACTAAACTTTGCAGTTTTAAAAATAAATAAGTTCAAAGCAAGTAGTTTGATACTGGAAGCTTTATCCAAACTCTCTATTGAAGATGAGTCAAAAGTAACAGTTGTTATTAAAAGTGATTTTATTATTGAAGCAGATTTTTACTATCTAACCCTTGCACTTAAAAACTTGATTGACAATGCAATGAAATACGCTTATGAATTTCCTATAGTAATTGAAAGTAATGATGATACCATTTACGTTAAAAATATTGCGAATGAACTTACAAATGATTTGATATACTATCTTCAACCTTTTACAAGAGAACCAAACCAACAACAAGGACATGGGTTAGGTTTAAATATTGTAAATAAGATTGTGCAGCTTCATAGATTTGATCTAAATTATCAACATAAAGACACATACAATATATTTAACATATTGTTTAAATAAATTATATTCCGTGCAGATCTAAATAATTCTAGTGAATTAATAATGTAGATTTAAGATACTGTATTACAATGCAGAAGGGAGAAGAAGGCATAATAATACACTATAATAAAAAAACATTAATAATATAAAAAGTAGTCTTTTACTTTACAGTTATAGATATGACATCTAGTTTTAACCAGATATACTAGATGATAATATCCCTAAGCCCAAAAACAGCGCAAAATTTACCACTATTAGGTTTTTTAAAAATTCCATGAAAACTCCTTTTTATTTGTATTAATTTTAAGGTATTTTTGCAAAGTTAAAAAGGGAATAGTTCTTGACAGCTTCTTGACAATTTTAGAGAGAAACTTTATTTATACTAATACATATAAATTACGGTAGAGAGTACATTTTGATTCTTTTTTATTTTTTAAGTTATATGAGTTTTACTACATTATAGTTTTGGTAAATGTATCTTAAATAAAACTCCATCTAAAATATTTTTTACTTCCAACTTTCCCTTCATATGCTGTTCAATAATCACTTTAGACATATATAATCCAATTCCCATTCCATTTTTTTTAGTTGTAAAATAGGGTTCAAAAATTTTATCTACTATGTTTTTGTCAATTCCTGAAGCATTATCACTTATTATCAAGAGTATCTCTTTTTTAGATTCACATATTTCTACGTTAATTTTTGGATCTTTTATATTTTTATTTATAAATTCTTCTTTTGCATTATTCAATATATTAAAAATAACTTGTGCCAATTCATTTTTATATGAGTTAATAAATACATCTTTATCCGATTTTATTTCAATTTCTATGTTATGGTGTTTTAATGTGGCATCCAATAAATTATATGTTGTCTTAAAACAATCGTACACGTCAAAGTTCTCTATTTTTTTATCTACTTTAAAAAAGTTTCTAAAATCATTTATAGTATTTGACATAAATTCAATTTGACTATTGATCTCATTGGTTTTTTTATTAAAATAAGATGGAGTTAATTTGTCTTGTTCATATGCAACTTTCAAATTCATATTTACATAAGATAAATGTGTTAGGGGCTGTCTCCATTGATGTGCAATATTTGCAATCATTCCACCCATTGAAGCTAGTTTACTTTGGTGTACTAATAACTGTTCACTTTTTTGTTTTTCCATATCCATTAATCTCATTTTATAACCCAAAGCACAAGAAAAAATCAATGCTTCAGTAGGAAAAGCAAAGTGTAATAAATATATTTCATTGATATCAACGTATTTAATATCAACGATAAGAACGCAAATAAATAAAACCAACCACCCAAGCAGATAGAATAATGCAGATTTGTTACCCTTAATGACACTAAAAATAGCGGTTATAATCAATAAGCCAATGGGTACGAATGTAGGCACAATAGTGTAAAGAGTAATCTCTTCCTTAAAAATTAATACAATTAAGTCAATAAGTGTAATGATTAACATAAAGAGTAAAATCTTATGCATTGTGGGTACTAATTTTTTACTGTTGAGAAATTCGATACTAAATAAAATAGAAAAGACAATTACAATATCGACGATAAAATTAAAAATATCAATATCAGGATACAGTTTATGTATAAATGTAAAAGGCATTGCGATAATAGACAGCATTACTATTGAAGAAAGCTGTAGGCAAGAATAATACAAAAAGGATTTTTTTCTATTAAAGTAAAAGAATGCAAAATTATATAATAAAGCACAAAGAATAATTCCATAAGATATTCCAAAGAGAAGTTTTTCTCTAGGCATTAAGTATTTATAGTCAAATTCACCATAAATACTTAATAGAAATGAAGGGGTCTCATTTTTATAATCCGCTGAAATAAGTAGTTCTTTTGATACTCCCTTTGACAACTCAAAAATGGGGAAATTATCTACTAAATCATATTTCAAATTTGAGGATGCTAAATATTTTTTAGGTATATGTATTTTTAAATAGAATTTTTCATCTTCTAATATTTCTGTATTTAGAATAATTTTTGCAGTAAATTTTTTATTATTAAAATCAATAATATCAAATATAGATTTAAATGTTTTACCATCTGTTGACATTGAAATATCACCAATTATCGACATTTTGAGTGAACTTGAATACATACTTATTGTTAAAAGTATAAATATAAAAAAGTATTTCATTTAAAGTTTATATCCTAATTGACAACCAATACTAAAAATATTTTTTATGCTTTTTTTAGAGGTTACCTTTTTCAGCTCGTTTACTACAGTTTTGAAAACATATTTATAGAACTCTTCATATTTAAATGGTCTACTTGAATTGATAGTTAATAAATCTAATATTAGTAATTCTTTCTTTGTTAAATAAATTTGATAATTTTTAGAAAATAATGATTGATTAAAATATCATAGCAAATCGTTCTTTTATTAGTGGTTTTTATTTTTGTCATTATACTCTATTTAAAAATAATGTGAGTTTTATGTGATAATCAAACTTTTATATTAATCCAATCAATCTTTATGGTATTAAATAAATTAAAAATATTTTGTACACAGTGTGCTTTTAATTTAAATTTTCTAAAATCTAATCAACATAGGTAAATGACTAAAAAAATTTTCTTGATATACTTCTATAATGTTATTTAAAATTTTAATGAATAGGAAATCCATAAATCTTTCCGTGTTATTGCATAGTATTACGTTTTTTTGCTCTTCTTAAAAATATTTTTAATGGTTATAATCACTTCATAAAAAAACACATTAAGGAAAAAAATGAGAACAAAAATATTTTTAGGTATACAAATAATTGCAGGGTTATTATTATTACTATTTGGGTTAAATGGATTTTTCCAATTTCTAGCAATGCCCCCAGCTAACGTGCAAATGACAGCCTTTACAACTTCTGTATATCAAACAGGTTATATATTTCCACTTATGGCATTGTTTGAAATAATAACAGCAATTGCATTTTTAACAAACAAATATGTATCATTAATGTCAGTATTAATTATGCCATTTATGCTTAATGCACTTTTATCTCATCTCTTTTTGGATATAAATGGAATTGTACCTTCTGCTTTTATTGTTTTTGCAACAGTCATCGTAATGGTTAAAAACAAAGAATCTTTTTCTTTACTGTTTAAAGCATAAAGCTCTAAACCTAAGTATATTAGATCTTTGTAGTTACTATTTTTTACTTAGGTTAAGAAAGAAGCCTTTTGTTACAATTATAAACTAGGGAATAACATTATGAATGAAAACTACAAAAAAACACAATCAAGTTGCTTCTCACTTATGAGATTGAAAGGTTCTTTGCCTTTAATGAGTATGCAAGACAATATTAATATATATAAAAATATTCATGCAAAAAAAGTATTATTTGGAATGGATATTCATGTAGATGAATTTGAGCATAAAGACTTTGTAATTTTTCAAAATAGTGGATACATAAACAATCAAATTCCTATGTGTTGCTCTTTTTACACTCTCATACTGAATATTAAAGGAGAACCTATAAGTTATGTTAATCAATATAAGTATGATGTAAAAGAGAAGTCTTTACAACTTTTGGTTCCTGGGGTTCTTTATTCATTTGAAGATATTAAAGATGATAAGGAATCACTAATAATTTTTTTTGAACATGATTTTTTGTCTTCTGAAAACTTAGAACTATTAGAATTTTTTCAAAAAGAATTTGAACCTAATACCTTAACTCAAGAAACATATATGGAAGTTTTAAGTATCTTCAAGCTTTTAAATCAAGAATATAAACATAAAAAAACTGACTACCAAGAGTATTCTAAATTACTACTTTTACAAATCATATACCTTTTAAAAAGGGAGAAAAGTACACGTATAGTAAAAAGTGTACTTACACGATCACAACAAATAACAAATCATTATTTGGCTTTAATTGAAGAAGATTTTCAAACTAAAAAAACGGTTCAAGAATATGCAAATATATTGGATATTACTTCTAAACACTTAAGTGAAACCATCAGAGAAACGTTAAATGAATCTGCATTATTTTTAATCCACAAAAGAATTATAAAAGAGATTCAGTATCAACTATGTTATACAACATTAAGTATCAAAGAGATCTCTTCCACTTTGTATTTTTCAAACAGTTCAGATTTTGGAAGATTTTTTAAACGTCATAAAAAGCTTAGCCCAAGAGATTATAGACTAAAGTTTCAAATTATTTAATACTTACCCTCTATCAGGAGATAATTCATTTATCTTTTTGATTCCAAAATCTCAATTTTATGCATTGAAATTTCTAAAAGTTTTGTCAAAGTATTAATTTGTTTTTTATCCGCTGGATTCCCAATTGATATCTGCTTCTTCAATTGTCTTTGCTCTTCCATACTACTAATTATTTTCTTTCTTGCGATTGTAATTGTTTGATTATTTTGCTTGCGTGAACTTTCTAATGATGAATCTCCTAGTTTAAGAATTCTTTTAAATTGTTTATTTAACTTGAGATAACTATTCAAAAGTTTCTCATATTCCATTTCAACTCTTTCCTTAGGAATTATTTTTGTAGAAATTTCCTCTAAAACAAATTTAGCATCTTCTATAATCTGATCTTCTTTTGTTTTTCCTGACATAAGTATCTCTCCTTTCCATGTTTATTTTACAACAAGCTTTATATTCAAACCTTGGAAGTCTTCAATGAAATCTTCCCCCGTTTCTTCTGTTATATCATCTTCTGAATCATACAACCACTTTACTTCAATAACTTTACCCAAATTTTGAGCCTCTTCAAAACAATCAAACATATCAAAATAAGCTTTTAAGCTGCTAGAGTTAAGATACTCTAAATCTAATTGGATATTAATATTTTTATTAGGTGTCGACTCAAAATACTCTATAATCCATTCATTAACTGGTTTATAAAATTCAAATGTGTTTTCAGGATATGATTTCCCTTTAATTGATAATTCTCCATGTACCGCATCAAAGTTAATATTTGGAGTATAGGTAGTTGATTCAATAATTAAGTTTTCCATAAAATTCCTTTTTATATATATGTTAAAATATGAAAATATGACTTTCCATCTATTTTTTCAAAGTTATATGTTAACACTTCACTTGATCGTTTTGCCATTTCCACAAAACCAACACCTGCGCCTTTGTCATGTTTATTTTCAGCAGTTCGCAATTGTTCTCGTGAAAATTTTCTTAACTCGGATTTTTTCATTGAATTAATAAAATCAATTCTTTGCGAAATTTTTTCTTTATCTTCTTCTCTTATTTCATTTGAACTTGTAATATAATACTTTGCTTTCTCTTTATCAAACGCAAGAAGTAAAGACCCAGGACTAACATTAACCTGCCCCACTGCAACATGTTTATTACTTGAATAACTCATTATATTTTGTAACTGTTCAGTAATTATTAGAAAAATTGCTTTTTGGATACTACTATCTTTTATTAATTCTTCCAATTGTTCTTGAACGGCTTTAATTATAAATGTAGTTAATGACTGCGAAATTAGACCTGAAAAAGAAAAAATTATTCCTTCTTCATGTATTAATGTTCTTAACTTAGACATCTTCATATTTATATCCTTTCATCACCATAGTCATTTAAATTTTTAGACCAATTACTGTAATATCATCATTGGTTTCAAAATCTCCTTGATACTCTTTTATAGTATCAGCAAAATCTTTTTTTTGTTCTGCCATTGGCTTTTTATGAATAGAACTCAGAAGTTTTTTAACTCTTTTTTTGCCAAAGGATAGCTCTTTGTCACCACCTAGTTGATCCCAATAACCATCACTTGATAGATAAAAAATTGTTTCTTTATCTAAGTTAATGCAATGTTCCGTAAATTTGAAATCAATGTCACTATCTTTATAACCAACAGAATGTCTATCCCCTTTAATTTCTTTAATTTCATCCTCTTGTATATAAAAAATTGAATTTCTAGCACTGGCAAATTTAGCTATTTTTTCTTTTTTATTATAATACATTATTTGTCCATCCCATCCCGCATTTGAGATGCTACTTTTAGTTTCTTGGTTTAGCAATATTTTTATTGTTTTATTAAAATATTCCAATACCCAAGCAGGACTGACTTCTATATTTTTATCACTTAAGATTAAAGAAACTATCTCTCTTTCAACTGCCTTTACTAACATTGTTACAAATGCGCCAGGAACACCATGCCCTGTACAATCAATTACCATCAGTAAACATTCATCTTCATGTCTTAATTGCTCAAATAAATAGATATCTCCACCTACAATGTCTTTTGGTTGCCAAATAGTAAAATAATCTGCAAAATAATTTTGGAAGAGTTCATTACTTGGAATTAATGCACCTTGTATTAAAGAGGCATATTCTATAGACTCTTGAGTGTGTTTATGTATTTCTCGCACTTCTGATTCAATAGCTTTTTGTTTCGTAATATCTGTTATCATGCCAATGTAGGCTTTTTCATTTTTGTAAGTTGTTGGAGTAACGGATAACAAAGCTGTAAATATTTTACCCGATGACGTTTTAAAGTTTTGTTCAAGATTTTCTACACGACCTTTGGTTTTTAAAAGTTCAATAATTTGCTCTTGCTGATTATCTACAGAATATATATCATCAATATAGCTGCCTATTATTTTATCCAATGGCATTTCATATTGACTCTCAGCATATTTATTTGCATATAATATTTTCCTACTGTTTTGTTCTGTAATAAGAACAGGTAGTAAAATATTTTGAAGTATAAGTTCAACTTCTTTTTTTGTATCTTGAACCTCTTCAAGTAACTTTAATTGTATTTTCTCCGATTGTTTTATAATAGAAAGTTGTTTGTTTAAATCTTTTGTTTTTTCTTTTACTTTATTTTCAAGATTTTTGCTAAAATCTTCTAC
>Ga0209707_1002131_pt1 | contig 10580 bp, 11 predicted proteins | sample EN4Hudsemesocosm_FD_184630 | JGI IMG/M metagenome (GOLD analysis project Ga0209707, IMG submission 184630) | Methane-oxidizing microbial communities from mesocosms in the Hudson Canyon - EN4B Hudson Canyon (SPAdes) (version 2) | ecosystem: Environmental > Aquatic > Marine > Cold seeps | place... | reverse complement strand
CCGTTAAAGCTTACCTCACTGACTTGACGGCTTATCGGGATAAAATTTTTGCTTCTCTCGCGTGCTATCGCACACGTCGAATCGGCAAATTTCCCTGTGGCCTACTGCGGACTAAAAATCATCACTTCGCTCCGCTCCGTTTCCCTGATTTTCAGCGTTTGATAAGACCGAAGAGAAATAATGCTCACAAACAAGTTTAAAACAGAATTGACTTCAGAGCAGATTCAGAGTGTAAAAAATCAAACATTTAATGCTAATGAACCCGGTTCATTGCTAAAGGATTTTTCCAGTTTACTTGATTTCATTGGTACGGCAGGTATTACTGTTTCAAAGAAAAATCATTTGTTTTCTATTAAGTTGCTTCCATCACTTAACCAACTGATGTCGAAGCCTTTAGAAAGTAAACTTAAACGTCCACAACAAAAGTCGTTTCCCCATATTAATGGACTGTATCTTTTACTGAGAGCTTCTGGTTTAACCTATATCGTACCTGAAAAAAAAGATGTTAAATTGATGATTAGTTATTCGGCTCTGGAACGCTGGAATTCACTAAACCCATCAGAACAGTATTTCTCATTATTTTATGCTTGGTGGCATCGAGGCAGTGATGAAATAGTCGGAGAGCGTGGTAGAGGATTTTGTGAAACCTATTTTTATGAAATTTACTATTTTTTTCAAAAAAACCTGAAGCAAGGTTTGAATTTAAGAACCAGCCAGCATGCCTTTGATTCTCTACGCTACAGGCCTGGGATTCACAATTTAGCACTGATGGAATTATTTGGTTTTGTTCGCATAGAACTGGATTCTGGATTGAGTAAAGAAAATTGGCCTATTGTTAAAATAAAACCCACAACATGGGGGAAAGCACTATTAAAATGTTTTGCTAAAGACATCGCTTGTTTTGAGAATTTTGAATTTGAAATGTTAAACAGTCAACCGATTGAAACTTGGGGTTCAGAAGTAAAAGCATATATTCCTACCTGGATAAATAATTTAGAGCCAGAACAAGCTGATGATGTCATAGAGGGTGAGATTATATTTAAAGTTTCTCTGGGGAAGGCTTATCGTAAATTAGCGATTCCGAGCACAATCATTCTTGATGAATTGGCGAGAAATATTTTAAGTGCTTTTGATTTCAATAACGACCACCTGTATGAGTTTATATTCAAAAATGATTATGGAATAACAGAACAAATTGTACATTCAGATGTAGAGAGTGAAAATGGGTGTGATACCAGTAATTTACTTGTAGGAGAACTACCTATATACGAAGGTATGGAACTTATATTCCATTTCGATTTTGGTGATGACTGGCAGTTTTTACTGGTTGTGGAGTCATTAGTAGAAGGCAGTTCTGATAGTCTAAAATCCAAGGTCATTGAACAGCAGGGTACCCCACCCGAACAATATCCTGAGTGGGATTTTGAATAGGCAAAAATAGCTAACATACAACAATGAGCGTTATCGTATGTTGAAAAACTTGCATTTAGATTACTTAAATCTGTTTACTTAATACGACCTGGATATTGCAGGTTCAAACGATGCAGGATAGCGATATAAAATAACAATGACTGACTTTCAAATATTCCAAAAACAGGATTATATTTACACGCCCTATTTCTGTGAAGAAAATATCTGGCAACTCTGCCGATCACTTCTGAGCAAGGGAGTAGATAAAGATCAGTTAGACATCTTGTTTTTGTCGAATAATAAAAAGAAAATTGTCTTATTGAATCAACAACTCGGCAGTCTCAGTGAAGTGGTTATATGGGATTAGTTCGAAAAAACAAAAAAGGTAAACAATAGTCTTATCACGAGATACTACACAGGTTTACATTCTTAATGACTGACAAACTATGTCGGTTAGTTTCAAACATGTCTGTAATTTTCAAAATTCACTTTGAACCGTTTTGTTTAATTGTTGGGAATTACTTTATAAGCATATGATCAGGAAAAGTTAAATATCTTTCAGGTCACTTTTAATTTAAGCATCTCGTTTTAACTCCAAATTGTTTCAGAGGAAATATCCTTGGGGTATCCTAAAATAGCAACAAGTATTACTGATCGAAATGAGTTATTTTAAATAAAAAAACTGGGGCGAAGGGCTAAATACAAATTCAGAACCGAATAATCAACACTTACTAGCTTAAAATAGTCATAAATAGGTATAGTAGGAAAAGATGATCAACAACCTTATAATCATGGATCTCTTTTTAACAATGCATGATGGATACTTTCTTTAATTAATCAAGGAAATAATAGTGAAAAGTCATTTTTTTGCGTATATAAATAAAATCCGGTGGATACAACGCTGGGGATTAAAGCGTAATGCAGTTACTGAGAATGTAATGGAACATAGCTGGGAAGTCTCTGTTATTTCCCATGCTTTAGCTCTAATAAAAAATCGGTATTTTAATGGTAATGTTGATGTCAATGCCATTGTTGTGGCCGCGCTGTATCACGATTGTGGAGAAATCCTGACTGGTGACATGCCTTCACCAACCAAATACCATTCACCAGAAATAACACAATCTTATAAATTATTAGAAAAAAAGGCTGAACATGAATTATTAAACTTGCTACCTGAAAAGCTCAAAAAAGATTATAGACCTGTAATTATTGAAGAAGAAATTCCATCAGAACACAAAGTTATTATAAAAGCAGCAGATACTATTTCCGCTTATTTAAAGTGCAAAATGGAAGTTGCAACAGGGAACCAAGAGTTCTCTATAGCTGAAAAAGACATTGAAGCAAAGTTAAAGGCAATTAACTTACCAGAGGTCCAGTATTTTCTGGATACATTTACTTCAAGTTATGAATTAACATTAGATGAATTGTTTAAGAACATTCATTGAAATGGCAAGAGCTTGCGCATAGGGTTGGTTTACTACATCTCAGGTAACAAATCACCAAAAAAATCAGAATCCATTCCAAGAGAATAATCTAAAAGCCCATCTTGCAATGCTATGATAATTGATGCTTTTTTAATATAGTACATATAGGTAGTCTTGATATCTTTATGACCTAGCTGCGATCTAAGTAGCTCTTCGACTGCTGCATCGTAATGCATATTATTAATTTTACTTTTACTCAGGTGTTTGGTTATGAAGTTAGTTGCATACCAATCTCTTGCACTGTGAAATGACCAAGGAAAAGCCTCTATTCCCCTTTTAGCAATATAAGTCATGTCTGAAATATTTTTCTCAGTAACAGGCTCGCCTTTTTTGTTTAAGAAAAAATGGCTATTAGCGTTTTTTTCAGGATATTTTAATTGAAACAATTTTTTCCTTTCATAATAGAGAGGAAGGTAAAAAGAACATATGGTTTTCCATGCAGCCATATTGACTTGAACTGTTCTAGTTTTACGCCCTTTTTCAGTTACAGTAAAACCAAATGTTTTAGCATTCCCTCCAGATTTTATAGTATTCATTATTTCAGGGTATGGTCTTATATGGGCATTAACCCCCGTTCCAATATAAGGCATAGAAACACAACCTTCCTCTCGCATACCAGTGCCTAAAGCAAGCATTAGCAAGGCAGGATAGACAGAGTCAACATAAGAGTTCATTAGCGCTTTAATATCATCATTGTCCATAATGACTATTGAGTTATCAACACGAGCTCTAGCCCTAGCATTAGAGCTACCAATATCTATATTCGCATGATCAGGATTAGATCCACTTAACATACTATGTATTGTTAGTAGTTTACTTTCATCTCTATAATTAAATTTCCAATCTTTTAGCACCGCATCTATAGCCACAGGAAATTCCTTTTTTCTTGCCCAGACATAAAACTGGTGAATAATTGAAGCATTCTCAAATATTGTTTTATCGCTTGGCTTTTTATTGTTAGCTTTGTCTCTCTGATACACCTGAAAAGCTTGCCACTCTTTGATCTGTGAATAAGAAATTTCTCGCCAAAAATTACTATCAATAATTTCTTCACTTCGTTGACTGATAACAAACTCAAAAAAACGTTTAATAGCTCCCGAATACTTATCGCTTGTTTTAAGGCTGTTAGACGCATTCTCTTCCAAGTAAATATTTACGGCGCTTAACAAGGTTTTATTATCATCGATAGCAACAATAATATGATGATTTAAAGATTGATAGTTATACTTATATGTTAGCAATTCCCTTTCAATTTTCATTACTCTTCTACCACTTTAATATATTGAGTGGGTGAAAAAACAGCTATGGAAGAAAATCCATCTTCTAAGCAGGGGTAACAAACCTTGTCATAGAGTTTGTTTAAAAAAGACTCACTGAACTTTCTTGCATGTGCAGTTCGACAAAAGAATTTTGCAATAACAATCGCAATATTTTTTGCAGATATGGCATTTATTTTACAATGGGGTAAATTACTGATTAGTTCAGCATAATCACTTGCTAAAAAACAATCGCTGAAAATCAGGGAAACGGAGCGGAGCGAAGTGATGATTTTTAGTCCGCAGTAGGCCACAGGGAAATTTGCCGATTCGACGTGTGCGATAGCACGCGAGAGAAGCAAAAATTTTATCCCGATAAGCCGTCAAGTCAGTGAGGTAAGCTTTAACGGAGCGGCTTTTGTGCGGAGTTGAAGTTGGACGCAGGACGTACTGGGGCACTCTATTAATTCGCCCGAGCAGAATGAGTTTTTGGACATGGATGTCCTAAAAAGATATGTAGCGAGGATGGCGCGCTAAATTACCTTTTTAATAATCCAATTCAGTATTGGAATCAGTATCATTTTTAAATTGGAAATATATGGAAAGTCGTATTTATTTTATCGGTATCGATGAATTACTGAATGAAAGATTAATAGCAATTGCAAATGAAATTGGTTTAAAGAAAACCTTAAATACAGAAAATTTTATAATCCCTGGTCATTCAGTATTGCCTTCAAATGATAAGAAAAAAGCAACTGTAAATGATAAACCACATGTAAACAAAGAAAAAAGTATTGCTACAAAAGATTTGATTTATATTTTAAATCAGCTTGATTGGGGCGTTGCTAATTCACTAAATTACGACGAATCTAGTTTATTAAAGAAATATTCGTTATAAGTTCGAACTATAATAAGCAGTTTGAGGTTATAAATATCATATTGGGTGAATACCAAAATAGAATAAATTCTAGAGGAAAATCTAATAATACCTTGACTTTGTGGCATAAAATTACTATAAGTTAACATGGCTCTATACAAACCACAGGTTGAGTTAGGAGTTAGGATAATTTATTGTAGGGCGGACTTCAGTCCGCTATAAATAAGACATTATTGCCTGCATAGCGGACTGAAGTCCGCCCTACAATTGCTTCAACCTGTGGTTTGTTAATAGCCATGTAAGTTAAAACCTATGAATAAAGACTGGAAAACAAACGGGCCCGTTATAATTGGTGGTGTTGGGGGGAGCGGGACACGTGTCGTTGCTGAAATTTTGTCTATATTTGGCTTCTTTATGGGGAATGACTTAAATAAAGCAAATGACAACCTGTTATATACCCTGATTTTTAAACGACCTAAATGGCTTTACAGCAATTATGGCAATAAAAAACAATTGGGTACTGGCCTCTCTTTATTTCGTAAGCTTACACTTAAGGATGAAGCTTTAACATTGGCAGAAAGCTCTTTTCTTATCCGCGCCACAATTTCAATGGCATTTTTTGGGCATAATCATAAAAGAAAAGGCACAGGTAGTTGGGCCATCTCACGGTTGTATAATTCCCTATCAGGGTCTAAAAGCAGCAAACAAGAATACATTGGCTGGGGCTGGAAAGAGCCAAACTCTCACTTATTGATTAAAGAACTGCCAAGAAATTTTACTAACTTTAAATATATCCACACCATCCGACACGGTTTAGATATGTCGTTTAGCAAAAATCAGCAGCAACTATATAACTGGGGAGAGCTATACAATGTTAAAGTACCATCATCAATTAAGGAGGAGCCTCAGGCATCTTTAAAATATTGGCTTAAGGTCCATGAGAAAATAATTGAAACAACTCAGTCATTCCGTAAGGATCAGTTTTTACTGGTTGATTTTGATTTATTATGTTCGGATCCAAAAACAGAAATATTAAAAATCATAAGCTTTCTCGATATTGATGTTGATAACTACGCATATGAACAAGCAATCCAGTTACCTAAGCTCCCACGCTCAACAGGGCGTTTTCGTCAACAAGATATCGAAAGCTTCAGTCAGAATGATTTAAATTCACTGGCTAAATTTGGCTTTCCTCTAAAATAACCATTCACAGTCACCCCGTATATGAAAAATAAATTCATAGTACATGGTTTAAAAAGAAGTGGTAACCATGCCATCATAAACTGGTTAAAGTCCCATGAAGACTTTTACTTTTTCAATAATATTATTCCTATTGGAGAAATTTTATCAGGCAAAAAAAAACTTAGAGAGCCAGAAAATTTCAACGATTGGTTTCGTCGCAAAGCCCTGCCTAAACATCTGCCATTAGCCAGTCTTTTAATGCGTCCCATCATCAGTAAGCGATCACTAATTGTAAGCATTGAGGATCATCCAGCCGACATTAGGCCATTCTTGGATTTACCAAGTGATTTTTTTAATATTTTAATTCTTCGAGACCCGTACAATTTATTTTCCAGTAGAATTCGTAAAGCCTCTGGTATTAATCATCCAGCCTACCCCAACCAACTAGGCCCTCATATGGATCGAGTTTTAAACCTATGGAAATCTCATGCTAGGGAATACTTAGGGCAAACTGACACACTAACAAATAAGGTTTGTATTTATTACAACGAGTGGTTTACAAATCGAGAATATCGAAAAAACATAAGCAAGAATCTGAACCTAAAATTTACAGATGATGGCTATTCAATGGTATCAACTACAGGTGGGGGAAGCTCTTTTGATAGTACTAATTTTGATGGCAACAATAATCAGATGAATGTATTAGATCGCAAGAGCGACCTTTCGCCCAAAGAGCGAGAATTATGGGAAGCTACAATAGATGACTCTGAACTCCATAGCCTTGCCCTCCAAGTGTCAAATTATACAGCTAGCAAGTCCCGACTATAAGAATATGCTTCGACTTAATACAAAATAATTGAAACTATGCAAACATTGACTAAAATCCCTAGAAAACTTTGGATATTTTGGTACCAAGGGATAGATAGCGCGCCTTTTATTGTAAAAAAATGTATCAATTCCTGGCAAGTAAAGAATCCCGGCTGGGAGATCAATCTATTAGATAAGGATAACTTAAGCAACTATATCACTTTGGATATACCCGATAGTAAGCTCAAAGAACTATCACTCAATAAGCAAGCAAATTTAATCCGTTTACAGCTTTTATCTAAATATGGTGGTGTTTGGGTCGATGCGACAACCCTATGTATATGCCCTCTTGATGATTGGGTTGACAGCTGTTGCCAATCTGGTTTTTTTGCCTTTTCTAATGCAGGAAAAGACAGAGAGATGTCTAACTGGTTTTTAGCTAGCGAAAAGAATTGTCCTCTCGTTCAAAAGTTGCTAGAGCATAATACCTTGTTTTTTACAAATAATACTTTTCGCATAAATGGCTGGTTTAAACAAAAGTTAATTAAAAAACTATGCAAAGTTTTTAATAACAACAAGAAAACAACCGCATATTGGTTGTCTCCTTTTGTGACGAAATGCCTTAAGGTCTACCCATATTTCATATTTCATTATATTTTTTATCAGCTGATTAGCACCGACCCAGAGTGCAAAAAAATCTGGCATGAAACAACTAAAATAAGCCCGTATAACTCTCGAAAAATCCAAACCATTGGCTTTTTTTCGGAATTAACCAGCGAGATAATTCATGAAATAAATAATGATATTCCGTATCTGTACAAATTAACATGGAAATACGATCATAGCCTTTACAAGCCAACTTCACTTCTATACTACGTACTAGAGGAGGGGGGCTTTGAGCAAACTGACTAATTGCAGTTCTAACAACTCGAAAATAGTAGAGTTACAGTAACATCTTAATCTTTCCATTGACCAAAGTACTTACTGCGTAAAGCAACAGGTTTTTTGGTGATCCTAGAATTAAATCTAGCACCAGGAGTCATCGTGAAAGACCATTGTTGTCAGAGTTAATAGGTTCTAAATCTGCAAGTATGTAACTCAAGGTTTTTTTAGAAGTAGTTGTGATTATTAAAATAATTTAAAATAGCTAAGGTGTTTATATTCAATAGCCTCATTTTTTTGAAAAGCTTTTCACGACTTTTTATTTTATCAATTAAATAACAAACAGCTTAAGACATATCGTGTTTCCAGCGTTAAATTCTGTATGATTGGATTGGATTGTTTATGTGGTTTATGTTATGGTTTTTTTAGTTGGCTGTATAAAGGTAAAGTAAAGTAAAGTAAAGTAGTTTAATTTTTTTATTGAAAATCATTTGATTAGCTTCCGTATGGACTTTTTCAGCAATTCTAAAATCAAGAGTGTACTATGAAAAAAATAAGACAAAAATTGGTAACACCATTATTTTTATTTGTTCAAATAGCTATTTCTTTAATTCTGGTTGGTTGGCATGCGAATGTATCTGCTGTTGACCTAAATGGACGAACTATAACAATGGTTGGAAAGGAAAATATTAAAATTAAACGTTGTTGTAAGGATCGTGACACTTTTTCAATGACGATAACTTTTGGTGTTGATGTTTGGACTGCTGTCGATGATGAGGGCGATACGTATAGTGGCACTTATACATCAGATTCAAAAGGAAAAAAGTTTTCAATTCAGTGGGATAATGCCTCTAAAAACAATTTCAATGACGAATTAGAGGAGTGGGCGACTGAGCTGGCCGATGAAAATGTGACTATTACTTCGGCAATTTATTCTTTTCAATTAAAAGTGAATAAAAAGCTAAAAGCCAAAGTGAAAGGAAAAATAAAGCTTAATGGTTTCGCAAGTAGTTCGGGCTCTGGTTCTGGAAGCTATAAACTTACAGCAAAAGGCATCTTTTAACCATTCTCTATATGTTTATACTAATTTTTCTTTAATGTATGTTTTAAAACTGCCTATATTTATAGTTTTTGGCTTGTTGGTTAGCTGTGACTCATCAACTGAAACAATTTCTATAGCCAATAAACATGAAATCAATAGGCCGTCTGTGCCTAATAAAAAAGATTATCCTATTAACAGAATCGCATCAATTGAAAATAAAAGAGAGTTGAACTCACGCAAAAAACTTAAGAGAGCAGAAAGTACTATTCAAAACAGAGAGGCATTATCACAAGCGCCTACATTTTTATACGAAGAGAACAATACGAAGCACTATTTTAGTGATTCTTCTACCTTAGAAGAATCACTTTCTTCAATCTACAGTGAACTAGATGTATATGAAATACCTCCTGAAGATGAGGGGCTTGAAGTGCTTTTGGTGTTAATAAAATCTAACCCCGACCCAATGATTAGAGCAGCAGCAGTTGCTCAGTTAGATGATGCTGAGAGTTTTGTTGCAACGGAGGCCGCTGTTCTTGCGTTGCAGGACTCATCACCTGAAGTTGTGTTACAAGCACTGGATACTCTTGAGTTCATCGGTGATGAGAGTGTGGTTCGCTATATTGAAGAAATTTTAGATCACCCTTCTGAGAACATCCGAAAGACAGCAGAAGAGGCAATTGATTTTTTAAATTAATGTCAATTAAGCGAAATTATTAGAGGGCAATGAATGTTTTCTAATTCTGAGTGTATGAAACTTGCTGAAAAAGAGTCATTGTACCCGAATCACTATTCAATTATCTGTAATATTAAAACTGATAACCAAATCTTTCAATGTCTCTCTCAAACTAATTTTGTACTGTAACTATTGACTCTTCATCGTAATACTTTCGGTAGTTTTCGCGTTTAGACTTTTTTACATGAGGCAAGGTTGTGTTCTTGCCAAGCTTTTCTAGTACTTGATTGAATTCGATTTCAAGTTTCTCAAAATGTATTGTTTTATCTACCAGGATGTTACCGCTGTTATCGGAAATCCAATTTGTCTGCTGCATAAACATTTTTGGCTTAGATAATAAAAAGCATCTTGATCTCCGTTTCGCCCACTCTTTAAAGTCAATTGGGTTGTTGCGTAAATCAGTTTGATTAATTTTAACGCGATAATGGTGATGTGATACAGCTTTATCCCAAGGATTTCTTATGACGGTAAATGTTAATTTTCTATTCCAATCCTTTCATCGACTCTCTCGTTCTCTTGAAGCACTAAAGTTGTTTTTTTGGTATCTAACCACTTAGCATTTATACGTTGTGCGCAGCATTACGTATAAATGTTTGTTGGACAAACCCATATTGGATTGTCTCACTACTTTAATATAATGGATTTTGTTTTTTGACAACCAAGGTGACCAGCTATTTCATTCTAAAATAGTGGCTGATATTCACTAAGAAAACAGCAGCATACCTGTCTTTCCAATGACTTTTATCGTCTAGTGCGATTTATTATGCGCCTTTTTTATACGATGAACAATACTAAACTCTCAACCTGTAAAGTTGCTTTTTTCACCTTATAGTCATTGGCCTTCTTTTGATTAGGCTAACTGTTGTCGTCGCTGCTTGAGTGAGGGGATGTGATATAAACTTCGCAT
>Ga0209707_1002125_pt1 | contig 10592 bp, 10 predicted proteins | sample EN4Hudsemesocosm_FD_184630 | JGI IMG/M metagenome (GOLD analysis project Ga0209707, IMG submission 184630) | Methane-oxidizing microbial communities from mesocosms in the Hudson Canyon - EN4B Hudson Canyon (SPAdes) (version 2) | ecosystem: Environmental > Aquatic > Marine > Cold seeps | place... | reverse complement strand
CACGAATTTGGGCATCGCTGCCTAATTGCAAGGGAAAAACAAAAAATGAAACAGCTTTGTGTACTAAATCATCAATGACCAAATTATTTTTCTTGTTATGAAACCGTAAGCGAGGCAAGCGATTCATATAGCCAATGTACTCAATCGGCGCAGCTACTGGCGCATGCGTTTTATACCTTGAAAAAAACAAAGGATTAAGTGCACCTGCGACATGATATGCCACATCATAAGCCGCACGAAGACTAAAAGGAGCAGAAAATGACTGACCATTTTTATAATCCGGCAAGCTTGCGCCCACTTCTCGAAACCAATCGGGGTCACGCGGCAATAAAGAATGACCATTAACACCCTCGCGCTCCAAAGTTACCCAATACGGACGAAAATAACCCTCTTCAAACACATGAGTGCGAATGCCATATATTTCAGCATGATCAACGGCCGGACGATGCACTGGCCGGCGATCGCCAAACAAAACCTGATCCGTAATATTAAAACGCCGATATTTTTCATCCAAAAAATCTTTTAGCTCGGCAATAGGTCCTCGATAGCACCAGCTATTATCAGCGCCCCAATAAACACAATCACCCACATTAAAATTAACCTTATAAACTTGGTGTCCATCCGCTTTAAGCTGATCAGCTAAGCGGGAGAAAAAAGGCGAACTCACTCCCTGCAAAAATAAAAAAGACTTTTTCTGATTCATCGAACACCGACTATATTACGTAAAACGACTCTAAATAACGTTCGCCACCAAGGCGTATTTTTACCTACTTTATCACGCCAAAGTAAAAGCTCATCAAGCGACTGTTCAGGACTAATCAATTTATCTTGCGTGCGACTCAGATACAAAGGATATTCAATTAAAGCCCCCGCAACTAACTCATCTAACAACAACCGTCTACCTCTACGTGAATTAGGAATGATATCCTGTGTTAAGCCCCAACCAGAATAAAAAGGCTGGCCATAACAGACTACGGTTTTATCACGTAACAAAGCCTCAAATCCCGCTAGTGAAGTCATTACATGCACTTCATCCACCTGTATCAGTAATTCGCCCATATCAACATTGACCAATTGCTCATCACAATATGACAAAGCTTCAGTCTCACCGACGCCTTTAGACCTAAGACCTGCAACGACATCGGGATGTGGTTTATAAACGATGTAAGCGCTAGGGTTAGCCAGTCGCACTGCTTTCAACAAGCCCATATTAGTGCAAATACCAGGCGCTCCATACGCTAAAGAAGCATCGCTTTCAACCTGCCCTGGTACTAAAATGACTTTTTCTAGCTGAGCAGGCCGTTGCCAACCATTAATACCGACATTATATTTGGTAACACCTTCCACAACGAGTCGCGCGCGCAATAAATCCGCCCGCTTTAACAAGTCAGTAGAAAATGTTTTGTTGCTCAATAAATATTCAAGATCAGATGGCCGAGTGGCATCGTAATATATACCGCGTCCATCTACCACCCAAGACATAGGCCTAATAAGATCAGCCCCCAAACCAACAGAGCGCAAAAAGCCATCCTCAAGACGAATAATTTTCACATCAGCGGCCAATTCGCCAAGTACAAGCTTTAACCCCCAAACAGCCAACACGCCAGCCACAGGAACATCAGCAGCATGAGCTATAAACACTACTTTGGAATCAGGAAAGCACTGACGCACCACCGAACGCTTCCATGAGGAAAAACCCAAAGCATAGACGCAGGTTTCTACACAATATAGATCAGCTTCATTTCGAGAGATATCACACATTTCCCTTTGCACCCCCATCCATTCAACTACTCGCTCTACCTCACATCGTATATATGTTTCTGGGTCTATATAACGTGGATAGTCAATTAACGCTGCGTATACCAAGCTTTCCAAAGAGGATAAATTACGTCGTTCAAGCGCAGGCAAAGCATCAAAAGTAAGCCCCCAACCAGCATAAAATGGCATACCAAATGTATGTACCGGCTTGCCCCACAACAAACCTTCAAAACCGATTTGTGAAGTGACCGTATACAGTGCTTGTGCATGCTCAATTAATTTTACCGGATGTACATCCTCATCTAACAATTGTACTCGCGGATTTTGCATCACAGTACTAAGCTCGAAATGTCCTTGCTTATGCCCTAACATCACCTCAGGGTGTACTTTAAGTAGAATTGTACAACCAGGATATTCAAGCAAAGCGGAAGCTAGCATACATTGAAAACTTGAGGAGTCAGCTAAACCATAAGCAATAGAACTATCACCAAAGGTCTGATCAGCCACCAACACATAACGCTCAGGTAATGCCTGCTGATATTCTTGCGCATGGTTATATTTTGAAACTCGCTTAGCTCGCCATAAATCAATTAATTTACGAGCACGAAGTAACTGAGCATGACTATGCTTAGATGCAACAAAATACTCTAGGCGAGAAGGAGATGCTGCATCGTAGTAGATACCCAAGTCATCCATAACAATTGATAACGGCGGATCTTCACTTCCCAAGCCTACAGAACGAATAAACCCATCTTCCAAACGCAATAAACTCAGCCCATGCCGCTTTGCATACTTAAGCGCGACAACAGAACTTTCTTTACGCCCCCATGCAATCACCCCAGTAAACAAAGCTGGATTCCAAACTAGCCAACGATATTTCACTGAAGCACCGATTAACACCGCCAGATTAGGCAATTTTGTCATCGATCGAGAAGTCGAAATTAATCCAGTTGCAGATTTCCCTGTAAAACAATCTAGCTTTTGCAAAAATTTATCATCCGGAAGTTAAAGCAATTATTTTGACAAACAGCTAAGCGCTGGATAAAGAGAATAAATACACCTGGAAAGCCCCTATCACTCATCGATCAGCCACAAGTAACTCTGCCGCACTTCCCGTGCCAACACCCCAGATTTCAGCGTAGCATTATACTGTAATTTTTGACGTAAAGACTTATCTCTAGCTAACCCTAATATGGCCGACACCCAAACTTCTTGATCTAGCGGGATAATCAGCCCATCGATCTCATGACTAACTACCGCTGCACATTCGGAGTCAGGCGAATAAATACCTACAGCACCACATCGAGTAAAGTCGTAAAACTTAGTATATGAACGTGCTCGATTAAAAGGCAAGTCCAGTAACGGCGCCAAACCAATGTGTCGAACGCCTAAAGACAGAAAGTTTTGATAGGCTGGCCACTTCATTGGATGCACGACATTAACACGCGGCAAACCACGGTATAAACGATAAACATCACGCCCCCCCACAATTTCAAAAGTCACTTGCTCATCACAGCGTAAAACCTCTTCCATAATCGGATACAACCAATCAATCTCCGCATTATGCGACGCAGAGCCATGATAAAACACTCGGCAGACATCCGAAGCAACACCAACAGGAGAAGGCAATACCAGCTGAGGCTGCCACCGAGCATATTTTTCCTGTAAATAGGGAGTAGACACCCAAAGTTGTGCTTTTTGCTCACGCAACCAAGTGGTTCTCCAAGCAGCCAAGCGTGCCAACTTAAACCGATAACGCCAAGGCATACCAATAGATGCATGTACATCAAGCACATCGTCATCCATAAAAAAAATCAAAGAATGCAACTGCACCGATTCAACCAATCGCGCCCACGCCAATGGTACATAACGCACAAAGACCACGACACTTCCCTTTAGATCCTTAGTTGCAGGCAAGTCAGAAAAGCCACAACGCACCACTCGCCATCCAGCAGCAGCAAGTGCAGGCAGGACAAAAAAGTCCGCAGAAGGATTCGCTTGTTCTTCGACTAAATATGCCACATGTGCCACAGCAGCCTCATTTTTTGGCGTAGATGTATTTATAATTGCCACGGTTTTTTTACCAAAGGGAAACGACTCAATTCAAAATCCGGTCGTGAATAATTTAGATTGGGATTATAAAACGGATCATCAGCAATAACATAAGCCCATCGCTTACGCATATAATTGGCCTCTTTTTTTGCTCGAGCCATTTTTTGTGGGCTATCATCTTTACCCCGAGAAACAGACTCATGATGATATAACATTACATAGGGAGTAAATATGACACGATAACCTTTTTCTCTTACCCTAAGACAATAATCCACATCATTAAACGCAACCGATAAATTACGCTCATCCAAGCCATTAAGTTGCTCAAATAATACACGCGTCGTTAATAAGCAAGCAGCGGTTACTGCCGATAAATCTTGCGCTAGAATAGCCCGCCCCATATACCCAGGCTCGTCCGCCTCAACGCCAGAATGAAAGTGATCAGCACAACCACCAGGACCCACAGCATCTCCAGCATGCTGTACTGTACCATTATCAAACAACAGCTTTGTACCCACTACCCCGACATTAGCTTGCTGTAATTGTCCTAACATAACATCAATCCAATCTGGAGAAATAACTTCCGTATCATTATTTAAAAGACATAGAATCTCACCTTTTGCAAAACGAGCAGCATAATTGTTTATCGCTGAATAATTAAAAGGCTCATCATACAAAATAATACGAATATGATCATGTTGAGCGATTTTATCAAAATATTGCAACGTGGCAGATTCAATACTTTGGTTATCAACAATCAGAATCTCATAATTTTGATATAACGTGTTTTTTAATAAACTATCAACGCAAGTCTTTAAATGATGCAGCGTATCTCGAGTAGGAATAATAATACTCACCAGTGGCGAATTCGTTACGTCATACACTAATCTTGTGTATTTTTCATAAAACAAATCAACCTGCACGTTAACTTGCTTATGAGTGAAATAGCGCCTTAAGCTGTCTTGGATTTGCAGAACAGGTTGACGTTCCACACTCTCATGTGAATCCGACACATGGAATAATACATTGGGGATTCGTATTACCTCAAATCCCTGTTGAGAAAGCATCTGAGTTTTATCGATAAAACTCAACACGAGTTCAAATATATTCCAGTAACGCAGCTTAGACAAGTCAATTAAATCAGCTCTAATGGCAACCATCATACCAATATAATTCGAAGCATAAAAAAACTCAGGGGACCATTGAGGTTTAAATTGCGGGGAATGACGCAGACCGTCTTCATCAATAAAATCATGGTCACTATAAACAATAGCCGCATTAGGCTTATTCTTAATTTCATAAGCCAACCAAAACAGAGCATGCGGCCTTAAGATCACAAGCGATTCAATAAAAATAAGCCACTTATAATTTAAATATTCGCCACTTAAATCATCCTTATGAATTACATCATAATTTTTATATAACTGCGTATGCTGTAATTCGCTTTTAAAGGATAAAAAGGCAGCATCTTTGTCACCTAAATATACCAATATTACTTTAGGTAAATCGTTCCAAAGCTTAATTTTGTTAGCAATCTTACTTTCATCATAATGATCAATGTCATCATACCGAGCAATCCATTTATCGTAGGGAATTGTCGGGCTATAAGCCCGGAAATTAGCAGTAAGCTGATAGGCCTTGCCCAACTGAAAAAAAGGCATATACCAACGTAAACCTACCTTATATAAAACATCATCAGACTGACTTCTATATGTATGACAGAGCCTTTTCAACATTAAATAGTTACGAACAAGCCAACTAATTTTAATAAACTCAAAATCATCAACTTGGAAGCAACCCACCGAAGTCATAGGTTCAAAATGAATTTCTCGGATATTAGGAGGAAAAAAAACGACTTGAAAAATATTCCCTTTCAATGTCGTAGGCAAATCAACGACTTCCATTTCACCTGAGGATAGTGTGAAAATTAACCGAGATTCATACCCTGAACATTGGCGATTTAAATTCATTTTTACAATCGTCCAGCCCTCTGAAATTTCCTTCTCAGAAGACTCTGTATAACAGTTCAAATAAACAGGAACAGCATTGACCTCCCATAATGATGACCTCTTTTTCTTTACTGCCGTTCCATTGATAGGCGAGAACTTAATTTTCATAAATAACTGTTTTCAAATTCCAAAAGAGCGGTTCAATCAATAACTATAGAATCAACTATTTGATTACGCTCATCAATTAAGTCAATACAATCCCCAGATTTCAAACCTTTCTTTAGATGAACAGAATACCCAAAGTAACCTTTTCTATGTTCCAAAAATTGACTAATCCAGCCACTATATTTTGTAGCCAAAAACATAAACTCTTCTTTACCGTTGATGACAACCTTTCCTTTAGCTGAATTGCTACCCTTCAAGTCAAGCATCCAACCCTGAATATGAGTTTGATTTATCTTCAAGTTCCGTGGGATTTCCCCTAAAATTAAAAATTCCGATCTTTGTTCAATTGCCACTTTTTTTCGGTTAAATAAAAAAAGTGCCCGCTGATACAACTCATAATCTTTTTTGTTCAACTTCTCAATCAGTTCAAGTTCCTCAACGCTAAACTCATAATCAGAGGACTTTTTTTCATTATTGCTATTTAGATGGAAATTTAACATGGAAAAGCCATAAAGCTGGTTAATTACGGCTATCGATTCCTGATAAAATTCAGTTATCCCAACAAAACCAATAGACTGTAATGGCAAGTGATTAAGGTACCGGCTTTGCATATTAACAGCCCTAGCGTCTTGAAGAAATTCAATAAAACTTTTTTCATAATTTTTATGCCTAACAACATGCTCAAAATGAGAACGAATTTGTTGGTCTGGCCTACGCATAAATGTGATTATATTTCGACTATTGTACAAAGGCGCATATTTTTGAATAGGAACATGACCACAAAGCATACGCCCTGACATTGCATTCAATTTTATAAAAAAATCATACGGTTCATAACTTTCATAAATATACTTTTTTACTGAATAATGGGTTTCTTGTGCTTCAATGCCGTAATCACAAATAACATTAGCTGACCCAAAATAATGTTCCGCTGATTGCCTGAAACTTGTACCTGCAGTTTTTGGAATATGAATAAATAAATACATTAAGTTTCTTTTTCTTCTGTTGGTAGGATGCAGATTCAACTTCGAAGTGCATAACAGTTAAGCTGCCATATGTTCAGCCATTAATTGAGCTGGGGTTTTGTAATCAAGTTTCTTTCTCGGTCTGTCATTGAGCTTTACTATGACGGCATTCACTTCTGATTGTTCTATCTTTTTAAAGTCGGTTTATTTTGGACAATATTGTCGTAATAAGCCATTAGTATTTTCATTCAATCCTCGTTGCCAGGAGCAATAAGGGGCCGCAAAGTAAACATCACAACCCAAAGCCGCAGTCATTTTTTCATGATAAGCAAACTCTTTTCCATTATCAGCCGTGATCGTGGCAACGGCATTTTGGTAGGGCTTTAATAAAGCAATCGTTGCAGCTGTGACTGTGTCTGCTGATTTTTCATTGACACGGGTAGACACTGTAAAACTCGTTTTGCGCTCAACAATTGTAACTAGTGCGCCACTGTGGCCTTTGCCGATGACGAGATCAATTTCCCAATCGCCAATTCTACTCTTATCATCAACAACTGGTGGCCGTTCATCTATACTCACTCGATTTTTTATAAACCCTCGACCAGCCTGCTTATCTTTACTACGTGATTGATACTTTTTGCCTTTTCTACGTAATGCCTTGAATAAGGCGCCATCACGTTGCTTATCTCGCCAGATATGTTGATAAATAGTTTCATGGCTAATATTGATCGCTTCATTGTGTTCAAGCCAACCTGAAATTTGTTCAGGACTCCATTCCTCGTATAGCTTTAATTTGATAAGTTCAATCAGTTTGGCTGTCATCTTACTCGCTTTCGATGCATCTGCTCTACGCTGTTCCGCTGAGTTTTGGGTCTGCTTAATACGATAACCACGTAATCCCGTATTACGAGCGAGCTCTCTACTTATCGTTGATTGGCTAACATTAAGTTGTTTAGCTATTTTATTTTGGCTCATGCCTATTTTATTTAAGGCATAAATCTGGCGTCGTAGTCCATAGATCAGTTGTTTATATGTTTTCATTGTTGCATCTCTTGCCGGAGAAAAAGCAATTAGCATATAGTCAGCTGGCCACTTTTTCTACCTATTCAAGTTATGCACTTACTATTTGAATCTAAGCGTTTTTAAATCGGTTTTTGACGCATCTTTAGGTGAAAGCAGTGTTGTTATAAGTAATTTTCCTTTAACTTTTAACTCGCGAATAATGAGTGTATCAGGCGAATCATCATATTGATTTTGTGTCATCCAGTCAGGTTTTTTCTTTGTTTTTTTGAGTATCACTAGATGGTCTTCAGCACCTAACCGCTCACCTGTCGTGAAATCTGTTGTTCGCTTTCGTGCGCCCATTTGTTCAAAGACAGCATCAACACCTTTTTCTTGTAGCGATGCTAATAAAAAATAAGTGCCATAATAGGCATCTCCCAGAACAAGGCCTCCCGTATTAAAGGTGTCTAGCATGTTACGAAGTAAACTTTGTTCATCGCTTCCTTTCCCTTTGAAAGGTCCGATGGAAGCATTTAAAGGAGTTGCCCAGTATCAAATTCGGAATAAAAAACCTCAATCAACTCAGACTTCAAGGCTTGTATAGATGGCAAACTAACCCAATCATCGGGCAACAACTCTAAACTATCCCACCTATAGCCTAAACTCAAAAATAATTTGTTATTAAGAGCAACAATTTTTTTGCTTTCAAAAAACCCTTTAGGATTTCTAGAATTAGGAGGAAGTAAATTTCTTCCAGGATGCGCCCCATAAAATGTAACAAGCCCGTGGTTAAAGATGTACCACTGCGGTGTATCCCTAAAACAATAAGACATTACTTAATCACTGTAGCCTAATTCTCTATCAAAAATTTGCAGTACACCTACAACTTTATCATCAGCATCAACCACTACTAACGCTCTTTTTTCAGACCTCTCATCATTGTCTCAGCAACTACACAACGCTCATCTTGTACAACAGTATGTGGATTAGTTGTCATCATCTTGCCGGCCAAAACAGATAAAGGTTGTTCATATTCCTCAAAAACATGCCTTAAATCACCATCCGAAATAATACCCAGCACCGCACCGTTATTATCAGTAACTAAAACGAGCCCTAAGCGTCCTTGGGTAATAAGACTAACAACCTCCTTGAAAGGTGTATTCACAGTACAAAACGGTAAATTAGTTTTATGCATGACATCAGATACTCGAGTTAGCAAACTACGCCCTAGACTACCTCCGGGATGAAAGCGCGCAAAATCTTCTGCTTGAAAATTTTTCAATGTTGAAATTACGACAGCCAATGCATCCCCCATCACTAAAGTTGCGGTAGTCGAACATGTAGGAGCTAAGTTATTATTACATGCTTCATGTGAAACCGAAATATCCAGCACAACACTCGCATATTTAGCCAAAGTGGAATTAACTTTCCCTGTCATCGCAATAATTCGGTTTCCTTGATATTGCATAAAAGGCAACAGGCGAACTAACTCTTCTGTTACCACTATTAGAGATCATCAAAGCGGTATCACTCGACTTAATCATGCCTAAATCACCATGAAAGGCCTCACCAGGATGCACAAAAAAAGCAGGCGTTCCTGTTGAAGCCAGTGTTGCCACAATTTTCTTACCTATAATTCCGGACTTGCCCATTCCCAAAACAACAACCCGCCCCTTACAAGACATAATTGTATCTACTGCGACCTCAAAACTATTCTCCAGCCGTTCTGACATACATACAAGTGCATCAATTTCAAGCTCTATTACCTTTTGTGCTAATTCTAGACTACTTTTCATTTAAATTTTTATTACTTAATTTTTCTGCAAAGAATAATTAAGTAACATTCTCTCACGATGCCATTCCTCAGCCATCGGTGCATCGGCATACTCATGAAAGCAAGGCGTACCTAATGTCCAATGCAATAAGTTCGCATCAGGGTTGGCACCAAACTCATCAGGCAACCAATTCCATTCCTTAGGAAGCTCACCTATTAAATCATCTGATAGCCAGGTAAAGCGATGTAATTGAGCACCCGTTGCCTGTTCAATAAATTCAGGTGTAATCACTTTATTAGCTGGATGCCCACAATTCCATAACACCACACTAGACCAATTCTTACGTGGATAATCCTCATTTTTTGAACCTAAATACTTATCCGTAGTTTTGGTTTTATAATCATGATGTACACACATAACGGCTTTACTCTCATCTCTAAGCGACCAGAGCTCTTTAATATCTGTACGTAACAACATATCACCATCAATAAAAAGTGCCCAGCCCTCATAGTTACATAAATGTGGTGTTAAAAAACGGCTGTAAATAAACTGATTACTACCATCTGAATGGTGCTCAGAGTAACCTTCCAGAGCATTCAAAGCTAAAGGCATTAATGCAACAGGCTTAGCTGCATGGCGAATAATACTTTGTGCACAAACATGATAAGCGACCGCTTCACGAGGGTCATATCCAATAAGAACTTTAATCATCACTATTGTCACTCTCTAAATTACTATTAAAATAAAAGAACTCTACAACAACCAGCTAAAGCTGGTGGGTTCGTATAATGAACTAAAGTCCGGATACGGGCATCTCCTTACACACAAGTCTAAAATACGCCTTTTAGCTTTCTGGCCATTTGAATACCATATACGCAGTCCTGAATCCGCTGAAAACCGATCCAAATACTTTTCGCACCAGGGTC
>Ga0209707_1002124_pt1 | contig 10596 bp, 7 predicted proteins | sample EN4Hudsemesocosm_FD_184630 | JGI IMG/M metagenome (GOLD analysis project Ga0209707, IMG submission 184630) | Methane-oxidizing microbial communities from mesocosms in the Hudson Canyon - EN4B Hudson Canyon (SPAdes) (version 2) | ecosystem: Environmental > Aquatic > Marine > Cold seeps | place... | reverse complement strand
GTATTTTGGGGCTCTTCTCGGATCATCTCCAAGCGCACAGGTCTGATATCCCCCCCGGTTATAGCTCTTATTTGCTCAACGATCAAACCAAACGCTGCATCCTTCGGGGGTTGAGCGATGATAGGCGCATTAATGGATGGATTAATAATAATTTCAACCGCATCTCTCCCATGGTTTACTGAGAAGTTTAAAGCAGAGCTTATGACCTCATGATAACGTTCAAATCTCAACAGAGCATCGCCAACATTTTTACTTGCTCTAACAGCCGCACTTAAGGCGCTAAAATCAGACTTTATTAAGTGAGGAATGAGTTGCAACCCGATTGCATCATTACCTGTTTTTTCGGTTATGTATGACCACAGTTTTCGCATTTTTCCAAGATCGGGAGTGTTAGGAAGAGTAGCGGAACTATCCTTTGTTAGCTCTGCATAACGTAGTGCTTCATGAAAATTCACCGATGTTTCGAGTACAACAGAGGTTACGGCCGAATACCAAATCTTGCTTATATCTTTGCTAAATACATTTGACATTGATTCCGCCTTGTTAAATAAAATACTTGTCTCGATAATAACTATGCAATGCTTATGCAACCTATTACAGATTAGTTTCTTCTCAGTTTGCGAGTAAGTGACGTCTAGCTAAAATCTAGTCAATGGCGCTCATACTTATTTCGGTTTATGCTAAAAGATAGCATATTAAATAAAGAACTATTTCAATGATCAATAACGATAATAGTAACAAATACACCATTCAAGCCAGTACTGTAGAAGCCAATTTAAGTGGTTTACTAGCGTTGTTGATCAATACTGGAAAAACTGAATATCTTGAGATTATTCAACAAAATATTCATGTCTTGGAACCCGACGAGCAAGATCGGCTGCCGTTAAAGCTTGTAACTGAAAACATTAATACAATATCTGAGATCATAAACGAAAAGAACCTTGGTTTAAAAATTGTCAATTTAATTGATCTAAGTAAAATTCACCTCTATTCAACAATCAAATATGCCACTGGTAATATCTATAAAGAAGGTAAGGTTGTTCCATTACCTATTTTATTGAACTTAATCACTCGGTATTTTTTTGTCATCACTGAAGTAGTATCCCTGACTATTGATGAGTACAACGATTATATTCGTATAAACCTTAAACCTAATATGCCCGACATTATTAGTATGCATCAAACGGAAGGCGTGGTTGTTGGTATATACCGTATGCTAAAAGCGTTTTACCCCATCAAGTTCATCGATATTCAACTTATGCATAGCCAGCCAGAAAATACGGATAAACTGTATGAATCTTGTTTGGGTGTTATTCCTCAATTTGATAGACCTAGTAACTTTATGGTGCTATCAACAGACAGCAAAATAGGTGATATTGACTTTCAGTTAGCCTCTTTATTTTCTAACATACAAAATATAATGGATAAGGAATTCCCTAATAGTAGTTATCACAACCGTTGTCGACATATCCTAAAATGCATTCTTGGGTTTGGTGAACCTACTCGTGACCATGTTGCAAACATATTAAATATGAGTATCAGCAGTTTGCAGCGGCGCCTTAAGCAGGAAGGATTTTCTTTCCAGGAAATATTATTGGAAACAAGGAAAGAACTGACCATTAAGCTTTTGGTTGAACAAAATAGAAGCACTACAGATGTTGCATTTTTACTTGGTTATCAGTCGCCTAGTCAGTTTTTTAAGGCATTTAAACAATGGTTCAAAATGAAACCATCAGAACTTCAGCAATGCAAAGGCAAGGTGTAGCGTCTCTGTTTAAGGTGCTATTTTCCTGTTTAATGATGCTTCAAAAGAAGAGTGAATATACATCCACTCTTTTACATTAAAATAGAAATTATAAAGCGGTGTAAGGCTCGCAACCTAACGCTTCAAACTCAGCTTTGGTGAAATATTGCGCTGTTGGCAAGTAGTCACCCATCACTTCAGCTTCATCACCTGGCGTAGCAGTGTTTTGAGCCGTCTGACTGAAACCATTAATTGGCAACATATTACGTGCAACCAAGAATCCATCGGTCTCATTGTTATCAAAGCCGTCTATTATACCAAAGCCATCACCCTCCTTTGACCAAGGTAAGAAACCAACACCGCACTCATTGGTGGCATTCTCTGGTTTATCGTCTATTAAACTGGTTACGATAGTATATTTTCCGTCAGCATTAATCGTTATTTGTTCGTCGTACAGACAATCCGTTACTTTTTGCGAGTAGTATTCATTTTGGCAGATTGACCAATAACGTAATTGGGCCTGGCTTTCATCAAACGTATCATTGCCACTTAAAGTAGTGGGAGTATTTGGGATTTTCCCGCGAATAACGACAATCGGTTTGATGTTGCGATCTATGAATGCAGAAACATATTGATTGTCTAAATTAGCGAACCAACCGACTTGCCGCACAGGGTTAGGATCACACTGGCCAAGAAATGAACATTGATTGGCATATTGTGCGTTATAAGCTGCTCTCCATTTAACCGTTTTCACTTCGTTTTCTTCTATCAAAGCATTTTCTGCGGGGTTATTAGACCGTAAGAATGCGTAAGTACTAGGCGGTATTGATGGGACTTCAACAAGATTGGGGTCCGCATTTAAGGTATCACATGCAGCTGTTCCAGTTAGTACCGATCCATCTAAAAGAGTCAGTTCAGGTGATGGAAGATTCACCCCACCACCTTCATGCAGCCCTTCATTAGGAACATAAACTCGATATAATAATGTTGTTTTAGCACCTGGCTCTGCATGATCATATACGGTATTTGGCGGCACCACATCGGGTGCATTACCTGATGCCATAGTGATTGTGTAATCTCGGGATGTACTTAAACGGTAACTTCCATCTACAAATGGGTTTTCGGAACCAGTGTTCGCAATAATTGCACTATCTGCAATTGAATGTGCTGGGGATGCATCGGCACGGTAACTGTTGATGCTCATGTACCGAGCATAAGGGAACTCGCCATTTAACTTTAAACTAGCGCCTTCTGGTAAGTTGTAACCCGCGGTCCAATAACGTGCCCCAGTATCAGGAAAGGCGAAGTTGGTTTCTTGTATTTCTTTTTTATACGGCCCGACCCAAAAGCAAGAAGATGCTAAAACGCTCTCCGCAGGATCAGATATAACACTTTCCTGTGAGTCAGAACCAGAACCACAGCCTACAAGAGCAACGCTAGCAATGGCTGCCATTGTTGCAACATGAATTTTTTTTAAAAAGATGGGAGTCATAAAACCTCAATGAATTATTATTTGATGATTGAGTAAATAATGTACGACTACATGGTAAAGCGCTGAAAGTGATTACATAATGGTAATTCGGGTCAGAACTATACTTACGTTGCTCGTCTGTTATTTTGGGTAGGCTCTCTAAAAGACGATCAAATGAAGGGGATGAGCATGTTGGGTCTTATCAATAGATCAAGGGAACTCAATAAGGATATCAACGAAATTCCCATGGCAGCTTATGTTGTGTGTACTTGTTTTTTATGGTTCTGGTAAACTCTCGATAGACGCCTGGATCCATAAGCGTTTTTTACTTCGATATAAAAAGCATTATTTATCAGGGTAATTCATCTTGTTTTGTTGACCTGAAGACGGCACACTCTGAAGGTCAAAAACAGAGAGACAAGCATGGATATTAGTGATTATCGAAGAGAGTATATGAGCCAGGGCCTTGATCTGGGTGACTTAGATAAAGACCCTGTCAAACAGTTTGAATCATGGTTTCAACAAGCATCCGACGCAGGGATTCAAGACGCAAATGCCTTTAGCCTAGCAACGTATGATCTTACATCAGGGCCTTCTGTTCGAACCGTATTACTTAAGTTATTTGATGCAAAAGGTTTTGTCTTTTTCACCAATTATAACAGTCAAAAATCGAAACAAATTAAAAGTAATGGCCAGGTTGCCATGCTCTTTCCCTGGCTGCCACTAAATCGGCAAGTTAAAATAGAAGGGCATTGCGAAAAAATTTCTACAACCGCGTCACTTAAATATTTTGCAACTCGCCCACGCGGTAGTCAGATTGGTGCCTGGTGCAGTGATCAAAGTGAAGTCATTGAATCTAGGTCATTTTTAGAACAAAAATATCGGGAAGGTGCAGATAAATTTAAGTCAGGTGCTATTCCTTTACCTTCATCCTGGGGGGGATATTGTATCGTTCCTCATACTATTGAATTTTGGCAAGGGCAAGAAAACCGTTTGCATGATCGGTTTCAATATACGAAGCAGGGACATGAAGGCTGGTCAATTGAACGCTTGGCGCCTTAATTAAGGTAGTTGGAGTGCGTGTTAGCTGAACTGAATTTAACTACAGAGCGCTTCTCGAGCACTTGTGGTCAAAACAAAAGCTATACCGCTTTCGGTACTACTTTTTCAAACTGCTATTATTTCTTTTTTTAATCTGGCACTAGCTTTTTTGAGTTGAGTGATTTCAATTTGTAATCGATTCATGGTTGTTTGCAAATCAAGTAACATGTTTTTTGTCGTATTAAGTTCATCTTTAGTATCAGGCAATTCGTTTGAGGTGTCTTTAACCTGATTTTGTGGGCTACTTAATAATTTTTCTGCACAAAAATTTAAAACCATACATCTGTTTTGTGTAAAACTCAGGTCTTTGAGCAATACAAATGACTTAGAATAAATCAGAAAACTGGAATAATAAAAATGATCGCTAATAACTCATTCCTCGCGCTTTATCTACATTCAAAAAACGAACGCTTTTGCTTAGATTTAGCTCTCTTCTGAATGTCTTCTTAGAGCCTAGTGGCAGTCAACGTGACGCCAGTTGTTAATGACGGCTTTGGGTGAAATCACGACCATGGTTGCCCGTCTACTAAAGAGAGTTGTTTATACTGGACAGCCTTTTTGTCCGAACACTCTTATCGTTGTCTTCTATTATTACCCCCATTACCACGCTTTTTGACTACCCCTTTCTTTTTTGGCTTAGATGAAGGGCGTGTGTCTGATGTCTCTCTGGGGGGTAAGCCTGTATGTTGCGTTAGTATTTGGCCTTTTTGTGGTTTTTTCCCTGCTTGATTATTTGTTCTTCTGGTATCTGAAGCTCTGGGTTTTGAACCATAAGACTTATTACCTGAACGAGCCTGCTCAAAAGGAACAAGGTGTTTGTCGCCATTCCCAATCAAATGAGATTTCCCCATTTTACGCAGAGCTTCTCTTAATAGCGGCCAGTTTTCAGGATCATGGTAGCGTAAAAAGGCCTTGTGAAGCTTACGTTGTCGTGCACCTTTAGGGACATTCATTGGCTTAGATTTATAATCTAAGCGGTGCAAAGGGTCTCTACCGCTGTGATACATAGTGGTTGCATTCGCCATTGGCGATGGATAGAAGTTTTGAACCTGATCGGCTTTAAAACCGTTTGATTTAAGCCAGAGTGCAAGATTCATCATATCTTCATCGCTAGTACCTGGATGAGCCGATATAAAATATGGTATTAGAAATTGTGGTTTACCCGCTTCTTTTGAGTATTTCTCGAAAAGCGCTTTAAAGCGATGGTAGGTCCCCATGCCAGGTTTCATCATTTTTGAAAGCGGAGCATCTTCAGTATGCTCTGGTGCTATTTTGAGGTAGCCACCTACATGATGGGTAACGAGTTCTTTGATGTATTCGGGGTCTTCAACTGCAAGGTCATAACGTAAGCCCGAGGCAATCATTATGTGTTTAATGCCTCTAATTTTACGGGCACGTCTATAAAGCTGTGTTGTGGGGGAGTGATCTGTAATCAGGTTTTTACATATGGATGGGTAAACACAACTTAATCGTCGACAACCCGCTTGAATTTCATCGCTTTTACAGGCTAGCTGATACATATTGGCTGTTGGGCCGCCAAGGTCTGAAATAGTTCCCGTAAAACCCGGTGTTTTATCACGTATTGCTTCTATTTCTTTAACAATAGAATCTTCAGAGCGGTTTTGAATAATTCGCCCTTCATGTTCTGTAATTGAGCAAAAAGAGCAGCCACCAAAGCAGCCTCGCATAATGTTGACGGAAAACTTAATCATTTCATAGGCGGGGATTTTAGCTTTGCCATAGTTGGGGTGTGGAACTCGCTGAAAGGCTTGTTCAAATACATTATCTAATTCATCTGTTTCAAGAGGAATAGGGGGCGGGTTTAACCATAAATGACGTTCACCATGCGCTTGTACCAAAGTAAAAGCATTGGATGGATTTGTTTCAAGGTGCAATATTCGTGAGGTATGAGCATAAAGAACCGGGTCTTTTTTTACTTTCTCAAACGATGGGAGTCGAATATAGGCTTTATTTGTACCTGTTGATGGAATAATCCGAACAACACTGGTGTTTGCATCATCTATTGTACTTTGTTGGTCATTAGGGTTGTCATTAGGGTTGTCATCAGGGGCACATGAAGGTGCATTTTCACTGTAACCAGGCACATCATAGGGATTTTCTTTACTGTAAGCTGTTTTGGGCTTTTCTATGCGAGTTGAATCTTTTTCTTCCCAGTCTGTCGGCAGTTTAGACAGCATGCAGGCCGTACCACGTACATTGGTAATACTTTTAATATCTTCACCGTTTGCTAATCGGTGACTTATTTCAACAATGGCACGTTCGGCATTACCATATAAAAGAAGGTCGGCTTTTGAGTGAGGTAAAACAGAGCGTCGAACGGTATCTGACCAGTAATCATAGTGAGCTATTCTTCTGAGGCTAGCTTCTATTCCGCCAATAATAACCGGACGATCTTTGTAGGCTTCTTTGCATCGCTGTGTATAAACAATAACTGCTCGATCTGGTCTTTTACCACCTTCGTTATTGGGAGTGTAGGCATCTTCATGCCTGATTTTAAGGTCGGATGTGTAGCGGTTGATCATGGAATCCATGTTGCCTGCCGATACTGCAAAATACAGGTTCGGTTTACCCAGCTTCATAAACTCTTCTTTGTTACTCCAGTCGGGCTGCGCAATAATGCCTACACGAAAGCCCTGAGATTCTAATAGCCTTCCTATAACCGCCATACCAAAGCTTGGATGATCGACGTAGGCGTCACCACTAATGATAATAATATCGCAACTATCCCAGCCTAACTCATCCATCTCTTTACGTGACATGGGTAAAAATGGAGCGGTTCCATAACACTCAGCCCAATATTTAGGGTATGAAAACAGTGACTTGGATGGATGCATAGTAGAATTTTACTCTGAATACTAAAATAATAGGCTATTTTACATTATCAGAACATATCTGACTAATTTACTAGGTTATTATTAGTAAGTTTTTCAAGATGAAGATCACAGTTTTTTTGGGTCTTAATTTGTTGGTACACTTTTTATTGCTATAGAACTGGGAATCATGGTTTGATACATTACACTCTGTTCAAGTATTCCCTGAATTCAATTAGATAAGTGCAATTAACGTTTGGTAAGCAAGGAAAATATAATAAAAATGAAAGATAAGTATTGGTTAATGGGACCTATTTATGATGCCGTCAGTTTTTTATTTGCTGGCAATGCCATTCTTAAATGTAAATGCTCAATGTTAAGCCCTGAATATTTAAAGCCCGGTGATAAAGTGCTTTTTGCTGGAATAGGTCATGGTAAAGAGGCCATTTATGCAGCAGAGCAGGGTGCAGAAGTCACCGTGGTAGATTTATCCGAAGCTATGCTTGATAAGTTTAAAGAAGGGCTCGAAAAGTCTAATAAAAACCTAAATATTAAAGTTGTTCACAAAGATATTATGAAAGTCGATGATTTCGGTGAATATGACATGGTAGCCGCAAACTTCTTTTTAAATGTATTTAATGAAGAGTTTATGAGTGAAGTGCTCAAGCATCTTATAAAATTAGGTAAAGACGATGCAGTGATCGTAGTAAGTGATTTTGCAATGCCTGAAGGAAATGCTTTGGCGCGTTTTGCAAAGCGAGCTTACTGGTATACTGCGATTGGAATATTCTGGGCGACTACCGGTGCTGCATTGCACCCTGTTTATGATTACCGTCGCCATATGAGTGATCAGGGTTTAGATGTTGTAGACAAAAAGCATACACCGTTGCTGGGCCTCAATGCTTATACCTCATTCTTAGGGAAGAAGTCCTAATACGTTCAATATTTCTTCACCCTGCGCTTATTCCGCAGGCTCCATACAAGGACATAGTTAATGTTAAGTCGTTCAATTTGGCTTCTGGTTATTGTACTTTTACTGCCTGTTAACTCTGCATATAGTGCAACTAGCGCAGAGGTAGATTCACCTGAACACTTTATTTCAACTATGTCCGTACGCCTTCAAGCTACGCTAACCGAAGCTAAAAAGAACAAACGACTTAATGATATTAAGTATATAGATCAGTTAATTGATCAAGAGATTATTCCTCATGTTCAGTTAGAAACGCTTTGTAAGCGGATATTTAAAGAGCATTGGAAAGAAATCGTTGAAAAAGGTAAGCAGCAAGAGGCCATTAATGCGGTGGTTTCGTCATTAAAAAGAACCTACCGCCTTGCGGTTAGTGCTTATAATGGCCAGAAAATTGAAATTATTAACAGCAACAAGCAAAAAGCCTACAGTATTATTAGAATTAAGATTAACACCAATGGCAAAAATGACCACACAATTGATTTTGCAGTAAGAAAATTTGATAACGAATATAAAGTTTTTGATTTTTCTATTGATGGCATTGTGGTGAGTAAAACATTGAGTAGCGCGATTAGTCATCAAATTGAAGCGGTTGGTCTTCAAGCAACCATTGATGAACTTAATCATAAGACCATTACCGATGGTGAGTCTTGATTCGAATCTACCAATTTCCAAAAATTATACTTTTAGTTTTGATTGCGACTGTCGCATTATTATCGACTCAGTTTTCAAAATTACATCTGGATGCCTCAGCAGATTCCTTAGTTTTAGAAGGCGATAACGCACTTCAAATTTACCGTGATGTTAATAAAAAATACGGATCAGAAGATTTTCTAGTCGTTACCTTTACTCCTGAGCAAGCATTGTTTAGTGATACGGTGTTAAATGATATTGAACAACTAAAAACCGAGTTACTTATTCTGCCTGAGGTGTCGAGTGTCGTCTCGATTTTGGATGTGCCACTCTTATATAGCCCACCTGTAAAAATTAGCGAACTGCCTGAAGGTGTAAGATACCTTTCTTCAAAAGACACCGATAGAGCTTTAGCTAAAGCTGAATTTAAAAATAGTCCGTTATATTCTCAGCTTTTAACCAGTCAAAACTTTGATACCACAGCCATACAAATTAATTTAAAACGAGATGACACTTTTTTTAAACTGCTTAATGAACGTGATGAACTCAGGAACAAGGCAGTAGCAGGCAAGCTGAACGCGAGTGAGCGAAGTGCTTTAGGGCAAGCAGAAAGTGCCTTTAGTCTTTATTCAGTCGAGCTCAATAACAAACAGGAAATATTGATTCAAAACGTTCGTTTGATAATTGACAAACATAGTGCAGGTGCGGTGTTGTTTCTTGGTGGTGTGCCTATGATCGCCTCAGACATGATCGCTTTTATAAAAAGTGATTTACTGGTATTCGGTGTCGGGATATTTTTATTTATTGTGATATTACTAGCGGTTATATTTAGACAACTATTTTGGGTTTTACTACCGTTGTTTACCTGTCTTATTGCGGTGTTAGGCATGTTAGGTGTTATAGCTGCATTAGATTGGAAGTTAACTATTATATCTTCAAATTTTGTTGCTTTGCTAATGATCATTACCTTATCTATCACAATTCATTTGGCGGTAAGATATAGAGAGCTCAGTGTTACTTATAGCAAAGAGTCTCCCAGAGCGCTGGTAATGGATACCGTTCGATTTATGCTGCGTCCTTGCTTATATACGGCTATTACCACCATTGTTGCATTTGCATCATTGGTAGTGAGCGGCATTCGGCCTGTTATAGACTTTGGTTGGATGATGACTTTCGGTGTTTCTGCTGCTTTTATCGCTGCGTTTTTAGTTTTACCTGCAGGCCTTATATTAATACCTCTCCGCTTTACAAGAATGCGCACTAGAAGCCAAACGACTGTTTCTAATCAAACTATTCCAAAAGAAAATATTGCCTTCACAAGCTATTTTGCCCGTTTTGCGGATCATCATGCCTACTGGGTTTGGGGTATAAGTGCCTTATTACTTGTTGCCAGTATCGTTGGAGTATTACGTCTTCAAGTTGAAAATCGATTTATTGATTATTTTGACTCATCAACTGAAATTTACCAAGGAATGGAAATTATTGATCACAAGCTAGGTGGAACGATACCTTTGGATATTATTATTCGTTCAAAGTCATATAATGATAACCATAAAAACAATGGCTTAGATGTTGAATCTAATGTTGTTTCTGATAGTGGTGACCTGGACGAAATATCCTTTGATGTTTTTGATAGCGGCTTTGACGATGCTTTTGCTGATGAAAGTCCTGTTTCTTATTCACCCTCAGGTTATTGGTTTACAAGTCATGGATTGAAAGAAATAGAAAAACTACATAACTATGTTAACTCAATAGAACAGACGGGCAAGGTACTTTCATTAGCTTCACTTTATCAAGTATTAAAAGATGTAACTGGAAATGGTATTGATGACTTTCAGTTGGCCTTAAT
>Ga0209707_1002119_pt1 | contig 10606 bp, 11 predicted proteins | sample EN4Hudsemesocosm_FD_184630 | JGI IMG/M metagenome (GOLD analysis project Ga0209707, IMG submission 184630) | Methane-oxidizing microbial communities from mesocosms in the Hudson Canyon - EN4B Hudson Canyon (SPAdes) (version 2) | ecosystem: Environmental > Aquatic > Marine > Cold seeps | place... | reverse complement strand
TGTATTTAAAAAGGTTATTGCCCAAAAAGCCTAACAAGGGTTTTCAAGTCGGACAAATTACAGTTGGCTTTTTGTTCGTGCCTCACCTATTTTAGCCAACTGCAATTTGCCGCTTAAAACGGCGTTAGGTGTTTTTAGATTGATGATGAAAACTTTATTGTTGGTGGTTATATTTTTTAGTGCTCAAGCATGGTCAATAGTACCAAATACTGAATACTATAAATCAGCTAAAAGTAGAATTATCTCCCTTAAACTTCAAGTTGAAGAAATAGAGGCAACGTTATCTACGCAACAAGATCATAAAGTTGAGTTGCAACTCAAACAGAATATCGAAAAAGAAATAAAGTTGATCGAGCAAAGGATTAAGCTTTATAAAAAATTAGAGAGTAAAAGTTTAATTATGTATACCCAACCTTAGTGTTGGGAGCATAAAACATCTAACAAGGCGCTCAAGAGGGAAAATTTACAGTTGGCTGTTTTCACTCCGTTCGACACTTTAGCCAACAATAAATTTCCCCTAGTTAAGCACATACTTCTTTGTAAGAGAGTTTTATTGCTTTATCAACTACATGGATGAAGTCCATACTTTTGAAAATAAATCTATATTGAAAGTTTAACCATGCCGGATTTTTTAATTTTTAAACTGAAAACCACACACGTGATTAATTATCTTCTATTTCGATATGTGTGATTAATTACAGTCTGCATATAATCCCAGTAATTGTTTTTAAAAAGGAGGGAGGGGGATTGTTTTTGTATTAAAATTTAAACATAATCAACAGCTTAGTTTTAAGGTACTCTCAATATGTGCGGTACTCTGAGGACAAAATTTATTTAATTGTTGGTAAAAAGTAACTAATTTCTAAAATGTGATTTAAAAAATTCTCGATCTGCCTCGAATTCTCAACTTAAGTGGCACTCGCCACAAAAAAACTGCATTTTATAGCGCTTGTTTGAAATGCTTGTTCTGGTACAATCAGTTTCAATTACAGTCAACTCTAAGTGATGTGGAGCCCCATGGTTATAAAAGCGCATAGTCCAGCTGGATTTGCCGAGCAATATATTGTCGAATCTATTTGGAATGGAGGTTTTCCTCCCGGCACAATATTACCCGCTGAGCGTGAATTATCAGAGCTTATTGGTGTTACTCGTACAACATTACGAGAAGTTTTACAGCGATTAGCCCGTGATGGTTGGTTGACGATAAAACATGGTAAGCCAACTAAAGTTAATAACTTCTGGGAAACATCAAGCCTAAATATTCTCGAAACGTTGGCACAGTTAGATCAGGAAGGTATTCCAGACTTAGTTGATAATTTGATGTCTGCACGAACCAATATCAGTGCTATTTATGTTCGTGGTGCAATTAAGAATAATCCAGAAAAAGTAATTGAATTATTAACTGCGATTAATGATGTTGAAGATACAGGCGAAGCCTTTGCTGAGTTTGACTATAAGTTAAATAAAGAGTTGGTTGTAGCATCAGGTAATTCAATTTATTTGTTAATATTAAACGGCTTTAGAGGCTTATATTCGCGCTTAGGTAGTTTGTATTTCGCGCACCCAAGTGGTCGTGAAATTTCTCGTGAGTATTATAAAAAGCTAATTGAACTTGCAGAAGCAGGACAATTTGACGAATCGGTTTTTGCAGTTAGAAAATACGGTGTTGAATCAGGCAAACTGTGGCTTGAGTTAAAAGATGAAGTACTAAAGGAATTAGCAGAGTAGTTATTTTCAACTAATTATTTTTTATTTCTTACATGCGCTAGTTATTAACCTGAACAAGTGTTTGATCAAAAATAATTAGCTGTTGAGAAAATAATAGGGCAACTGACGCATCATATTTATATGATTACGCCGTTGCTTTTTTTTCTACCTGAATTTTAGCTTTTGGACATTGGGCTATTACTTCATCAACACCATGGCTGTCTTCCTGAATAAGCTTCACGTCAAATTGCCATAGATAGTACAGATGCTTTAGTACTTCATCTTTTGAGTTAGCTAAATTGACTTGCTGATGAGGGATATAACGTAAAGTTAATGAACGATCACCCGTAACGTCAGCATTAGTGATTTGAATATTTGCTTCTAAATTACTCAAATTGTATTGCTCTGATAGCTGCATGCGAATTTTTTTGTAACCACTTTCATTATGAATAGCACCAACTTCAATATAGTTATTACTATTGTCATCGTGTAAATGAAATAGTTTAAAATCTCGCATTAATTTGGGTGATAAAAACTGGCTAATAAAGCTTTCATCTTTAAAATTCTCCATTGCAAAGTGCACGGTATCAAGCCAATTACTGCCGGCAATTTCGGGAAACCAAGCTTTGTCTTCCTCTGTCGGGTGCTCACATATTCTTCTAATATCAATGAACATGTTAAAGCCAAGGGCATAAGGATTTATACCCGAATAATAAGGGCTGTTATATTCAGGCTGTGCAACTACATTGGTGTGATTATGTAAAAACTCTAGCATGAACTTTTCAGTCACTAAGCCTTCGTCATATAAATGATTTAAAATAGTGTAATGCCAAAAACAAGCCCAGCCTTCATTCATGACTTGTGTCTGTTTTTGCGGATAGAAATATTGTGAGACTTTACGAACAATACGCACCAGTTCGCGCTGCCAAGGTTTTAGTAATGGGGCATTTTTTTCGATAAAATAAAGAATATTTTCCTGAGGCTCAGAAGGAAAGCTTACTTTCGCTTTATCATGCAATTTATCATTATCTGGTATAGTGCGCCACAACATATTCACTTGTGACTGTAAGTATGACTCACGTTCTTTTTGGCGTTTTAACTCTTCTTCCATGGATATTTTTTGTGGACGTTTATAGCGGTCAACACCGTGGTTCATCAGTGCATGGCAGGCATCAAGGCAAGCTTCTACTTCATCAATGCCGTGTTTATGCTCGCAGTCAGCAATATACTTTTTAGCAAATAATAAGTAATCAATAATTGAACTGGCATCAGTCCATGATTTAAATAAATAATTACCTTTAAAGAAAGAGTTATGTCCATAGCAAGCATGAGCCATGACTAAGGCTTGCATTGCCATGGAGTTTTCTTCCATTAGGTAAGAAATACAGGGATCTGAATTGATAACAATTTCATAAGCTAGTCCCATTTGACCTCGCTTATAAGTTTGTTCTGTTTGAATAAATTTCTTCCCGAATGTCCAATGGTTATAGCCGATAGGCATGCCGACACTAGCGTAGGCATCCATCATTTGTTCAGCGGTGATCACTTCTATTTGGTTAATGTAAGTATCTAAACGGTAATGTTCAGCCACGCGAGCAATTTCGCTCTGATACTGCTCAAGCTTTTTAAATGTCCAATCACTGTTGTCGTCAAGTGGTTTACGTTTCGTCATAAAACCCCCTTACTGAAATGCTATTAGGCTGCTTGTTCTATTTTTTTCTTAAATAATGAGCGAAATACCGGATAGATATCTTCTACCGATTTTATGTGTTCAATTGAAAATGAAGAATCACCGTCAGCAAGTTGAGCATATTGCTGCCATAGGCTTTGATGGGCACGCTGTGTGATTTCGATATAACTAAAGTATCGAGTTTTAGGCAATATTTTATTGCGCATAAGGTTTTGACAGTGAGGTGAATCGTCAGCCCAGTTATCTCCGTCTGATGCTTGTGCGCCGTATATATTCCATTCATTTTCATTGTAGCGATCAGCAATGATATTAATCATTAACTCTAGTGCACTTGATGCGATAGTACCGCCAGTTTCTTGCGAGTAGAAAAACTCATGCTCATCAACTTCTTTGGCTTGGGTATGATGGCGAATATAGACCACATCAATCGTTTTATAAGTACGACTTAAAAAGAGGTATAGCAGTATATAAAAGCGTTTGGCGATATCTTTTGTTGCTTGGTCCATTGAACCTGAAACATCCATTAGGCAGAACATCACGGCTTTTGAAGTTGGCACCGGTTGCTTGGCATAATTGCGATAACGTAAGTCAAAGGAGTCAATAAATGGCACTTTATTGATTTTCTCCTTAATGTCTTTAATGGCTTTGTTAAGAGTTATTTTGGCCTGAACATTGTCATGCGGGTCTTGTTCAAGTTGCGTCAACTCTGCTTCAAGTTCTTTGAGTTGCCTGCGCTTGTCTGCTGTCATCGCAATTCTGCGGGCAATAGAGCCTTGTAAAGACTTAACAATATCAATGTTTGATGGTACTCCGTCAGCACAATACCCAGCGCGTACGGTTTTATAATCAATTAGTTTATCTAATTGATTTTTTTCTAAATTTGGCAACTCTAAATCTTCGAAAAGTAAATTTAAATACTCATCTTTAGATATAGAAAAAACAAAGTCATCACTACCGTCACCAGAGTTACTTGCATCGCCCTGAACACCACCTTGTCCTTGTTGCTGTGGCGGACGCGCTATTCTGTCGCCGGCACTAAATTGATCATTACCAGGGTGTACTCGGTCTTTAATTCCACCATTACCTTGATGAAAAACTGGCTCACTTAAATCCTTTTTAGTAATTGTAATGCTCTCACCACTGGTTACGTCAGTAACACCACGCTTATTCACCGCATCAGCAACTGATTTTTTAATTTGGCTTTTATAGCGCCTAATAAAACGCTGTCGATTGACAGTGCTTTTATTTTTGCTGTTTAACCGCCTATCAATAAAGTTTGCCATAATTGCTCCCAACTTAGTTCAAGGGCTGTAACTAAGTACAACTTAAGAAGATTTTCTAACCCGTAAATACCACTCAGAAAGCAATCTGACTTGCTTCTTGGTGTAACCTTTAGTCATCATTCGCTCAACAAAGTCATCATGTTTTTGTTGGTCGTCATTTGAGGTTTTGGTATTGAAAGAAATAACGGGTAATAAATCTTCAGTGTTTGAGAACATTTTTTTCTCAATAACGGTGCGTAATTTTTCGTAGCTAGTCCATAATGGGTTTTTGCCGTTGTTATTGGCCTTAGCACGTAGTACAAAGTTGACAATTTCGTTTCTGAAATCTTTTGGGTTACTTATGCCTGCAGGTTTTTCAATTTTTTCTAACTCATTGTTTAATGCTTCGCGATCAAATAGTTGTCCTGTTTCAGCGTCGCGATACTCTTGGTCTTGGATCCAAAAATCGGCATAGGTAACATAACGATCAAATATGTTTTGCCCGTACTCTGAATATGACTCTAGGTATGCGGTTTGAATTTCTTTACCAATAAATTCAATGTATTGTGGTGATAAGTAGCCTTTAATAAACTCTAAATAGCGTTCTGCTGATTCCTGTGGCAGTTGTTCTCGTTCAATTTGCTGCTCAAGTACATAAAATAAGTGCACTGGGTTTGCTGCAACTTCTAGGTGGTCAAAGTTAAAAACACGGGACAGAATTTTAAAAGCAAAACGTGTTGAAAGCCCCGACATACCTTCGTCTACTCCGGCATAATCACGATATTCTTGATACGATTTTGCTTTTGGATCTGTGTCTTTTAAGCTTTCACCATCGTAAACACGCATTTTGGAATAAACGCTGGAATTTTCTGGATCTTTTAACCGTGATAACACCGAAAATTGCGCTAAGGTTTCCAAGGTGTCAGGTGCACATTGTGCGTTGTTTAATTCACTGTTTTCTAATAGTTTTTGATAAATTTTAACTTCTTCAGAAACTCGCATACAGTAAGGCACTTTAACAATATACACTCGGTCTAAAAATGCTTCATTATTTTTGTTGTTTCTAAAGGTTTGCCACTCAGATTCATTTGAATGCGCCAGTAAAATACCATTAAATGGCAAGGCAGAAAGGCCTTCTGTTGGATTGTAATTCCCCTCTTGTGTCGCGGTTAAAAGTGGGTGAAGAACCTTAATTGGCGCCTTAAACATTTCAACAAACTCCATCAAGCCTTGGTTGGCTCGACATAATGCACCTGAGTAACTGTAAGCATCAGGGTCGTTTTGGGCGAAATGTTCTAGTTGGCGAATATCAACTTTACCAACTAAAGCTGAAATGTCTTGATTGTTATCATCCCCAGGCTCTGTTTTCGCAATAGCGATTTGATCGAGAATCGATGGATAAACTTTAACCACTTCAAATTTAGCAATGTCACCTTTAAACTCATGCAAACGCTTCGCAGCCCAAGGCGACATAATAGTGCTGAGATAACGCTCAGGAATATTATATTCTTGCTGTAAAATTTTACCGTCAGAACTGGCATCAAATAGGCAAAATGGGTGATCATTTACTGGGCTGCGCTCACCATTGGCACTTAATACGTAAATTGGCTCTTGCTGCATTAACGCTTTAAGCTTTTCAGCCAATGACGATTTACCACCACCAACAGGGCCAAGTAAGTATAAAATTTGTTTTTGTTCCTCTAACCCTTGTGAGGCATGGGTTAGGTAAGCAACAATTTGTTCAATGGCTTCTTCCATACCATAGAATTCTTTAAAAGCTGGATAGCGGGCAATAACACGATTAGAGAAAATTCGACTTAGGCAAGGCTCGGAAGATGTATCGACCATTTCAGGTTCGCCAATGGCGTTGAGCAAACGTTGTGCGGCGCTTGCGTACGCTGTTTGGTCGCTTTGGCATAAGCTTAGAAAGTCTTGAATTGAATAGCACTCTTCTTGTGCTTCATCGTAACGTGATTGGTAATGCTGAAATATACTCATAACCGCCTCCAGAAGATAAATCGTTCAGACCGAGCTGATAATTCGACCGTATGCGTTACTTATCAAACTCTACATAAATAATTAGACCGTGTTTTTTACAATTTCTATTTATAAGCGTAGTTGTAAATTTATAAAGCAGTTAAAAAATAGCAAAATAAATTGTAACGATAGAAAAAAAGATAGGAAGCTATGTTATTGAATAAATGGTTAACTTTGGTGGGTATTAAAAAATTAGTGATAAAAAAAACCAGAATAAATTCTGGTTTTTTATTTTTTTTTAAATGTTTTAGCGAGCTATTAAACGAAGTTTGCTGAAGCAAAATCCCAGTTTGCTAATGCCCAGAAACCTGCCATGTAGCTTGGGCGAAGGTTACGGTAGTCAATGTAGTATGCGTGTTCCCATAAATCTACTGTTAGAAGTGGTGTTACACCTTCTTCAGTTAATGGTGTTGCTGCATTTGAAGTGTTTACAATTGCAAGGCTACCGTCAGCGTTTTTCACTAACCATGTCCAGCTTGAACCAAAGTTGTTGATAGCACTATCAGTAAATTTAGCTTTGAATTCGTCAAAAGAACCGAAGTTTGCATTAATTGCGTCCGCTAACGCACCTGTTGGTTCACCACCACCATTTGGGCTTAGGCTGTTCCAGTAAAATGTGTGGTTCCAAATTTGTGCAGCATTGTTAAAAACACCAGCAGAAGATGACTTAACGATATCTTCTAAAGATTTACCTTCGAAATCAGTACCTTCAATAAGACCGTTTAATTTTACAACGTAAGTGTTGTGGTGCTTACCGTAGTGAAATTCTAATGTTTCTTGTGAAATGTGTGGTACTAGGGCGTCCATTGCATATGGTAGTGCAGGTAATTCGATAGCCATTATATTCTCCAGGATATTATTATAAAAATTTATTCTTATGCAAACGTAAAGAAGTAGTTTGTTTTTTTCTAAAACCTAGTAAACTACTCGGGTATTAAAGCTTGCATAGTTTACCCAAGTATATAGGTATTACCATAGATTTTATCAAGGCTATTTTGTTTTAATATATAAATTTTTTGCTTTAGTATTTATTGTTCTGTGTATTTAGTCAGTTTTCATTAAGTATTGAGCGCAATAGGTATTAATTTTTAGAGGTTATTATGGATACTATCGAACGTATTAAAGAACAAATCAGCGAAAATTCAATTCTTCTTTATATGAAGGGCTCACCGAAATTGCCAAGCTGTGGTTTCTCATCACAAGCGTCACAAGCAATAATGGCTTGTGGTGAAAAATTTGCTTATGTTGATATTTTACAAAATCCTGATATTCGTGCTGAATTACCAAAATATGCTGATTGGCCAACATTTCCACAACTATGGGTTGACGGCGAATTAGTCGGCGGTTGTGACATCATTATGGAAATGTACCAACAAGGTGAATTACAAACTTTAGTTAAAGAAACTGCTGCTAAGCATAGCTCAGAAGAAAGTGCTGAGTAGCTATTGAATTACAACTTAACGCCACCATACTAGGTGGTGTTAACGTTAAAGAAATAATAATATTTTAAAAAATTGGAGAATATAATGAGTGTATTAGTCGGTCGTCCAGCACCTGATTTCACAGCTGCAGCAGTTTTAGGTTCAGGTGAAATTGTTGATAGCTTTAACCTAGCACAAGCGATTAAAGGTAAAAAAGCGGTAGTATTTTTCTACCCACTAGATTTTACTTTCGTATGTCCTTCAGAGCTTTTAGCATTTGATCACCGCATGGAAGAATTCAAAAGCCGTGGTGTTGAAGTAATTGGTGTTTCTATTGATTCACAATTTTCTCACAACGCATGGCGTAACACACCAGTAAACGATGGTGGTATTGGTCCAGTTCAATATACGCTAGTTGCTGATGTTAAACATGAAATTTGTAAAGCATACGACGTTGAGCATCCAGAAGCTGGTGTTGCTTTCCGTGGTTCTTTCTTAATTGATGAAGAAGGTAGTGTTCGTCATCAAGTAGTTAACGATTTACCACTAGGTCGTAACGTTGACGAAATGATCCGTATGGTTGACGCATTACAATTTCACCAAGAACACGGTGAAGTATGTCCAGCTGGTTGGAACAAAGGTGATAAAGGCATGACAGCTTCTCCAGAAGGCGTTGCTTCTTACCTTACTGATAACGCTGATACACTTTAATTAATAGTTTTCGCTATTAAATAAATTATCAGTTTAAAGCCGCGTTATCGCGGCTTTTTTGTGCCCAAATTTTACGAAAACATTAAAAGATAAAGCAAAATAGCTTCTTCTAGCCTATGCCTTGCTACTAACAAAAGTAAAAATAATAAAAGTATATTTCAGGGTAACCTCTGACCACTAAAGATGTTTGTTACGTCGGTTTTTTAAAACAATATATTAGGAAAAACTTAGTCAATTCCTATATTTGTGCTAAACCAATAATAAGGCTGCTTATATTGGTTGCTGTAAAAATCAATAACGACATTAAATGAAAGATGAGGAGAGGTTAGTGTTTTATCCTAAATTTATTTATGAAAATCTGCCTTATTTATATTTTTTTATTTGTGCTTATTTATTAGCATTTTATAGCGATTGGGCTGTTTATGCATCGGCAGGTTTATTCTACGTAGTAGGTTGCTTTATGCTGGTCAGGCGTTCAAGGTATCGCCGAGTTGATCGTTTTAAAGGCAATGAAAAAAACAAACAAATATTGCCATTTTTCATTTATGAATATTTACCTTACGCATACTTTGCTGTTGCGATGACCTTGGTATTGAAAACAAGTATTCCGGCTTTGCAGTTTTTAGCCTTTGGTTTAATGATTATTGCATTGAGAAATTTACTTTTAAGATCTAATCATCGCAAAAAGGCTAAATCGTTGTTTTAAAACTTGCACGTGAGTTTACGCACAAGTTTCTATAGTTATCTTGGTTATATCAATTTTAGAGTATTAGCCTTCTAAGGACTCTGAGTCAGTGTCATCTGTTACCTCAGCTAAAGGCCAGCCACCGAGTTGTTGCCATTTATTAACGATATAACAATATAGTTCAGCTGTTTTTTCTGTGTCGTAAAGCGCAGAGTGGGCTTCGCTGTTATTGAAATCAATTCCGGCTGTGGCACACGCTTTTGCAAGTACGGTTTGTCCAAGTGCTAAGCCTGACAAGGTTGTGGTATCAAAACTGACAAATGGATGAAATGGCGAACGCTTTATTAAGCAGCGTTCTGTAGCAGCATTAACAAAACCTAAATCAAAAGCAGCATTATGAGCCACCATAACTGCTCGTTGACAACCTGCAGCTTTCATTTTTTTACGCACTAACTTAAATATTTCAGTCATTGCTTTTTTCTCATCAACAGCGCCACGCAATGGGTTTGTTGGATCAATACCTGTAAACTCTAGTGCAGCTTTTTCTAAGTTAGCCCCTTCAAAAGGGTCAACATTAAAGTGGATGGTTTCATCTAAGCTAAATTGACCTGTGTTTTCATCTAACGATAATGTTGTAGCAGCAATTTCTAGTAGTGCATCAGTTTTTGCATTAAAGCCTGCTGTTTCAACGTCAATAACAACAGGGAAATAACCGCGAAAGCGTTGCGCAAATAATGATTTATCGGAAGTTGATTTTGTAGAGCTTGAATTGTCAGACATAGAATAGATAAATTTTACTTAGATTATAAATTTGCTAGATTATCTCAGAGATTCACGGCTAAGGCATCACGAAAGTGCAATGCAGGCAATTTAATTTTGGCAAATGTCATTTTACTGCTAAAGTTATTAACAATTATGTCGATAGAGTGATTGTCGCTATTTAGAATAGATTAATGGGCATGAAAATTATTGTTATGAAAAAACTGCTTTCCTTATTTATATTATCGCTTATTGTTGCCCAAGCAAATGCTGGCATCAGGCAATACCGTGCCGATATAGAAGATTCTAATTGGCAGTTAACCGATAATTCCCG
>Ga0209707_1002118_pt1 | contig 10610 bp, 6 predicted proteins | sample EN4Hudsemesocosm_FD_184630 | JGI IMG/M metagenome (GOLD analysis project Ga0209707, IMG submission 184630) | Methane-oxidizing microbial communities from mesocosms in the Hudson Canyon - EN4B Hudson Canyon (SPAdes) (version 2) | ecosystem: Environmental > Aquatic > Marine > Cold seeps | place... | reverse complement strand
TTCTTTACAGATGATGATCGCCTTATCTATTTAGAGTGGCTTAAGTTTTATTGTGATAAGTATGATGTGTCTGTTATTGCCTACTGTTTGATGACCAACCATGTTCATCTTGTTTTGGTACCTCACACTGAAGATGGATTGCAGCAAGTATTAAAGCCACTTCATATGCGCTACTCTCAGTATATTAATAAAATAAAAGGTTGGAAAGGGCATTTATGGCAGGGTAGGTTCTTTTCTTCACCTTTAGATGATGCTTATACATGGTCAACTATTCGCTATGTGGAGAGAAATCCTGTTGAGGCAGGCATGAGTATTAAAGCAGAAGATTACCGATGGTCAAGTGCCGCAGCACATTGCGGTGTAAAAGCAGAGTCGTTTCTTACCGTATTACCAAGTGCAATGAACGGTATTTCTCAAGCGAGATGGTCTGACTGGTTAGCGTTAGCAGAAAGTCAGAATGTAACAGATATTATTAAGAGAAATATAGAGAAAGGCTTGCCTTGTGGTAATGATAGTTTTATTGATAAGCTTGAGAGTGTGGCTAGGAGATCGTTACGATATAAGCCGCAGGGGCGACCATTTAAGGATATTAAAGGGAAGCGTCCCCTTTGATTTCTTTGATTTCCATTTTTGTTGGCGGAGGAAGCGATACCCATAAGTAGGTGATTCTAAGTAACGGTGTAGTTAATTATTTAATACTGTTACTAGAATCCGACAGTCACATTAGAAATTGTAAAAACACTATAATCTAGCTTAAATGGAAAATTGATACGATACCCATCTCCATTTAAGCTAAAATTTTTCAAAAGAAGTCACTACTTAAATTTGAGGGTTTATCCTCTGAAACGGCCACCATTAGAAGCGCAACTTCTTTTTACATCACCTGATGTACTATTGTATACATATGTAGTAACTGTTCTACTTCCAGTGGAGTGATAGCATGCAGGTCCCGAGTCACAACTTGAAACTATATTTCCCCCTCCAGATTTGCATCTTTGTTTAAAATTATCGCGGTCAGACCTAGAATCAAAAGTATATTCTCCACACATTTCAGTTTGTGGTGAATCACATGCTAATTCATAATCTCCCGCAAAAGAACTGAAGGATACGAAAATAGCTGCACTAGCAATAAAATACCTTATTCTCATTATATTTCTCCAACATGAATCCTTCCATAAAAATAAATTGCCTGGAAGGTAAAGCAATTAATAAGAACCAAACGCCATTAGTCAGTTGATAGCTAAATCATACTCTTAATTAAAGGGGAAGCTACCCTTTAATTCAAATTATACATCTCACCCTTAATAGTGAGACTGTGATTATTTCGTGCCTTTAATCACATTTTCTAGAATAGACCAGCGGGGTTCTTTAGTCTTTGCGCCTTCACCCTGAATCCAGTAATCGTATAGTTTTGTGATTCGCCCTGTTGATTTTTGTATATCTATCCAGCTATTCAGCATGGATTGTAGTTTTAGATTGTCTTTATGTACTGCGTAGCCAATAGGAAACCGGTGTAACCTTGATGGGTCAAAGCTGACAGTATATTCGGGATGTAGCATTACCATTGTCATGCCTTCTTCTATGCTAGTGATGTAGCCATCAAATTGGTGCGCTTCACTCGCATTAAAAAATACCCCGGGTTTGCTGATTTTAGTAATTTTTATATTGGGAAAATGGTGTTTTATATAATCCTGACGCGGGTATCTATCTAGCGTGGCTAATTCTAAGTGCGTAGACACTTCAAAGTTTGAATAATCAGAAAACTCTTTTTTGCGATAATCTTTAACGATCAATGCGGTCGTTAATTCCATTATTGGTTGAGTATAGAGAACTTCACTGAGGTATTCGCTGCTGATTTGAACGCCAGAAATAACGATATCAATCTGATAGTTTTTTAGTGCCTGGTAAAGATTTTCAACTTTAGAAAAAGGAATAAATTCTAATGTAACGCCCAGTGAAGAGGATAAATGATTCATCATTTCGACATCAAATCCGACTAATTCATGTTGTAAATTCTTAAAGCTAAAAGGAACGCGTGCAGGATTGTAACCGATGCGTAAAGTACCTCGTTTTACAATGACATCAGGCGTTGATGTATTTTTATGGGTCTTATTGGTATTGATTAACGTGTAGGATATATTTTTCGGAGCATCCCAATCGACTTGCATTGCTTTTAATTTCTGACTTAAATCTTTATTCTGATCAAGTACGGCATTAAAAAATGATTGAATCCCTATAATTGCTAAGCTAATAATAAGAATACAGCTGCTTAGAAAAAGTAGTATTTTTTTTAATTTAAACTGAAGAATACCAGCTAAGTACGCGGTAGTCGCTAATGTAAATGAAATAAGATAGGTAGCTGCGGTTAGCGAAGAAAAGCGTTTGGTGAGTACGTCGCCTGAGAGATAGAGTTGATAAAGGTCACTAGGTAGATGTAAATAATTCAGTAGAAAAGGAATACTGATATGCACATTTGCAAATAAACTAAAAATGCCATTAAACGCCAGTGCTAAATGTTGAAATATATTTAATTCCGTATTGGTAAACCAAGCAGAAAATAGCAGAAAAATGAATGAGAGTAATTTTCCCAGACCAGGGAAGTTAATGGCAATGGGAATAATTATTTCATTGTATTTGTCAGTCTCCGCCGTATTTTCATTATGTTTTGCAAATATATCATTACAGGCTTCAACCATCACTGGAATAAGGATGAAAATATTGCCCGAAGCAAAAGCAGTAATTAATATATTACGGCAGCCTTGTATGATGTCCGCATATTTAAACGGGGTAATGATGCTAATGAAAAAGGGAATAACCCAGAAAGATAAAATTAAAGCAGTAGCGATATAAACCGTAAAATAGATTTCTAATTTCTCAAAGTCTTCTGGCTGCAAAGTACCTGCCGAGGCGGCTGATATAGCAAAAATTCCGATCGGTAAATAGACTACGATACTTTTGGTGATCTTGCTTAGTGCTTTGAGTAAGATGCTCGCAGGGTTAAGAAATTGTTCTTTATTTTGTATATTGACCAGTGATATCCCAAGAAATAAGCTAAACACAACAATGGCGGGGACGGTACTATTAGACAGCGCTTTAAAAGGGTTAGAGGGTATATATAAATCGTAATAGTTGATTGGAGGGAGGACTGTAATCTGGTTAGTGCTAAAAAAATCCTTACTTTCTGAAAGTGGAAAGGCCAGTGACATAGCAAAAATTGTGATTAGCCCTAAACTCCAGAGAGTCAGTAGTATGATTGCAAATTTTTTGGCAATTTCCTTCGATTGTTCATAGCTGAGGGAACCCAAACCCGTGACGAGAGATAAAACAATATAGGGAATAATAGCGATTTGCAGTAACTTAATAAATGCCATACCCACTATATTAAGCCATGCTACTTTTTCACCAAAAAACAGCCCAACAAAGATACCTAAACACAGAGCGACAAGTACTTGGGTCGAAAAAGAGAGATTAAGAAGTCTACGCATATTTTTATTGAAGTTTTTGTGGAGTAAATGATTTTATATACCCAAGCTACTTTGAAGGTGCAGGGATTCCACTTTCCGTTACTCCCGTATGCTTTTAGTTTGAGTTTTTGATGGTCAAGTAGTCTGTATTACGCTGTGTTATATACAGACTACTAATAAATAGTCACTTACTCTCTATACATCGCGTGACGTCTATCATCATGTCCGAGTTTTTTTGGTAAACACCACATTTGGTAGAGTGATACAAACCACATGTAGGTAAATGATAACCCTAAGCCTGTTCCTCCAATAATAACTAACCATGCGAAGTGAGGGCTAAATTTTGTTAGCCACCATGAGGCAACATCAATAAACAAAAATAAGAAGGGCATAATAATCGCGATATATTTAATATACTTATGATGGTTCATGGTTGAAAGGCTAAAAATTCCCCCTATAAACATAAATATAAAGCTGATTCCAAATAAATGAATGTGTGAAATGCGGGTGAGTGAGGCATAAGAAATGCCGTGATCAGTTTCTGTTAGTTTCTTGATTTCTTCAAATTCAGTGAAATTAGGCAGGCTTCCCGCATGCTCGTTATGGCACATGACACAGTCTTTCTCAATAATGGGTTTAATGTCACGATTAAATTCTTTTTCGTCAGCTGAGTCACGCACCCATTGAATAATCTTAAAGCGTTCAGCATCATTGGCATTCATTTTCATTGATCCATTAAGCTTCTTTTCTAGAACAGTGCCAGAACGATTGCCATAATAGCTATAAACAATATCTTCTATAGATAAGCCAACTTTTCCATCCGCCATACCATGTGTGAAGAGTATTTGAGCTAGCGCTAACAAGTACCCTAAAGCAATGGTGCATAAATAGCCGGTGAACAGTAATTTAAACGAGGTGCCTATATTGCAAAGGTTAAGTGATTTATTCATAAGTGGTTTTTAAATAGAGGAATGTAAAGAGCGTGAATTTAAGCTTAAAGCACATTCGTGTAATGATTCGGAATGTGTCGGGTGGGCATGAATAGTGCGAGCTAAATCTTCTGCTGTTGCGGAAAATTCTATTGCTATAACTGCTTCAGCAATAATTTCTGATGCCATTGGGCCTATGATATGTACGCCTAAAATAACCTCAGTTTCAGCATGAATAATCATTTTAACTCGGCCTTCAGTTTGGCCTGTTATTTTGGCGCGAGTATTACTGCTAAAAGGGAATTGACTGATTTTTATAGGTTCGCCTATGGCTTTTAAGGCTTGTTCGGTTTGTCCTACCCAAGCAATTTCAGGCTGGGTGTAGATAACATTAGGAATGGTGTTGTAGTTGATAGGTGAGTGCTGCCCTGCAATATGCTCAGCAGCAAAGACGCCCTCTTCAATACCCTTATGGGCAAGCATGGGGCCCGATAAAGTTAAATCACCAATGGCGTAAACGCCAGGTAGACTGGTGCAGCAGTTTTCATCAACATGAACAAAGCCTTCTTCATCAAATAATAAATCAGCTGAGCTAGCACTGAGCATTTCAGTATTAGGTTTTCGGCCAGGGGCAACAATAAGTTGGTCAAATTCGCAGTGATGCGTACCTTCTGTATCTTGGTAACTAACCTGCACCTGATCATTTTTTATTTCTGTCGATATGACTCGCGCACCTAAACGGATATCGAGACCTTGTTGTTGATATAACGCGTATGCTTCACTGGCTATTTCATGGTCAGCGACATTCATAAATGAATCCTGTGCTTCTAATAAAATGACCTCAGCTCCCAGATGGTTCCAGATGCAGGCAAGTTCTAATCCGATAACACCCGCACCAATAATACCTAGTTTTTTAGGAACCTTAGCAAGCGATAAGGCATCTTTTGTATCGATAATGAAGTGGTGGTCAATTTTTGTAATAGCAAGCTTAGAGGAGGTAGAACCTGCAGCAAGAATAATATTATTAGCGGTTATGACTTGCGGAATACCTCCATCAGGCGGTGTTATTTCAACTCTATGAGGGTTAATTAAGGTCGCTTGTGCAGAAATAGAGGTGACGTGGTTATCCGCAAAAATTTGTGCGATTTGTTGATTCAAAGAGCGAATAATCTCATCTTTGCGTTGTTGCATCCGCGTAACATCAATAGAAAGCTCTTTTGCAATAATGCCATGTTGGATGCTAGTGCTTTTTATTTTATTAAAAAGCTGGGCTGATTCTAATAAGGCAATCGCAGAAATACAGCCTGAATTAACATACGCTCCACCTAGGCATTGTTCTAATTTGGGGTCAATATTTTTATCTATACAGGCTGTGTTTAAGCCTAATTGAGCGCAACGCACAGCGGCAAAATATCCTGCAGGCCCTGCTCCGATAACGATGACATCGTAATCATATTCTGTATTAGACATAAAAATACTCCGGCAATTAAATATTAAGTAATAAGTGGGCTGGGGATTCTAAACCTTCTTTAATAGCGACTAAGAATTGCACCGCGTCACGGCCATCGACTAAACGGTGGTCATAAGAAAGTGCCAAGTACATGACGGGGCGTACAACGATTTTTCCATCTTCGACAACAGCGCGGTCTGTAATTGCGTGCATGCCTAAAATGGCACATTGTGGTGGGTTAAGAATAGGGGTGGAAAGCATGGAGCCAAAAATACCACCATTAGTGATGGTAAATGTACCGCCGTTCAGTTCGTCATAGGTCAGTTTGCCAGCTTGTGCTTTAGCGCCAAAATCAACAATATTTTTTTCGATACCAGCAAAGTCGAGTTGGTCCGCATCACGCAAAACAGGCACGATTAATCCGCGCGGTGAAGAAACAGCAATGCCAACATCATAATAACCATGATAAATAATATCCTCGCCATCAATAGAGGCGTTAATCGCAGGAAAATGTTTCAGCGCTTCAATTGAGGCTTTAATAAAGAAGGACATAAAGCCCAATTTTACACCGTGTTTTTCGGTAAAACGTGATTGGTATTGTTTGCGTAAATTAATCACGCTTTGCATGTTGACCTCATTAAATGTGGTTAACATAGCGGAATTTTGCTGAGCTTGTAATAAGCGTTCAGCTACTTTTGCGCGTAAGCGTGTCATTGGGACGCGTTGCTCAGGGCGAGCGCTAGATGTCGTTGCTTGCGGTGCAACACTTTTATTTTCAGGCTCATCAATCGTGTTTTTTTGGATGGCTTCAACTGTCGCAGCTTGTGATTTAGCTTGGCTTTGCGTATCTATATACTGTTGTACATCAGCTTTAGTAATGCGCTGACCTTTACCTGTTCCGGTAATCAGTTGCGGGTCTAAATCATTTTCAAAAATAATACGGCGAACAGCGGGGCTTAATGGAATATCATGCGCTATTTCGCTGCTAGGTGTGGTTGTCTCTTGTGTTTTAGTTGCAGGGCTTAACGGAGTCGATTCTGTCAAGATAGTGGAGAGTAAATCACCGCCAACGACAGTGCTGTCATTAGGCACTAAAATTTCACCTAATATACCTGCTTGGGGTGCGGGAACTTCTAAGACAACTTTGTCAGTTTCTAAGTCGACTAGGTTTTCATCCTTTTCAACGCTATCACCCGGTTGTTTATGCCAAGTGATCAAAGTCGCATCTGCAACAGATTCAGGTAAGGTAGGAACGCGGATTTCTATGCTCATAATATATTTTCCTATGCAGAGGTAGATTGGGCATAAAGCGCACTTTCTACTACTTCTTTTTGTTGTTTGATATGTTTTGCTAAGTTTCCAACAGCGGGCGATGCTGAAGCGGGTCGGCCACAATAAATAAGATTAATGTGATCCTGCTTAAAGTTTATAAAATTATGTCGACTTTGATACCAAGCACCTTGATTTTGAGGTTCTTCCTGACACCAAGCCACGGTCTCTAAATTAGGGTATTTATTGAGTTCAGTTTGGTATTCTTCAGTAGGAAAAGGGTAAACTTGTTCTAGGCGTACAATAGCAACATTTTTAGGGTTATTTTGTTCTCTCGCATCGATTAAATCGTAATACACTTTTCCTGAGCATAACACTAAGCGTGTAACATTCTCTGGGATAATTTCATTATCAGTTTCGGAAATAATCGTTTGAAAATGTCCTTGCACTAAATCTTCTAAAGTTGAAATCGCTGCTTTATGACGTAATAAGCTTTTTGGTGACATCACGATTAAAGGTTTGCGGTAGTCACGAATCACCTGACGGCGTAATAAATGAAAGATTTGCGCAGGGGTGGACGGAATGCAGACCTGGATATTTTGATCGGCACAAAGTTGTAAATAGCGTTCTAAGCGTGCGGATGAATGCTCGGGGCCTTGGCCTTCAAAACCATGGGGCAATAGCATCACTAATCCAGATAAACGCCCCCATTTACTTTCTCCAGAGCTAATAAATTGGTCGATTAAAACTTGAGCGCCATTAGCAAAGTCACCAAATTGTGCCTCCCAGATAGATAAAGTATTAGGAACCGTTGAGCTGTAGCCATATTCAAAACCTAAAACCCCTGCTTCTGAAAGAATAGAGTCAAAAATTTGCGGGCGGCCTTGTTTAATATCTAAATGTTTAATGGGAATGTAAGCATCACCATTCAGTTGGTTATGTAAAATAATATGACGATGAAAAAACGTGCCACGACCTACATCTTGCCCCACTAAGCGGACGTTAAACTGATCCATTAGTAAGGTAGCGTAAGCCATGTTTTCTGCAAATCCCCAGTCTAAAGGTAATGCGCCTGCCGCCATTTTACGACGATTTTCCATGATTTTGGCCACACGAGGGTGTAGTTCAAAATCCGCAGGTAAACGTTGTGATTGGGTATTGCAAAAACGTAAGCGCTCTAAGGGAACGCGACTATCGTAATCAGTACGCCAATCTTTATTAATGAATTTATCCCAGAGTTTGGAATAGGAATAGCCTTTATCTAAGATAGGGCGGGAAACATTTTCTCCCGCATCTAGTAAATCTTGGTAAGCTTGGTTCATATCTTGAACCTGCGCTTCGGTTAAGATATTATTTTGCACTAGGTTTTCGCCATATTGCTGACAAGTCGTGGTTAATGCATTGATTTTTTTGTACATCATCGGTTGAGTCGTCGCAGGCTCATCCGCCTCATTATGACCTCGACGGCGATAACAAATTAAATCAATCACCACATCTTTATTAAATTTGGCGCGATAGTCGATTGCCATTTGCGTCACAAATAACACCGCTTCTGGGTCATCACCATTGACATGAAAAACTGGCGCTTGAATCATATTGGCAACATCAGTGCAATACAGTGTTGAGCGAGCATCAAATGGATTGCTGGTGGTAAATCCAATTTGATTGTTAATCACAATATGAATCGTTCCACCGGTTGCAAAAGCGCGCGTTTGTGCCATATTTAATGTTTCCATCACGATGCCTTGTCCTGCAAAAGCGGCGTCGCCATGAATAAGAATAGGAATGACGGTATTCGTGCTGTTTTTACCGTAGCGATCTTGGCGAGCTTTAACGGTTCCTTCTACGACTGGGTTGATGATTTCTAAATGCGAGGGGTTAAAGGCTAAAGTGACATGCGCCTGCCCACTTTCAGTTTCGATATTAGAAGAAAATCCTTGATGGTATTTCACGTCACCCGAAAGAAGGGATGAATCTTTTGCCGTGCCTTTAAATTCGCTAAATAATTGCGCAGGATTCTTGCCTAAAATATTAATTAAAACATTCAATCTGCCTCGGTGCGCCATGCCGATAACCAGCTCTTTGGTGTCGTAGCGGCCTGAGCGTTGAATGAGCTCATCTAAAATAGGGATTAAGCACTCTCCCCCCTCCAATGAAAAGCGCTTTTGACCGACAAAATTACGATGTAAATATTTTTCTATGCCTTCTGCAGCAATCAATTGCTGTAAAAGCCACACACGTTTTTTATCGGTTATATCGGCGGTAGGTTTTGCATTTTCTAAGCGATGTTTAACCCAGCGTTTAATGTCGGTATCAAATATATGCATATATTCGGTACCAATATTGGAGCAATAAATTTCATCCAGTGTACTAATGATTTCTTTTAAGGGCAGGCGGTCTTTGCCATAAATGGAACCGCTATCAAACAGCGTATCCATATCAGGTTCAGATAGACCATAATAATTAGGATCCAAATCAGGCAGTGTTCGGCCGGGATTTCCAAGTGGGTTGTTACGTGCGAGTTGATGTCCGTGAGAGCGGTAATGATTAATTAAGCTAGCAACAGACGATTGTTTTTTCACACTTTCTTCGGTGAAACCCTGTAATTCAGAAAGACGAGAAGAGGGGGATGAGGCAAGTTGAGCAAAGCGTTCAACAACAGGGCTATGGGCTATATCTCGTTGCGAGTTATCAACCTGTAGTGCGGTGAACTTATCACGCCAAGAACTTTCAATCGCATCGGGGTCTTCTAAAAACTGTTCGTATAAGTCTTCTATATAGGCTGCATTGCTACCGTATAGTGCGGAACTGTCCTGGAAAAGTTTAAGTAAATTAGTCATTTAAAACCCAAATTTTCTATATTTGTTAACGCCTTAGTAAACCCTTGATTAAGGCCTAAATAAATATTGTAATGATGTCATGCTCTAACGGTAAATTGTCAGTGTGTGACGTATAATAACCATGTTACCAAGAATCCTACGAATAATAGATAAAAATAATGAAAGAAGAAAATAAATTAAGAATTCACGTTAAATCAAAAACAGAGCAACGCATGATGGAAGATCTTCATGCTGAGATGATTACAGAGTGGGATGTAAAAAAAATTAGTCTTGCAGTGTTGTTTTTTTTACTAATGATAATAAGTGCTCTTGCTTATTATTTTCTTGCTTCTGATGAGCAAGGTACAAGCGATCATAAAATAGAGAATAAGCCTCAATTAACGGTAGTAAATAATGAGCAAGCGGAGGCGGTAAATCCAATTAGTGAAAAAAAGTCACGGCTTAAGCCGGTAGAAATAGTTAAAGTTGAAACTAAACTACTTTTAAAACCAGTAGTAGAACGTAAAGTGGCTGTTAAAGCAGAAAAGAAACTACTAGCGATTAAAAGTGCGAATATTAAACGAGCTGTATTAGCGCAACAAACCATTAATAAAGAACCTAGCGGTGAGATTAAGTTTCCTTTTTTGGTTAATAAGGAAAAAGCTCGTGGAATTACTTA
>Ga0209707_1002113_pt1 | contig 10639 bp, 11 predicted proteins | sample EN4Hudsemesocosm_FD_184630 | JGI IMG/M metagenome (GOLD analysis project Ga0209707, IMG submission 184630) | Methane-oxidizing microbial communities from mesocosms in the Hudson Canyon - EN4B Hudson Canyon (SPAdes) (version 2) | ecosystem: Environmental > Aquatic > Marine > Cold seeps | place... | reverse complement strand
AAGCTAACGTTACTAAACCTGTAGTATCTTACATTGCTGGTGTTACTGCACCAGAAGGTAAGCGTATGGGTCACGCTGGCGCGATTATCGCTGGTGGTAAAGGTACAGCTGATGAGAAATTTGCTGCGCTTGAAGCGGCTGGTGTTAAGACGGTTCGTTCTTTAGCGGATATCGGTGTAGCACTTAAAGAGAAAACGGGTTGGTAAGCGAGTAGCTTACAGCTTGTAATTCTTGATAAAAACCCGCTTCTAGCGGGTTTTTTTATTTAAATCATTAAAAACTAATTCATATCTATCAGGATCAATGTCAGCTTGCTCAACATTAATAAATTTATCGGTAAAAGATGAATAATATGTTCTATATGGGTCTTCTGATTCATACTTTTTCATAGAAGATATAAATTTCTCTGTGTCTGATTTTACGCCTAAAATTACTTTACATATTCTTTGGCTATTTACGTTAGTTAAAAATAGCGCCCCAGTATTGTGAGAATGGAACCATGAAGCGAACAAAGCTTCCTTGTGTATTAATAAATTACTTTTTACGTAACTTTGACTTGAATCTTCTATTGGTAAAGGAAGTCCTGCAGCTTTAAATGCTTTTTGCCAATGTGGATTTTTTTTATTGCAAAGAAGATAATTTGCCATAGTAAATGGTGTTATAAAACGGTACTCTTTTTCATAAATCCATTCATCTGATTTACTTAGGTAATAATAGTCTCTGATAGGACCAATTGAGTCATTATTAATATTATATGGATACTTTCTCGCTTTTCGATATGAAACCCTGCCAAATTTAGCGTCAGAACTTTCAGGCACTATATCAGTTATAAAAAGGTCAAAAGGATTGTCTTCATCAACTTCAAACTCAACTACTATTCCTCTATGTTCATCGGCGTAGTGACTCCACATCAGTAAATTATCAGGAGACTCTGATAAAGATATAATTCCATGCATGCTGATAAAAGAGTTTAGGTCATTGAAAAATGTGTCCGAATCTTTAACTGGAACAGAATTCGATTTTAGTAGCCTGTTTATATCATTTTTTACACTATTTGATGGTAAACACTCAAAAGGATCATTTAGACACTGCTGTGGTGTTATCCTAAGTAAAGGGTTTTTAATGAATTCTAATCCAACATCTTGCGACATATATTTGTATAGTTTCAATGCGCTTCCTTTAGAGTTGTTACTATGTTGTTGTTAATTTAGTCTTTTTGTTATTATATAGCGAGATAGTTTTAATTGAAAATTATTGATATACGATATATTGCCGCGGTGGCGACTACACCCAAATGGAGGCTAACGCCGACCTCCCTCTGGACTCTCTCGGCGCAGCTAATCAAGTGTTCACCTGGAGAAATTAAACGGACACTCACTCTAAATTGACAGGCTTGGAGTTTATTTATTGGCTTGGCGTCGGGGTGCCGACTACACCCAAAGAGGGGTAAACGCCGAACCCTCTCTGGACTCACCCGGCGCTGCAACATTAAACGTGCTTCCTCCATGACGTCCAATATTCTCGACGTACCAGCGCTGATGGCACGTCCCTGTGCCAACAGCGCTTTCACTGGCATCCATGCCAGTGATACGTGAATATTGGCCATCATTCCGGCGTTTAATGAAGCAGGGTTGGTGTTTGGTTCATCGTTCGTGATTATCCTTTTGCTTATTTAGAAAACAAAATTGCAACGATCACTAGATCCCATCTCAGCTACAGAAACTGAATTTAGATAAGTGCGATGTTTATCTGAACAGACTTGGTGTTTGATTCATCGTTCGTAATTCTCCTATTGCCTATTTAGAAAACAAAGCTGTAACGATCACTAGATCCCATCTCAGCTACGGAAACTTATTTTAGATAAGTGCAATGTTTATCGGAGCCATGGATGGCGTAGACTGCCGTGTGAAGGGACGACTTTCGGCAGGGATAAATATTGCGCCGCTTATGTTTAAAGAAAAGTCAGTTGTAGTGTTTTGCTGATTAGGGCGCCACGGGCAGTCCAGAGGTCGAGTTTAATATGAGCAGCGTGCAACGCCCCTTTGGGTGTTGTCGCCACCGCGACGCCAGACAGTTAAATATGCTCCAAGCTGTTTAATTTATAATACTAGATCCCAACTCAGCAATTGAAACTTAATTTAGATAGTTGACCGCGACGCCAAACAGTGAATTAAGCTCGAATTCATTTAACTTAAAAACTTTTCAATTCTATTCATTTTGATCATTGCCGTTTATAATGCCGCCATTAATTTTATAGCTTTGAAGAGTCATATGAACTTCCCAAAAGATGAAACAGGTAAAGTACTGTTTGAAATGCAAAAAGCAGGTGTCGATTTAACCGTGATGCATACTATTGTGTTTTTCCACTTATTTGAAAAACAAGAGCAAGCAGAAGCGATGGCTGCTCATCTTGCTGAAATTGCACCTAATATTACTTGTGATGTTCACATTAATGAAAATCCAAAAGTATGGGATTTAGATTGTTCAATAAAAACAGTCCCGCTTTATGATGCAATCATTGCTCAAGAAGCTCAGTTTGAACAAATCGTAACTCAGTTTTACGGTCATACTGATGGTTGGGGAATTGAAGCTTAAATTGCTAGTGTTTTAGCTGAAAATTATTTTGCATCGTGATGCCGACAATACTTAAAGAGAGCTTGATGCTGAGCTCTCTTTAGGCTTCTTCTAGCGTAGCATTGAAAAATGTTTATTCATGTTTTTGGTGAGTTGAGCTGCGTAGTATTTCAAGGCCGAAGAACAACGTGAAGGGCATCTTCCTTACTTTTTTGGTATTTGCGCTTCCACCATTATCATTGTGTTACCAAACATTAGTCTGTTTGTTCTGTTTGTTCTGTTGTTGCTAGTACTTCACGACTTTCTTGAATTATTTTCTCTCGCATTTCAGCAAGTTTCTCCAATGCTTGTTGTTTTTCTTCAGGGCTCATATTTTCGTTTTCAGCGATTTTTTTCATTAACGCGTCGAGCTCTTCAAGTTTTTTACGATCAACACCTATGCGCTGATCTAGAATGCTTTGCATGATTTCATTAAAGCGATTATCAATAACTTTTTTATCTTCATTCACAATCTCACTCGTGTCTTCTACTGCTTCATTTTTCGCTAAAAGCGAACGAGCTGTTTCAGGTCTTACATACGTTGGCGCTTCTTCTTTATGCTCTTTACCATTCATCATGGCTACAGCACGATCGGATAAAATTACCGTATCTTTTTCAGCTGGAATTGACGTTATAGTTTGGGGATTATTATCAAAGCTAACGACTGTTGCTTGTGATGATTTTGCTAGAGCAACTTGCTCGGCGTAGTTTGTATTTATCATCATGGTTTTAGTTGTCCTTGTGTACTAAATCTAGATATAAATTTATTTCTTAGAACAAAGCATTTTACATGCCATCACATAATTGATTTTCAACGTTAACTTTCAAGCGCCGTTTGTGTGATGAGGGCTGAGACAATGGTGAATATAAGAACATAGTGATGTTATGTGAGATAAAAAGCGGCAGGTATTGCCCGTTTGTTGGAAAAAGGTTGCCACTTCAGACTAACTTGGTCGCTCTATGGACTTCATGAGTAGTAAAAGATTTAAATCAGTTAATAGCTTAATAATTTTTAGTTTTGCAGGCTTATTGGTTAATGTTATTTTAAGGTACGCAAATTTTTTTGGGATTGAATATGGTTCGAGTTAATTTTTCTATAAGAGTGCTATGGTTATTTTTTATTGCACTGCTTGTCAGTTGCGGTGGCGGCAGCACCAGTGATACTAGTAGCACTAATACTCCACTTCCAAGCACGCCAACACCAACAACTATTCAAGGCGTGTTAGATGATTCAATCAACAATGGTGTTGACGGTATTTTTGTTTATGTTGACCAAACAAATAAAATTGATGAAAGCTATGTTGCAGGTATAGAAAATAAAGCCACTCAATCACCAGCAAATGCGAATACTTTATTTAAAATTGCCAGCATCAGTAAATTATTTATCGCTGTAAGTGCCGCTAAATTAGTTGTAGAAGACAAATTATCACTTAACGATACATTGGCTAGTTGGTTGCCGGAATGGGCTGACAGAATTGAAAATTCAAATGTCATTACCATTAAGCAATTAATGCAACATCGCAGTGGTATTGCCGATTTTGACAGTCAGCCGGGTTTCAGTTGGCAAAATGCTCATATAAATATCGACACTACGCTAGCGTTTGCATTAGATAAACCAGCAGATTTTGCGCCTGACAGTAAATATGAATATTCGAATACCAATTATTTGTTATTAGCGAAAGTATTAGATAAAGCACTGGGCTATAGTCATCAAACATTTATTACTGAGAATATTCTGACACCGCTAGCTATGCATGATACTTATTTGGAGTATAGTGATATAGAACCGTTTCGATTGGCAAAAGGCTATTGGGGTGGTATTGAAAGATCAGCGCAAGACTATGTTATTCCAGGTGGTTCGATGATTTCAACGGTGAAAGATATTGCCATTTTTATACGTGCATTAAATACCGGTTCATTATTGAGCGTGGAAGAGAGAAATGTGTACGCCTCAGTGTATTGGTTTAATCATTCTGGATGGTTGCCCGGCTATCAAAGCGTGGCAAATTATCATAGTGATATCGACGCAGTTGTTATTCAGTTTATCAACACAACTGGTGGTAGTTCAGAAAGTACGGCGAGTTCAACATATGAGAAAATTTTAAGGCTACTGCGTAACTAAAGACTTTCATTATGGTAACTAAGATATTCAAGGTAAGTCAGATAAAAGACTTTGACTATAAAAAGGGTGCAAAGCTAAGGAAGGAAGTACTTTGCACCTTAAAACTATTCGAAAGTTTTTGCTAAAATACTCTTAGCTTTGACTCTAGCTAGACAACTTGCCAAAGGCTCTTCAACAAACTTCGCTTTACTTATACGTGACTTTTTAGATGTTATGCTTTCACCTTTCCAATTTATTTCTACTTTACAGTTTATTTTATTTTTACTCTCGGTATAGATTATCTTAACTGAGTCAGTTTTGTTTAATAGTAAGTTGTATGGATACTTCTTCTTTGTATAAAGTTTTTCTTCGTTTGCTTGTGCGCTACTAATTGTTAAAATTGTAATGATTATAGCGATTAAATTGCTTTTAAGATTCATGGTTATCTCGTTTGTTAGTAGTGAGTACCTTTATAAAATAAACCTTGAATTGTAGTGCGACAAACGATATAAATTTAACTATGGTTAAGTTTTTCTTAAGTTTGCTATTGGTATGCGTTTACCTCCATTAAAATCACTGCAAGTATTTCTTTGTGCAGCACAACATCAGAGCTTTAAGGCCGCAGCGGAGCAGTTGCATGTTACTCAGGCAGCAGTTAGCCAACAAATTCGGCTATTGGAAGATTATTTTGATAGTAAATTATTCGAGCGAGACAAAAAACAAACACGCCTTAATTCAAAAGGGGAGCTATTACTTCCTTTTATTGAAAAGGCATTTGAACAAATAAATTTTGGTGTTAATGCATTAGTAAATAAGTCAGACTCAAAAGAATTAAAGATAACAACACTACATTCTGTTGCATCATTATTACTAATACCTAATATCAACACCTTTCAAGAAAAGAATGCTGATCTGAGTGTACAATTTTCCCCAAATAATAAATTGGAGTCATTTGAAGAGCAAAAGGTAGATGTCGCTATAAGACATGGGACAGGTGATTATGTTGGCTTAGAAAGTCGAAAATTAACAAGCGATTCAATTATTTTAGTTGCTAGCCCACTATTAATAGGGTCTAAGCAACACTCAGTAGAGGATATATTTTCTCTACCCTTGCTTGAAGATATTAGTAGCAATATTCAAGAGGCAATTGATGATTGCTGCTTAAAGTATGATATTGAGAAAACAAGCTTTAAAGTGAATCTAAAAACCACGGATGCATTGCCTATTATTCAAAACACGCTTGCAGGACAAGGGATAACTTTTGTAAGTAAAGTACTCGTAGAGCAATATTTAAGAACAGGGCAATTAATTAATATTTTTGACTATGCATACGATAACCCAAGAACGCTATTTTTGGTTGCACCAGCGCATCACTTTAAGTGGGACAAGGTGCAGCGTTTGGAGCTATGGTTAAAACAATTATTTAGCAATCAATAATGAGTTAGTTGTAATACAGAAAAAGCTGCTCAAGCGTTAGTTTTAATATATAAGTCAAATTCAATAGTAGAGATTTCTTATAATAAGTAGAATTACTGATAACTTTTGAATCTTCCTTCATACACAGTTTAGCGGTTAATAGAGTGTTTTGACTCAATTGATACCGCTAAAGTAACCACTAATAATCGTTTAACATCAAAAAGAAGAAAAACATGGCATTACCTATACTTTACTCATTAAGAAATTGTCCTTATGCCATGCGCGCACGGTTGGCTATTTTCAAGTCGCAGCAGCCCGTGGCGTTGCGTGATGTTGTATTAACCAATAAACCTGCAGAAATGATTTTAGCTTCACCAAAAGCAACTGTGCCTATTTTAGTATTAGAAGAATTAAGCGCTGCTAATGAACAAAGCGGAGTAGGGGCTAGTACTGTAGTCATAGATGAAAGTTTAGATATTATGCTTTGGGCGTTAAAAGCGGCTGATCCGCTAAATCTATTGCATCGTGATAGTCTTGATGGTGTACAGAGCGATAAGTTAACTGAAATGTTGGTATTGATTAACGACTTTGATGTGGAATTTAAAGTACGCTTAGAAGCCTATAAATGTGCGAAACGTTACCATGAAACTACGTTAAGTGATTGCCGAATTGCATGTGAAGAATATATTCAGCAATTAGAGGCTCGTCTAACTGAGCATGATTTTTTATTCTCAGAGCAAGAAAGCTTAGCCGACATTGCTTTACTACCATTTATTCGCCAATTTGCACGCATAGAGCGCCAATGGTATTTGCAATCACCATATCCAAACGTACAGCGGTGGTTAAATAGCTATCTGCAAAGCCCAATGTTTACCAAAGTGATGGCAAAGCATCCACTTTGGTTAGAGTGCGGTGAAGAGGTAGTTTTTGTTGGTAAGTAGCTAACTGAGCGTTCACATTTGTTTGAGCCAGGTTAGCAAAAGCTTTAGAAAAATTGAGTGAATATCTAAAAGTCTAGGTTGAACTTAGGCTAAGTCTATTATTTTCGTTATTAGTATTTTATTGTTAACTAATTTAACGGTATATATTGACCAAACGGTGCGCTTGATAGCTTCTGAATAGCGAATAACCCTAAATTCACCATTGTTTGCAGGCGTAACTTTGAAACCAAAAATATCGATATCCTGATCTCTTTTTCCGTCTTTTAGCTGTTTAGCCAATTTACTCATTAGTTCAACGTACTGAATTTTATTGAAAAATAGAGTGAAGCCTTCCGCGTTAGAGCCAAAAACTGTCTCTACTTCTATGTTGTTTGAAAGGTGAGGGATTAGCTTTACGGGAGACTCTTGGGTTTCCTTTATTACAAACTCACTAAATGTTTTTAACTGTGCCGTATCTAACTGTTTCGCAGAACTTTCAAATGATAACAGTACAAAGAAAAATAGTACTGTTGTTAAATGCCGAACCATACTAATAAACCCAAAATTATAACGCCTATTTTAGAGGCAAAAAATATGTCGTTAAAATAATCGACAAAGCAGGAAAAGCCAACTGTTTTTTTCTTTTATTGTGTCAATAAAGCCTATACCGCAATAAAGTCTTATTTCTATTCACATTGCCATTGAAATAACCGCGTTTTAAATTCTTAGGTATTTTTTACCAGTACTGATGTATTCCTTGAGCCTGCTGTTCTTTTTTGGGGATCATAAAAAGTATCAACAAGCTTAAAAGAAGCTTTTCGCATCATTCCTGCTGATGCTAAATTTTCTTCGTGGCGTTCAATATAGACTTTTTCGCATTGTGCATCGCCAGACAACTCAATAGCTTTTTGTAATAAAGCACTACCAATGCCTTTACCGCTATAATTCGCGTTAACGACGACATCATTAATGTATGCCATTGTTGATAAAGAAGAGTATTTTTCTAATTTTGTAGGGCATGCTGTTTTAAAAATTAAAATAGCGAAGCCTGTAATTTCTTGCTCTTCAGCCAAAACAGCAAGCGCTTTACCCTCTTGTATGAGTTGGAACTGTTGGCTAATACTCTCTTCGGTAATGTAGTTCCATTCGTTTGGACCATCTCGGAGTAAAATCGTTTTCATTTGTTCAAAATCAGCGTCATTTAGCTGCCTTGAGTGTACGTTCATCTTTAGCCTCTTTTTATGTCTCTGCGCGCCTAACTATTTCTTATGCATTGTTGCTACAGAATCAAAGTCATTTAAGTCTACTTCGATTTCTCTAGCTCTGAAGAATTTAATAAATTTATTCGGATAAATAAAATAACCGTTATAGCGACAAATTTTAGTGCGTAATAAGTGAAAAGATAATAATGCGATATAACCTAAATAGAAAAGTGGCAGTGAGCCTAAAAAGGTAGTACTTATTGTTTTTAAGCCAAGATATATTAAAAAGGCACCGAAAAATAAAGCGATATACTTATGTTTAGTGTATTCAGGATATTCATTGAATTGGAAGTAGTCGAGCCTATTCATGTACCAGTTTCCTGTTTTGGAGGCTGATTCATTTAAGTATCTACTTTCTCTGAATTTTTTGTTTGGCATTGTCCATCCCAAAAATTTAGCTTTGCTTACCGTTTATAAACAAAAAGATACGTGTTCTTTTCTGTTTTAGCAACTTAGGAAAGTGTAACGTACGAGGTAATAACAAATAGTAATACCGACAAACAGAACAAGCCAATATATAACCAGTTTATGGCTAATACCAATAGCCAACCTTTTGATTTAAATGAAAAGTAACGTCTATTTTCGTCTTTTAATAGAATAAATGAGCTTGGTATAACAAGAATAAAGAAAGCGCCAATGCCAAAAACGCAAAATATGATTAATGACGCTGTAATATAAGACGGTGTATTAGGTTCATGACTTCTAAATAAACTATAGGAAAGCAGCACGAGAAAAAGAGGGCTTAAGTTACCTAATAATTGCAAAGCTTTCATGGCGAATTTTTACACCTGACATTCTATAATGGCGACTAATCGGTATTGACCGAACCATTATTTTGATTAGTTATTGCTTAATATTTTCATAGTTTCAACATATTAGAAAGGTTAAATGAATATATTATTTGATTGGATGTCAACGAATAGCATTACTTAGATTGCAGTATGGTGTGATAAATCTATACATCAGTAATTTGTATACAAAAAGGCGATAAATGCACTACATTTATCGCCTTTGGTTGTTACTAAATCAACGTACTAATTTCACGAATTTTCAGTATTTTTAATGATATAAAACTTACTGCACAACAAAGATATTGCTAGTGTCATTTAGGTCTAGTACACCAATACAAGCATCACTTTCATCAGTAACCATCATACGGTCGCCAACAGCCCAGAATGTTTCAGTATAAATTTCACCTTCTGCAAGAGTGGCGTAAACGCTACTTAGTAATGGTTCGCCAGTGTTATTGTTGATCCAATATAATTTAACCGCTGTGGTTAGGGTGTTCGCTACTTGTAAATCAGGTGCATTTCCTGAACCTCTGGTATAAGGTACAGCTAAATCACAACTGCCAATTTCAGCGGTAGGCTCTGGAATTTCTACTGGTGGCGCTTCGTCCATCGCATTTTCAACCATAGCTTCAGTGACGGTAAAACCATTGTTTTCATCGTTTAATAATGCAACACCTAAACAGTTGTCTGCACCATCGGTAAGCATGATGCGATGACCAATATCCCAATCGTCAGCCGTGTAGCTTTCGTCTTTTGCTAATGTGGCGTATGAGTTACCTGATTTATCGCCTGAGCTGCGGCTTAACCAGTACACTTTCACAAGTTTGTCAGTTGGGTTAGTAATTGACAGATCAAGTGCTGGCTTGGCTGAGTCATAATAAGTTTCACCTAAGCTACAAGTACCAATAGTCCCTTTTTCTGGCCAATGTGGTAGGTAAGGTTCTGTTGCAACAACTTCAGCTAATTGCTCAGGTAACATCACTTCACAGTCGGTGCCGGCACAAGCGCTAAAATTTAGGTCGATAATATCAGAGCCAACAAAGTCAGATGAAATGGCGACATAATATTTCCCAGACTCTGGTGTGGTTAACGTACATTTTTCTTCATTGCTGTCATCAGTGATTGATGTGCAGGTAAAGGTATCGGTCAGCGCAGGATGCATCGCTTCGCCTTTATTTACCCACATATCAACATTACCTGAGCCACCACTAGTGGCAAAACTAACGGCTTCTAACCCTGGAGGTAAGTCAACCGAGAATAACCAGCCGCCACGACCATTAATTTGTTGATAGTCACCTAACGTTAATGTTTCAACGCTTTCCTTAAATTGTTCAGGTAGCGTGGTAGTTGACCATGTTTCAAATTCGCTTTGGTTATCGCTAGCAATTGTGGCAAGTAGGGCATCAAACTCAGTCCATTCGCCAGCGCGCATGTGTACTAGCATTTGGTTGACTAGTTCAGGGTGCGATTCAATTAAAAAGGCAACAGCAAGTTGTCCCCACGTGTAGTAGTTAGCGTCACCAGCAAATATTTCTG
>Ga0209707_1002109_pt1 | contig 10655 bp, 7 predicted proteins | sample EN4Hudsemesocosm_FD_184630 | JGI IMG/M metagenome (GOLD analysis project Ga0209707, IMG submission 184630) | Methane-oxidizing microbial communities from mesocosms in the Hudson Canyon - EN4B Hudson Canyon (SPAdes) (version 2) | ecosystem: Environmental > Aquatic > Marine > Cold seeps | place... | reverse complement strand
GGGAAGGTTATCGACTAAAGCTTCAGGGTAACTTTCGACTACTCTTGAGACTTGATCAAATAGTTTTCTATTCTCCTCTAGACGCTTTCGAATCTGTTCAGGCTTGCTATCCATCTCAAAAAGCATGGGATCATTAAATAAATTCAATTCGCTAAATAAAATATCCCCATCACAGACAGCATCGTACAATGCTTCAAAACCAAACATCGTTGCACCATCTTCTTCGATGACATTGAACTGATAATCTAAAAGACCTTCAGATACTTCTCTACCACTATTTTTTTCATCAATTAGTGCCTTCAGAGCAAGTTTAATTGTTTTTGGATGCCATACTCTCTCAGGCTGAGCTAAGTCTTGTGCGCTATTAATAAGGGTATCAAGAAGGCTATTATGAATAACTAACATGGCACAACCAAACATGTCACCAACTTGAGCAGAAACCTCATCCCTCAACATCGAAATGAAATTTTCAGTGAAACCTTTATCATCTAATGAATCTTCACTATGAAGAACTGTTAAAAGTTTTTTATCTCCATACTCTATAAATGAAATACTTGTCCCCTTAACCGTAATAGAACCAGTACAACTTTTCTCTATCACATTGAATAAACGTTCACAATAATCCGTATTCGGTGATTTAAATTGATAACGAAACCCTGCCTTCAGCTCACTTTTCGCCCATACAAAAAACTGCTCAGCTAAAAATTCTTCAAATTGTTTTACAGACATAAACGGCCTCTCCACTGTCACTCATACGTTCAACATTTCCAATACGCTCATAAAACTGTATAAGGGCCTGTTGTGACCGCTTATCAAAGAATACACCACGTTTTTTAAAAGCTTCAAGTAATTCATGAAACCTTAGTTGTGAACTATCTCCTATTGATATATTAGTTAACAATAAAAGGTAATCCTGATTGATAACAAGCACTCGCCCTGCTCGTCCCCTAGACTGAATAAAATGACTGCAAAGTTCTGTCTCTATCGCTTTAACATAATTAACATTAATCTCATGACGAGACTGCCCTCTTTCAAATTGTTCCTTACCCAAGTTCAATAAAACGTCTAATGCATCATTTGGCGAACTAATATCAGAAATAGTTCCTGTTAAATGCCTTTCTTCTTTAAATGCCTGAGCGTAATTACTTAAGATATTTGTATCTGAATTTGACAGTGACCTTGATAGTTTCCAAATTGGTATCTTTTTTTCTTTAGCTGGTTGTAAACTTTCAGACATTGATAAGAATGGAAATATTTTAAATAGTGCGGCATGTACCCTTTGGTGACCGTCATCTCTAACATGTATTCGCTCTGCACTAGCTGTTTCAGTATCTAAAATAAAATACAAAGGCTTAGGCGAAGGCTCTCCTTCTTTCCAACTACTTATATTTAGTGCTAGTTGGGCAGTATATAAATAGGCATATAACTTTAAAAACTGTGACAACGTGCCAAGAAAGTATTTGGGGCGTTCACTCAAAAATAAGAGGTCTTTACTAAAAGAATTAGTAATAAATGGTAAGTATGATTCCTCATTAATTAATTTCTTTGATGGCTTGGAGTAATCAGTGTTTTTAATATTTTTTTGGAGCTCATCAATAATAATTTTTTCTAAAAAATTATGTTGAGAAACTGTCTCTTTATTTATAAAGGTATCCTGTAAAATACTAGCGAACATTTCACCTAAACGAGCGTTTGGCGTATTCCCTTTAACTTTTTTTGCTTTAAATAGAAGCAATTCAGGAGCAATATTAAACAGATTATTTTCTGAAAAATACATTTTATCTAAGTATTTAACAAACTCAGTATTATCCAGTTTCTCATTAAAACTCTTTTCACAAATAACTTTAAAGTCTTCAATATCATCAATCAATAATTCTTTTCTATAAATTAATTTAATTACAAACCCAATAACAGCATCCCAATCAAATGCCCCAGCCCTGTCTTTTGTTCTAACTGGGAAATAGCTATTTAATGTATTCTTCGCATTTACAGTATCAACTGACTGAGGCAGGTCGTCCTTAATAATTGCCATATCTATATTCCACTTACCTCAATATCATCTTCATCAATTTGTTTTAACTTTATTCTTAAATTATCAGCATGTAAGTACAAAGTGTTTGATGCATTTGCAATCTCAACTATTTGATCAACAATTTCATCCAGTAAAACAACCGTATTTTTATCATGTTTATTTGGTCGATAACCCCTGACTATCCGATACATTAAATTCAGTAAATTTATACTAATTGGTATAGGTTCTAGTTGTTTATCACCGACCTTGACATAAGCATTAAAAGCCTCCATTTTCAGCCCTTTTGATCTTTTTATCGCTTCATAATTAACACCTAACTCTAGCTCTGCAGCTAATTGCCAATTCCCGTGAGCTGAAATAAAAAACTCATCCTTATGTAAATTGCTTGCATTTCTATTTGCATATAGGTTAATCGATGCTAGTACTACTTCTTTATAAAAAGCTTTCAATTCGGCTTTCTTGGGTAATTCTCCCTCATAATTATTATTAAAATTCCAAAAATTTGCATAATTTTCAATCAAAGAATCATTAAATTCCTGCCTAAATCTATGATGAAAATTATTTGAAAAATCTAAACTTTTGATCAGGTAAAAGAGCCTGACCAATGAATATTCCGTTACTTTTTTATGGTCATAGTTAATTTTATAATCGAGTAAATCCTTTGAAAATTGTTCAAATTCTTCTGATGGCAATTCTAGTTGACGTTGAAGTATAAACATATCTAGGTTTTTACTTCGAATTGAACAGGGATCAAAACTTGTGATTTTCATACCTAGCTCATTATCACTATCATTAAACAGATTATCAAAAATATAATCTGGTCCTGCTAGCAATATATAAATAAAATCAAGCAATGATCTGGCTGTTATAAACTGATCCTTTTCTAGCCTAGCCCTTAATAAAAGCTCGAGAATAACCTCTTGAACCTGTGTAATGGAGAGTAACTGATAATTTGTGCAAAGAGTTGCATCCCCCCCAATATCTATCTCGTGCTGATACATCCTAAATATAGGATTTTCATCTGTGTTAGCAGTAACTTTAGACAATAATTGTTTCAAAAAATCAGAAGTATGAACATCTGCTGATAAATCAAATTTAGGAAATTCTTCAAAATCAAGGTAAAAGCAATTATTTTGATCTGATTTTTTTGTATTTAGGAATTGCTTGATTGTTTGGCGAATATCATCATGATCGACCGAACCTTCTTCAGCATAATTCCCTAACATGCCAATATTAATACCGATAGCTAAAGGTCGCCCATTTTCTTTATGTTTAGAAAAAACCTCATTTAGTGTATCTATAGCTGTATTTTTTGGATGAAAACTGTGTGTCGCATCCAAGTGAAAGTCAATTTTCTCACTATATTGATGGCTATATCTAGTCATAATTTCTGACTTTCCATCACCACTACTTCCACACAAAAATAATATCTGATTTGATTTTAAGCTTTGAATTCTTTCTCTAAATACACACTCAATGTCTGTTTCTACGAAAAGGTACTCTTTTAAAGCATCTAACTCGGGAAAATCAGTTCTTATATTTGTTGTAACTGCATATGGAGAAGATTTAGATAATGCAGATAGTCCTTCTCTTAGTTTCACTTAATTAATCCTTTCTAATATTTTGTAATAAAAAACATTTATCATTCTCTTAAGATAAAAAGCTCGAGCTGTTACGGTATATTTTTCTTCTTATTATGCTTCTTAAGCTAAACTTGACCATAAGCTCTAATCATTCCCCCATGAGGTTCAGAAAATATCCTATGTCTATATTTCAGTACCCACATCAGTTTTCTTCTGAATGGTTATTTAAAACATGACTGTTTGATCTCTTTTCTTAAGCTAATTAAGCTCTTAACGTTAAAATTCAATCGAATCTAAATCTGGACTTACCTCGTCAGATTTAATTAAATCTGCAGCAACTTTTTTCATTTCATTCAGAATTGTATCAACTCCATCAATATCTCCTGGAGAATCTAGTAACCAATTATCTATAATTTCAAGGCCTGCATTTGCATAAGACTCAAAAATCTTCCAACATTCATTTTCATTTTCTGCCCTAAAAATCTCACCACTTTTTTGGTCCTGCAAAGCGCAAAGGTAAACATAAGCATCCGCCTCATTATTTTCAAACACGCGTTGTGGAATTTCAAATGCTCTATCATTTACAAGATTTTTTTTACTATGGTGAAACCCAACCATAGCCGCAAACACCATTAAGTCCCTATAACTAGGAAAAATCTTCTGTCCACAATACCCTGTTCCTTTTTCAACCAAGCGCTCTGCAAGAATCGAATATTTTTTATCTCTCCAAACTTGAGCCATTACCTTACCTTTTCAATAAATGTTGCGTCTTTCTCTTGATTATATAAAGACTGAATATATTCTTTTCCATCAACCATTAATTTATCATCAGGTTTTCCATTTTGAATACTTCTTTTAGACGAGACTAAAACATATTCAGAACCAATTTTTTTATTGATCGTTTCATCAACAGTCCCCATCCAATGCGATGAAGATAAAAGAAAAATTAATTGCCGACTTCTTTTCGGTAAAAACTCAGCCGTTGCTCTTTTATATGTATTATCTAACTCCCCAAAAGGTGCATCAATCACAAAAGGAGCTGTAGTCCCAGATACAAGGAAATCACCACTAGCTCCACTCCTCATTTGAGCAAATTCGATTAAAGCTGATACAAAAGACAAATTTAACAATAAATTTTCACCTTTACTTTTGGCCACCCGATGTCCGTCCTCCCTCACAAGATAAAAACTAAAATCATCTCCTACTTTTACTTTAAAATCTTTTCTTGAGAATTCTTGCAACGTTTCATTAACCTTTTTTGCGATAGTTAATTTGGAATCTTTTTCATACTGGTCTAACTTCACACCGCATAATTCAATTAACTCTTGAGCATAAGATTGATGATCTGTTAACCGACTAATTCGTATATCCTCAGCTCCAAATTTTTTTAACTTTAAGTCTGTTGTCTGTAATTCGCTATTTAAAATACCAAGGCTTGTTTTATTTGAACCAATTTTTTGGTTGATAACTGAAAGTGCCGACATACAATTATATTTTGATTGCTCAAGTTTTTTCACCTCATCAACTTCGCCAGCAATACTATCTAATGTTTCTTGCTTTTCTACTAACTCATGGCTAATATCTCTTTTATCAGTATCTTGTTTTGTTAAGTTTTTTTCTATTTTTTCTAAACCTGATAAAAAGTCAGAAAAACGACCTTTCATATTTGTACCTGCAGAACGGGATTTCATTAATTTACTCCTGATAACCGCATTATCAGCTTTTTCAACTAAACTAATTACTTTTGAATATTCATCCGTTCCTGGATTTAATTCTCGCCCACAAATACATTTCCCATCCTCAATAAGGTCTTTTACTAAAGTTTCGTCATAAGGGGCTGGGAGTTTAGCTTTTAAACTTTGCTCATCAATAAAGCCCAGCCCTTCATGTGCTAATTTTTGTCCAAAAATAATCCAGCCATACTTTTTTATCAAACCCTGCTTATCAACGTTTAACTGATTAATAATGCTTTCAACTCTATTACCTCGACTTGTTAATATATCAATCTCTTTCTGTAATGTTTTTGCATCAATATTTGAACAATTTCGTAAGTCGTCTAAAACTTTATTTAAATCATTTTGATTGATTTCCTTATCATCAGATAGATGAACTTGTTTAACTTTTAAAATAGTAATTTTTTCTTCAATATTTTTCTTTTTACCAATTAGTTGACTCTCCTCTTTACTTAAATTCTGAAGGTTGGCTAACTCTTTTGTCCATTTTCTATTAACTTCCTTCAAATCTTCAACGGCAGTCTCCGCTAGACGAAAACCTAAAATATCCCTAATGGCCCTCTTAAACTTTTCACCTGATTTCTTTGCATTGATATTTGAAATTCCCTCTCCATGAAAGAAAAAATACTCTGCCATATCATCAGGAAGGATACTATTTATAAACGCTTTAGGATTTGGGACATCAGAATAATTACTATTACTTACTTCAAATAGCTTAAAGAGTGACTGACTAGAATTTTGCAAAGAACGTTGAGCTAAATACTCCTTACCTTCATATTCGAAATTTAATTCAACGCGACAACTTTTGTTACCTTCTTTTAAAGACTGCAGACATATTAACTCATCTGGACGCTCAAAATCATGTGTTAACTTTTCATAAAGACACCATAAAATAGCATTCAAAATTGTCGTCTTACCAATCCCATTTTCTCCATGAATCAAGGTAATGTTTTTATCTATATCAGTCGAGAACTCAATAACAGTTGCATCTGAATAGAACTGCCTAAAATTAACTAATTTTAATTTTTGTAAAAGCATATCAACTTCCTCTATTTTTAAGCTTTTCTATCAATAATTCTTGTATCGCGTTACGTCTTTTAGGTACGCTAGTACTATCAAGACCATATAAATAGCGTCTCTCTACCTTAATGATTTCTTTTAAAACGCTTTCCATTTCTGAGTCAACCTCCAATAACACTTCTGGGTGCTCTTGGATATCTTTTAATTCACTCATAATATCTTCAATACTCACTGTAGCTCTCCTTTATCGTCCTTATAAACTTTCTCTAACCAATCTATACTGTAACTCTTTGCTATTTCACTAGCGGTTTCATAAAGTTCTTTTTTATTCAAGGCCACATGAGAAAATTCATAAACCCTATCTAGTTCACTAGATACGAGACTTTTAAGTGAATCATCCAAATAAACACCCTCACTGGGTAACACCATAAAATCATGAATAACTGAAAACTCTTTACCCGCTGACTTTCTAAGAATACGCCCTCTTCGTTGAATAAATTGCCTTTCATTACGAGAACTCGCCAACAAAAAGGCTTGTTTACACACAGGAATATCAATCCCTTCATCTAACACACGGATTGATACCATCGCGTCAATAAATCCCATTTTAAAATTATCGATAATATTACGACGCTCTTTTAATGATTCATCTGCCGTAAACTTCGACGACTTCCATCCTTGATCATATAAAATTGACGCTACTCGCCTTATATCTCTTACTGATAAATCATCTAACTCAGACCCTGAGATTTCTTCAACAACAGAGCCATCTCCACAATAAAATAATGTATGCTTTTCTATCTCAGACTTTTTTAGTATTTCGCTTAATCGTTTAAATTTATTATCAGCCGAACCAATTAACCGAGCTCGTTTCATGAACAAAGCGGTTAATATCGTGTCATTTATACTTCCACCCTGTTCACGGATAGCAATCATCTTACCGATGTCACTCGATAACTGTTGATACTCCTCTGTTTCTTCATCAGTAAGATAAAAATGGTGAATATAATATTGATATGGCGTTAAAACATCATCATCAAGGGCATCAGCTATTGAATATTGAGCAACAATTCCACCATAATAATTGGTTAAAGCAGACTCTCGCTCTGCTTCTTTACTTGACCAAGGTGTTGCTGACAATCCAATTCTGAATCGAGCTTTGGGTAATTTTTTATGGATATTTTTACTTGAATGGTGATGACACTCATCCCCAACAAAAAGGAGATTTTCAGGCGTTATTCTCTCGATTTCTTTTTGGAACGTTTCGCCAGATAATGTTCTATTAACAACAACTATTGCCAAAAATGGTTTTGTTTGGTTTAAATTAAAATCTGAAATGGCCGTACTTAATTCAAGTTGCCAATTGGATTTTGACATATAACAACGAATAGCTGTTATAGAAAACAGCTCCATCACTTCACACCATTGGTCAGCTAAGTTTTGATAAGGAACAGCAACGACTAAGGCCAAATGTTTTTTATGATTGGCTAGCTGTGTAGCTGCATGTAAAGCAGTAATCGTTTTACCTGCTCCCGTTGCAAGAGCAAAAATACCATTAAAGTCACTGGCCTTCCAACTAGCCAAAGCTGCTTTCTGGTGACCTTTTAATTGATACGTTGACGACCCCAATACTTTAGGTAACTGAGGAAAAAGTGATCCTTTTTTACTATCATCTACAAGCTCATCAAACAACTCCAGTTCTATTGTGGAAGAAGGCGGGATTACAGATGTGTAAATGCTGGCAAGTTTTGTATAAATATCAGATGGAACATCAACAACAACAGTCTGTTTAGATTTATTATTCCATAAGCGTTCAAAACGGGTTTCATAACTTAAGCCATAATCCTTATAAACTTCTTCTTTCCAACTTGGGTAAACAGAAATTGATTCAAAATTAAAATCTGGCAATAGCGCCATTTTGCTCTCATTGGCTGACCCTTGAAAAACAATTTTATTCCCTGCCTTATCCTTAAGAATTCCAATTTTCTCGTGATACATTCCCTTACGACGAATAGCAAACTTAATCTTTAGACGATTAGTTGCCACTAACCAACTTAATAATTCTAATCGACAAGTAAAAACATCACTTGAAACACTATTAATTACTTTTTCAAATTCAATATTTAAATTTTCATAAGTTTCTTTAAGGTTTTCACCATCTTTAATGGCTTCAAATTCATCTTCATCCACTTGATGGCCAATGATTAAACGCATTTCCCCTTGATTAGCAGCAAACTTAGAAAGCCCCTGAGCCGCATAAGTAAGCATTGAGGCGGAAAAGAATCCTACAGCTCTATCATAACTTACAGCCTGCTCTAAAACAGGAATGTAGAAATTATTTAAGATTGAATCATCTTCAGAGTTATAAGTTGATTTTAAGTTTATTTTTTTAAAAGACATATAAGTAAATAGATAACTTCCTTTTTAGGAAGTTATATTTGACTTCCTTTCTGCATTATTTTAATATATTTAACTTCCATTAATTTTCAATTAATTCTTATGTTAGAGTCTGAATTTTGTCACTCCTTTCCAGCCATCAGAGGCACACAAGCAGGAAAACCATGCTACATAGCCATGTGCCCCATGCGAATTATCCCTACTTTATTCAAGTTCGATGAAGAGGAAGTTCCTGCTGAATTACGCGCGCAAAGAGCCTTAAATAAAACTAGAATTCCTGAAATAACATCCTACCTTGTCGAAAACCCTAACAATTATACTCTATCTTCATTAACTGCATCTGTAAACGCAATGGTTACTTTTGAGCCATTAAATGATACTGGGCCAGGCCAAAATATGGGAACACTACTTATTCCGATGGACGCTCAAATTTTGATTAATGATGGTCAGCATCGTCGAGCAGCTATAGAACAAGCAATAAAAGAAAACCCTGAGCTTGGTTACGATAATATTTCGGTTTTATTTTTTATTGATGAAGGCCTCGAACGTAGCCAACAAATGTTTTCAGATTTAAATAAGCATGCAGTAAGACCAAGCAACTCAATTAGTACCCTTTACGACCTAAGAGATTCCCTTTCAGAATTAGCTCGCTTCCTTTCCAAGGAGGTTGATGTATTTTTGCGCATGACTGAATTGGAGAAATCCAGCATATCAAATAGAAGTTCTAAATTATTTACTTTAAGCAGTATTAAAAATGCAAATAAAGCCTTACTAAGAAAAGGAAGTAAAGATCTAGTAACTGAAGAAAATACATTATTAGCCGCTGAATTTTGGAACCAAGTTACCCAAAATATGCCTGATTGGATTAAAGCAAAAAACAAAGAAGTCCTTACTCATGAGCTAAGAGAGCAATATATCCATGCACATGGCGTTATGCTCCAGGCTATGGGTAATATTGGCGCTGATTTATTGAGTAATTATCCTTCAGATTGGAAAGAAAAATTAACCAAATTATCTACTATTGACTGGTCAAGGCAAAATAAAGACTGGGAAGGTCGTGCTTTAGTGCACGGGAGATTGAGCAAGGCCCGTACTAACGTACTTTTAACAGGAAACTACATTAAGAAACACTTAGATGTTTCCTTAAATGATATCGAAGAACAATTAGAAGAAGAGTTTAAATCATGACGGAAGAAAATTTTATTTATGAAAACCATCAGGATATGATTGATGATTTGAGTATTGCAGACCGCAAACTTTCTGACGTTGTCGAAGAAATTAAGTCACTGTATTTATCTGATCAACGCCCTTGGATTATTGGTTTTAGTGGAGGAAAAGATTCGACGACCATATTATCTTTGATCTATTGCGCTTTATTACAATTACCAAAAGAACAGCTTTCAAAACATATATATGTCGTTTCATCAGATACTTTAGTTGAAACGCCAGTTGTTGTTGATATGATTTTGTCCGTACTGGATACCATCAATACACAATCAGCCTCTGATAATTTACCAATAACGGCACACCCTGTACGGCCAAAACCAGATCAAACTTTTTGGGTTAACCTACTAGGTCGTGGCTATCCTGCACCCACACAAACTTTTCGGTGGTGTACAGAAAGAATGAAAATAAATCCTGTCAGCGAATTTATATTAGATAAAGTCGCTGCTTTTGGTGAGGTTATTGTTGTTTTAGGTTCTAGATCTTTAGAGAGTTCTTCTCGAGCTCAAGTCATAGCCAACCATCAAATTGAAGGCTCCCTGTTAGCTAGGCACACATCCCTACCTAATGCTTTTACTTACATGCCTATTGCTACATGGTCAGCAGATGAAGTGTGGGAGTACCTAATGAGCGCCCCATGCCCTTGGAGTGGAACAAACCGCCAAT
>Ga0209707_1002108_pt1 | contig 10656 bp, 11 predicted proteins | sample EN4Hudsemesocosm_FD_184630 | JGI IMG/M metagenome (GOLD analysis project Ga0209707, IMG submission 184630) | Methane-oxidizing microbial communities from mesocosms in the Hudson Canyon - EN4B Hudson Canyon (SPAdes) (version 2) | ecosystem: Environmental > Aquatic > Marine > Cold seeps | place... | reverse complement strand
AACCCTTCTCCACTTCTTCATTCCTTAGTTCCCTTAATCAGTTCCACTAAAACAACCAACTTCTACCTTACACCCATTCATCTTTTTTACTCAATAATCCAGACACAAAAAAGCCCATATGAATTTTCACAGTTCATATGAGTTCTTCTGTTATTTTTGAAATGACTCCTACTTAACAAACTCAGTCTTTATTAGATTCAAATAAAGACATAATGATTTATCTTTTCTAATACCACATGAACCCTCTCATGAATCCTCTAGGGTAAATAATCGTCGTATTCGTATTATTACTTCTTGCCTGTCCTTGTGACTTTGGTCCACCCAAAGTTTGCCAGCCGACTGCTACTAATTTCCCATCATTAAAAATGTAGGGAGTAAATTCATCGTCTGTTGTCAAACCATCCGAATTCCAACCACTACGAAAATAGAGGATTTCAACATTCACTCCATTCTTCTTATACAAATCAGGTTGTTTGATGTCTGTATTTGATAGTTTTTGTTGGGATGGAGTTAAGATTTTTACAACATCCTTCTTGGACATACCAAGTGAAATTTTTGGGTAAACACTCACATAATCATCTACGGTTTGTTGGTATGGAGAAGATGCACAACCAACAAGAACAAAAACCACCATGTAAACAAAAATAAATTTTACATTCATCTTCACCCCCTACCCCTTTAACCAGTTCTACTTAACTAACTTTCCATTCTTATAGTTTCCTTCAAACTTCTTCTGTCCATTCTCGTCCCACGTAGTCATAAGTCCATCTAACTTTCTATCCTTATAGGTTACTTCAGAACTCTTCTGTCCATTTTCATACCACTGAGTCTCAACTCCTTCTTCCTTTCCATCCTTGTAGTTTCCTTCACCACTCTTCTGTCCATTCTCGTACCACGTAGTCATAAGCCCATCTAACTCTCCACCCTTAAAGGTTCCTTCAGAATTTTTCTGTCCGTTTTCATACCACTCAGTCACACGTCCATCTAACTCTTCATCCTTATAGGTTACTTCAGATTTCTTCTGTCCGTTATCGTAATACTCAGTCTCCACTTCAGTTTTCATTTCTTAGTTCCCTTAAATAGTCCTACTTAACTAACTCACCATCTTTATAGGTTACTTCAGACTTCTTCTGTCCATTTTCAAACCACTGTGTATAAAGTCCATCTAACTCCCCATTCTTATAGTTTACTTCACCCTTTATTTGTCCATTCTCGTACCAATAAGTCACAAGTCCAACCCTCTTCCCATCTATCCAGTTTCCTTCACTCTCTTTCTGTTCGTTTTCATACCAGAAAGTCATAAGTCCATCTAACTCTCCATTCCTATAATTCCCCTCAACCTCTTTCTGTCCGTTTTCATACCAATTAGTTAAAAGTCCATCCAACTCTCCACCCTTATAGTTTTCTTCACTCCTTTTCTGTCCGTTCTCATACCACTCAGTAACAAGTCCTTCTATCTCTCCACCTTTAAAGGTTCCTTCAGAATTCTTCTGTCCGTTTTCATACCACTCGGTTACAACTCCTTCTATTTCCCCATCCTTATAGGTTGCTTCAGACTTCTTCTGTCCGTTGTCGTAATACTCGGTTTCTACTTCAGTTTTCATTTCTTAGTTTCCTTAAACAGTTCTACTTCATCAAGTTCTACCTTACACCCAAACATCTTTTTTACTCAACAACCCACACATAAAAAAACCCATATGACTTTTCACAGTTCATATGGGTTCTTATGTTCGTTTTGAAATGAGTAAAATTAATTTCAATCAATTAAGGAATTACGTTCCAAATAACTACACCTTTTTATGTAAGTTTCCAATACTACCTACAACTGTTTTACCAATTTTTCCCCTAAACTTAAAAGACAAGAAAAAACCAATACCGAAAAGAAGGACCCTAAACATATCGGTATATTCTCTAGCAAAGTATATACCACCGAATTTTCTGAGAAAATCATAGTATGTGTGACGGTCCCCCATTGACAACACTGACGATTCAGGACCACTCAGACACACAATCACAATGGTGACTAATATACCCAAACCCATTCCTATATAATTTATTGTTTTATCACTCATACAAACCATCTCCATTTCTTTATTTCTTAGTTCCCTTAAACAGTTCTACTTAACTAACTTTCCATCCTTGTAAGTTCTAGTTTTAATAACGTTTCCTTATTCATCCCAATAAGTCCAAAGTCCATCGTCCTTCCCATCCCATTGAAAATCATTTTCTTCCATTTTCAACCGCCATATCCTTGCTTTAATGCTAACAGACGATTGGTTGTTTTAAACGATTTCTTAAATAATTGTCTTTTTTGAGTCTTAGAGTTTTTTTTTGGTATTTGAACTTGAAAATACCATATCCCATGTCGGGATTTGAGTAAATAAGATGGGTTTTGAACTGTCATTGTATCTCACCAGTGAAAATCAATGACATTTTTAAAAAAATAACCCTTATATTTCAAAGGGTTATTTTCAAAATTGGTGGAGGCGGGGGGAATCGAACCCCCGTCCGCAAACACTCCGCCATAAGGTCTACATGCTTATCCCGTGCTTTTGTTTAACTAATAGCTACCCGACAGGCCAAGAAAACTATCAGCGATTTCGATTGAGTTTAACGCTTCCAGCTACGAACGAAGCCTTGGCGCGATCTTATGTGAGATGACCTCTGAGTGTTCCGAAGAACTCTGCCCGCATAAGCACACACAGTCAGAGGAATGGTGCTGGTTTTACGCAGCTAGAGCCATTGAGTAGTTTTCGTCATTTGCGAATACTTTAAGTTCAGTAGATTTTACGAGGTGTACTGTCCTCGGCATGCACTCAAGGTTTTGCTATCCACGTCGAAGCCATGTCGCCCCCTTTTGTTGCCTAAATAATTCTACAGTATGCAATGATTTGATTCTATTAAATTATTTAAATTCACATATAATAGCGTCTATTTTTACTGGCTATCATTCACAAGAGCAATTTATGAAAAAACCTGTTATCTATGCGCTCGACTTTGATGGTGTCATCTGCGACAGTGCGATTGAAACCGGTATTACCGGCTGGAAAGCGGCCATACAAATCTGGCCTGACATGAAAGCCCCCCTTCCAAGCACAGAATTAATAAACCAATTTCGCTTAACCCGCCCAGTCATTGAAACAGGTTTCGAAGCTATTTTAATCATCCGCCTTCTTTACCTAGAGCAAAGTATTGAGTCTATTATTAACAACTTTAAAAGCCTCAAACAACAAACCATTGTGGACTCTAACCAAACCCCTGAAACCCTAAAAAAGTTGTTTGGGAATACTCGTGATCACTGGATTAAAAACAATCTAGACGAATGGGTGGCCATGAATCCACTTTTTCCCGGAATACGTGAAAAATTAAAAAACCTGAATCATCAACCTTGGGCTATTGTCACCACAAAACAAGAACGTTTTGTGGCCCAAATACTGGCCGCTAATGAAATTAACTTACCCGGTCATTGCATTTATGGCTTAGATCGACAAATGAGTAAAGAAGCCGTTCTGAGTGAATTGCTCGAAAAAAACCCACAACAAAGCATTCATTTTGTCGAAGATCGACTACCCACTTTGCTCAATGTCATTGCCAACGACCGACTTTCTACACTCACCTTGTCGTTTGCTTTATGGGGTTACAATACCACCGAGGATAAATCTTCCGCCCAATCACAACAACGTATTCATTCCATTACCCTTGACCAATTCCTTCAAGACGCTCCCCATAAATAAGTCACTAAACAACCAAACCATCTTATCCTTACCGTTATTTTCGATCAGAAATCAACATCCGTGACAACGTGCTATTTTCAACTTCTTTCGGCTTTTCACCCGTACTTTCACACTGTTGAATTAACGCCTGAACCTCCGCGATAATATGATCCCGGGTTTCTTTATTTTCCGCCACGACTTTCAACACATCGGCACTGAGTGCCGTCAGTCCTTTTGTTAAACCCGTTATCAATCCTTTAAGAGCGACTTTTTCCATTGAAGGTTTTAATTGCCTTTGTATGAAAAAAGGTAATAACCAGGTAATTAAAATCAATAAAATACTGTGAATAGCGAAATCAGTGCCTAAATAAGAACGTTCCGTTATCCCACTCTGATAATACCCTTCAAAAACTTGGTAACCCACCCAACCCATAGCGGATAACGGTAACACTGCACCCAGAAAAGCAAATAACTTCATAAAGAATCGTTGCACACCATTACCGGGTTTAATAAGAGCATCCCTAACGGCTAATTCCACATGCGCTTCAACTTTACTTTTAGCGGTTGCACGTAAGGATTGCAATTCTTGTCTCAATGGCGCTAATGCGAGACGCTGGTCGTCTGCTATTAAAATCAACTGATCCAGTTCATCTTCATAGCGACTTTGTGCCCAGTCATCCCAAAACTCTGTCTTAACAGACTTCTTAGGTTCTTGTTTTTCTGCCTTGCGACGGAACAGTCCTTCCAACAAATGCGTCTCTTTCTCAGCATAATCTGCCGACATACATTGAAGAGGCCAAACCATCCCTTTTTGCAGTATCTCTTCATTTCGCTGCCAATTAAGCAACCAATTATCAACTAATTTTTGGTGCGCATCGTCCACACCAAAACGGTCCAAACAAACCTCTAAACGCTGTTTCAGATCTGCTCTTTTTATCTGTAGACTGCGGTATTCAATTTCAGCTATGGTTTGCCGATTAGCTAACTGATGAATAGTTACACCCAACCGATTAAACTCATCTTTCTCACTATTGCAGTTCTCGCCGGTGCAAATCGTATTTATGATAATGGGGTCAACAAAACCCGCTTTATGTAACTGCTGCACAAAATCGACTTGCTGTTCGGGTTGGCCCCGATCAAACTGGTTCATTACAAATAACCAAGCATGTTTTCCCCCTTCAGCTAATAATAATTGCCAAGCCTTATTATCACGGTAACGTTCGGGACTAACCACATAAACCAAAACATCAACATGTGCTAGCCACTCCAAAACCAGCGCTTTATTTTCCATTTCCGTACTATCCATATCCGGCATATCGACCCACATTACATCCTTGTGCGTATCATCTTGATGCGGTGCCGTTCTTATCTTTTCAATCGGAAGATGCTCTGGGAATTGTTGTAAAGCAACTGATTGATGGTAAAACAACGTTACTTCTCGAGAAGTCGGTCGCTCGACACCCGTACGCGCAATATCTTTTCCCGCCAAACGGTTAATCAAGGTACTCTTACCGACCCCAGTACCCCCTAAAAAAGCGACCATCAATGGCCGTTGGCCGGCATTCGAAAATAAGGCATCGGCGTTATTAAGCTCTGCTTCAGATAACGCCTGAACCTCAACGGGACTTACCCAACCGGAATCAAGAGTCTGCTGACTCCATTTTTGTGCTTTTCTTACCAGTTCAGAATAATCGTAATCCATGCTTTTTCTCTTTTAACTGTTGCTCGGCTTGCTCAACCCGATCTAACGAAACATTAAAACGCTTACTCTGTTCCATTTGCTCAGGCAACTTAGCCATCGGGACTTTCATGGCTTCTAAAAACAACTGTTGCTTAACCGTTGCTAACTGCTTTTGTTTTAATTCCATTTCCAGTCGGCCGATATAACTTCCCAATGCACTTTCGGCCAACAGTGATGTCACTGACAACATTAATGGGGTAATGATTAAATCCTGCAACCCAATACCACCAGTTTTTATAGCCAATGCTATCGCCGCTGAATCAGTCGTTAATCGAGTCGCTCGAAGACTATTTAAAACAGCTGGCTGATCCTGCAATTTACGGTATAACCGTTGCGCAATTTCATCCACCTCCCCTTGAAAATCATCGTGATAAACCAAGGCGGCCTGACCAAAGGCAGCCAAAATAGTTTGACGATTTGAGCGCATAATGGCATTCATTTCTTTCCACCACTGCGCCTTTTCTGGTTCATCATCAATTTGGTCAATAATCTTTTCAGAGACCTGAATTAAAAAATGCTCAGCTTTTTGATTCAGTAAATTAATTTCTTGGCTAACATCTGCAACATCTCCACCGCCTTTACCTAACCGGCCTATTCTGAAGATCTGACGAACGGGCCAAGTTAGCACCCTACGTATTTTACTGAGTATCTTCGCTAAACCCGGAATCTCCAATAATGTCAGTAATTCCAACAAGGCATTTTGGAAAGTCTCGTAGTGATGTGGGTGCTCTAAATAATCACGCTCATACTGCGTCAACGCCTCTTTAACCGCACTGTCTAATAACTGACTCCAAACCTTTATGGCTGCCTCTTCTTCACGTATAGGTGCCAACCAACCGTCCCAATGCTGACTTAAATAAGCCCGCTCATAACTTGATTGCTCAGAAGGCTTACGTTGAACCGAAGCTTCTTTAAATGCCCGACTTGCCGCTTCAAATTCGGCTTGTGGCCAATCGGTTAAGTGGCCTGAGGATTGATAATTGAGCGGAATAATAGTAGGCACAGCATCTTTTCGCGTTTGACGCCATTTGTCATTTAATGATGATAAGACCAACTGCTGACTGTCGGAAACCAATTTATTAACAAAAATAATAGTCGGTAAATTTAGCGGTTCTAACAACGTCATCATTTCCCAGACTGACTGGTCTGCATATTTCTCTTTGCTCAGCACCAATACAATGATGTCTGCTAAACCAATGGTTGTTAAGACGCCTTCACGATAGCCCGCAGCATCTATTGAATCAAAATCAGGTAAATCCCAAAGTAAACACTCCGGTAAGGGTGTGGGGAGTTTCTTCTCAGAAGAAGTTAATGAATAAGCATAATAATCTTGCGTGCTCAGGCTTGTCATATCAACACGTCTGAAATCACCAAAGTGACGTTCTAACCACTGACAATCTTGAATTGAAACGCCAGCCATAAAACCCTGCGGGTGCACCGTATAACCTGCTAATGCACTGACCCCAGCGATCGGATTATTCAACAACAAGTTAACAATAGAACTTTTTCCAACTTGCGTCGGGCCAATAACAGCTATCTGCAAGGCCCGCTCAGAGTGCGTTGAACCCACAGCACCTTTCTTTAAAAAAGATTCTGCTAAAATCAGTTGTTCGATCCGCTGTTGATAAATAGTGACTTGCTTCTCATCAGATATCTGATAAGTTATAATGCTTAAATAACGACTCTTTAATGATTGAATAAAATCCAGCATAGATTGTTTGCTAATACCTTTAGGAAAATGCTAATTTACATCGTGAAGATGCCAAAGTTATCGGCCAGTTTAGCGTAAAATAGAACAACATTGATAGAAACCGACTTAAATTAATCATAACTAACATATGCACGAGGTAATGCCATGAAAAAAATCTTTATCCTTTTAATCTGCCTAACCGCCATGCTAAGTATCGGATGTAGCGGAGAAAGACAAATTAATGGCCGCACCAGTAAGCTAGCCTTTAAGTCTGTCAGGGTCATGAAAGAATACCTACCCAAGCGCCAAAAATTGGAATTCGAAATCGCTTTTTGGACGTTGAAAAATGGTTTTGAGAAAAACTCAGATTTCTTAGATGTTGTAGATGGTATGAAAAGTGCTGAACTCATTACGGCCGGGAAAGCAAAATTTTCTGAACTACAAGAATCAGGACGCCCTGAGTATACGAAATTTGCCGACTGGGATGCGATGATTAAATCCTATGAAGAAGAGCGCTTTGAACAAGATATGAACCAGAAAAAGGATTCAGAAAAACAAAAAAGAGACAGTACGAACAATGTCTTATACGACTTACACTAAGGTCAATTATTAAAAAAAGGAGCCTTGGCTCCTTTTTTTATACCCGCCAAATACTACTTCGAATGCGGCAATGACTTTTGCTCAACTAAGGTAAAAACAAAATCATTCGCCTCCGTAATAGATTTCTCCATCGCTGCTATTAACTGAGCAATATCAAAACCAATGACCGCTAATTCATGTTGTAAAGCCGCTATCGCTTGAGCATTAAGATTATGCTTCATAAATAAAACTTGATCTCTAAACGCGAATAAAACCGGCCGTATGCGTAGCTCTGCTTGCTTCATCGCTTTAATCAAGCGCTTATAGTGCAACTTGGTGACTTTTAATTGCTGCCGACTGTGTGCCTTTAACGAACGGTTGGTATAAAGTTCAAGCTCTTGCTCCCACTCCTTAAACAAGGCCTCACTCACCTCTTCAATCGCTTTAATTTTATCGTGAACCGCAACAGAACAAGCTTCACTTCTATCATAATGGCGTTTAAGGTCACGATAACAATCGCCTAACCCTGCTTCATCAACACGGACAATTTTCTTAAAATTCTCAAGAGCATCAGTAAACTGCTCCTTAGTTTCTTGTAAACTGTCACTGGTTTCCTCAACTCTTAACACCACAATATCTCTTTTGTGTTGCCCCACTGATTCCCGAGCGCGATAAACTACTTGGCGATATTGCTTTGCCAAAAAATCAACCACTAATAACACAGGCTTCTTGGTTAGTTGTTCTGCCAGCGTTAAGGTGGCCACTGATTTTTTGCTTCGGTAAGTCATACTGTTTAATTTAATTATTTACGAGTAAATCAGAAAGCAATAAAAAGTCATCTTTATGACTCAAGGTTAAATCAAAATTACTGTTTTTAATATACCGACTGAACGCCTTATCTGCAATCTCTCGTTCGACCAACTCTGCAACTGTTATCTCTTTAGACACCCTGAGTGATTTAACCAATATTAACTGTTTTGCGGCCAAAGCTTGGGCAATAATCACTGACAGACTATCTGAAGTAACATCCCAAGAATGCGCTACATTCTGTTGATCCAGCCACGACAATGTGGGCGACCAAACCGGCACTTGCCCCTGTGATAATATGTTATTTATATCCTCAAGCGAAGTTGCCACTCGCAAGGCACTATCTAATCCGGCATAACATACCGCCATATTCTGCATAGCCAAGATAGCCATTTCATGCGCCACAGAATCATTAAAATGCCAATAGGCTTGTAAACTTCTCACTTGATCAGCAAAACCCCCTCCGCCAGGTACGATGACAATACGCTCATTCGACAAGTCAATAATTGCTCTTATCCAACCATAGAGTTCTTGGGATTTTGAAACACTTCCACCCAGTTTAATAACCCGCATAATAGTACTTAATTAACCACCTTCACGGCATCAAAATCAATGCTTTAATTGTTCCAATAAATTAAAAATAGCCTGTGCTTTATCAAAACACTCCTGATATTCATTTTCAAGAACGGAATCATTCACAATGCCGCCACCGGCCCAAAATCGCAACGTGTTTTCAGAATAAACCAAGGTTCGTATAGCAATATTAGTATCCATATTACCATTATAGCCAATATAACCAATCGAACCGCAATAAGCACCTCGACAATTTGGCTCTAATTCTTCGATAATCTCCATGGCTCTTATTTTAGGTGCGCCCGTAATAGATCCACCTGGAAAACAGCCCCGTAGTAAATCCAATGCATGTAATCCAGTTTCCAATTGGCCTTCCACCGTACTCACTAAATGGTGAACCGTTGCAAAACTTTCGACTGCAAATAACTTCGGTACTTTAACCGAACCGGGTTGACAACTTTTACTAATATCATTACGAAGTAAATCAACAATCATTAAATTCTCAGCTCGGTCCTTCAAGCTGTTGACCAAGGTCTCAATTTGGGCTTCATTCTCCAAGACTCCAGACTTTCTAGCGATCGTTCCTTTAATCGGTTTAGTTTCCACCCGACCTTTATCTACACTCAAGAAACGTTCAGGCGAAGAACTTAAAATCTGTACATCAGGCAAATTCAGATAGGCACAATAGGGCGCTGAATTAATTCTACGCAACCTTAAATAAGCTTCCCACGCATTGCCCTCACATTGGCAACTAAATCGCTGCGCCAAATTAACTTGATAACAATCCCCTTCCTTCAAATAGGCTTTAATATGATCAAAAGCAACCTCATATTGCGCCTGCGTCATATTTGATTGAATGTCCCCTAATACTTTAAAAACAGGGATATCCTCAGGTTCATGCGGCGGACTAAATTGGTTGATCAGCGCATCCCAGTTATCCGTGGTCTTCGTCGACATCCCCTGACTAACCAACCAACTTTGTTGCTTAGCATGGTCAACAATCACCGCCCAATCATAAATACCTACGGCCATGTCAGGGGTATTTTCAGCATCTAACGCAATAGCGGGTAAAGACTCTAGTCGTCGTGATAAATCATACGAAAAATAGCCCATTGCGCCGCCGCTAAAAGGAACAATATCACTGTTGCATTTCCTGGCTAACAAGCATTGTTTAATCAGTAAGAAAGGGTCTTCCTGACTAATTCGCTCACCTTGCTCATCCACAATGGTTGTTTCCAACCCTCGCGTAACCAACGTGCAAACCGGATCAGTCACAATGATATCAAATCGCCCCAACCTTGAATCTGAGTCACCACTGTCTAAAAATATAGACCATGGCTTATTCGCCAACGGCGAAAAAATATCCGCACTGTCTGGGTAATAAGGTAACTGATGGATAAGGGTTTTAGATGAGGACATTAACAAATTTTCACAACAAGGAGGCATGTCTGATCAGTGAAATTGTAACACGCTATTTTAGACCACATAACAAAACTGATCGATACTGCACTCAATTAACTTATTCATTATATTGCAGCCAAAGCTTCGCAACA
>Ga0209707_1002107_pt1 | contig 10658 bp, 12 predicted proteins | sample EN4Hudsemesocosm_FD_184630 | JGI IMG/M metagenome (GOLD analysis project Ga0209707, IMG submission 184630) | Methane-oxidizing microbial communities from mesocosms in the Hudson Canyon - EN4B Hudson Canyon (SPAdes) (version 2) | ecosystem: Environmental > Aquatic > Marine > Cold seeps | place... | reverse complement strand
TAAATGAATTTATGGGATTATAATTAATATTTTTGTATTATACCTAAAATAAAAGACAAAAAGGTTAGATATGGATTTCAAAGAGATAAAAGAATTAATTAGAGTTTTTGATAAAAGTGAACTAAATAAACTAAAAGTTAAAGACAGTGAATTTGAGATTGCATTACAAAAAGGTTTTGATGGAACAGTAACTGTTGCTGCTCCTGTAGCTGCTCCTATTGCAGCGGTTGCTCCTGTTGCAGTTGCGTCTGTAACTGATTCTTCATCATCTGATAATGCACCTGCTGTTGTCTGTGGTGAAACAATCAACTCTCCAATGGTTGGAACATATTACGCGTCACCATCTCCAGAAGCGCCTGCTTTTGTAAAAGCGGGAGATATGGTTAAAACAGGTCAAACTTTATGTATCTTAGAAGCAATGAAAATTATGAATGAAGTAGAAGCTGAATTTGATTTCAAAGTAATTGAGGTATTAGTAAAAGATGGATCTCCTGTTGAATATGACATGCCATTATTTTTAATTGAAAAGATCTAAACATGGCAGAAATAAAAAAAATCCTAATAGCTAATAGGGGTGAAATAGTTCAAAGAGCTATTCGAACTATTAAAGAGCTTGGGAAAAAAGCAGTTGCAGTTTATTCTGCAGGTGATAAAGATGCCAGTTACTTAAAACATGCAGATGAAGCTGTATGTATAGGACCTGCTAAATCTGCTGAGAGTTATTTAAGTATTCCTGCCATTATTGCAGCTGCTGAAATGACTGGCTGTGATGCTATTTTCCCAGGTTATGGTTTTCTAAGTGAAAATCAAGACTTTGTTGAAATTTGTAAACTACACAATATTAAATTTATTGGACCATCTGTTGACGTAATGGACATGATGGCAGATAAATCTAAAGCAAAAGAAGTTATGGTAAAAGCCGGTGTCCCAGTTGTTCCTGGTTCAACAGGTGCTGTTCACAGTGTTGAAGAGGGTCTAAAAATCGCAAGAGAAATTGGTTATCCTGTTATGGCAAAAGCATCTGCTGGTGGTGGTGGTCGAGGAATGAGATTGGTTGAAAGAGAAGAAGACTTCGCAAATCTTTTCACAGCCGCTTCTTCTGAGTCACTTGCAGCATTTGGTGATGGTACTATGTATTTGGAAAGATTCATTAACAACCCTCGTCATATTGAAGTTCAAGTACTTGGTGACTCTCATGGTAATGCAATTCACGTAGGAGAGAGAGATTGTTCCCTACAAAGAAGACATCAAAAAGTTATTGAAGAATCTCCTGCCATTTTATTAGGTGATGAAGCAAGAGCTAAATTACTTGAAGTTGCTGTAAATGCAACAAAATATTTAAAATATGAAGGTGCTGGTACTTTCGAATTTTTAGCAGATGATCAACAAAACTTCTATTTCATGGAAATGAATACAAGACTTCAAGTTGAACACCCAGTATCAGAAATGGTATCTGGACTTGACTTAATTGAGTGGATGATTCGAGTAGCTGAAGGGGAAGAACTTCTTTCTCAAGATAAAATTAAATTCAGAGGTCATGCAATTGAGTGTAGAATCACAGCTGAAGATCCTGTGACATTTTTACCGCAACCAGGAAAAATCACTGAGTGGATGGTTCCAGGTGGGCGAAACGTAAGAGTTGATTCTCATATTTACTCAGGTTATGTTGTACCTCCTTATTATGACTCAATGATTGGGAAACTGATTGTTTGGGGAAGAGACAGAGAAAAAGCCATCAATATTATGAAAAGAGCTTTAGGAGAATTTGAGGTTGAAGGAATTAGAACGACAATTCCATTTCATCAAAAAATGATGGAAAATCCTGATTTTGTATCAAATAATTATACAACGAAGTACTTGGATAACTACAAAGGATAAGTTTATGTTTAAGTTATTGGTTATTTTTTGTTTTACATCACTTAGTTTATTGGCACAAGAGTATCAATTTAACTTACAAGGCCAAGAGAAAAAAGAAAACTTCTCATTAAAAGTAAACTTTGAGACAGATGAACAAAACAAACCATTACACTTACAAAAACTCGATATCAGGGATATCCCTGGTATCAGCTCCCTAAAAATATTAACTACCCCTGGACTCAAAGGCACCCTAGCAGATGAGCGTGAATTTCTTGTCTATTATAAAACTTCTTTAGAAATTTCTGGACTTAAAATCAGAAACCTCTACAAAGTTGCACTGATTAGAATTTATGGAGGTGAGAGTAATATCAACATTACTTTCGACAAAGACCACTACCAAAACATTACTTCTTTTTTGAAATATCACAATATCAAACAAGAAACACTCAAGGATATTGACAATTTATATGGGACTTGGACAGAGCTGGATTTCGCCGAAGTTTCTTTTAAATCTAAAGTTGTGCAAAAAGAGACATCTACCCAAACAAATTAATATAATCTTAATAACTAACCTTAATTAAAGCTAAAACTAGATACAATCCACGAAATTTACATATTCATAACACCATAAGTCCTGTAATATTAATTTAAAAATGCATTTATTCGTAGCCGAAGCCAAGTTTTAGCTGATTCATTTTTAGTCCAGTATTACACAAGTAATCTAGCAAAATGATTATCTATTATATGGTAAAGATACGATGTAGGTTTAAATTAACATAACAAAGGTCAACATGACATTTCAAGAATTTAACTTCAAAAAAGCTTTACAACAATCAATCGACGACGCAGGTTTTAAAGAACCAAGTCCTATCCAAGCAGATGCTATTCCCGTAGTATTAAATGGTAGAGATATGGTTGGACAAGCACATACAGGTACAGGTAAAACTGCTGCATTTGGTCTTCCAATTTTAAACATGATGAAAGAAGAACGTGGTGTACAAGCACTAGTAGTAGTTCCGACAAGAGAACTTGCAATGCAAGTTGCAGATGAGTTATACCGATTTGGTAAATATTTAAGAGTTAATACAGCAACTGTTTATGGTGGTCAAGCTTATGGACGACAGTTAAAAATGGTTGATGGTGCTGGAATAGTAGTTGCAACTCCAGGTAGACTTATTGATTTACTTAAAGGTGGAAAAATTAAAATTAAACCTTCATTCGTAGTACTAGATGAAGCGGATGAAATGTTAGATATGGGATTTTTAGATGATATTAAAGAAATCTTTACATACCTACCAGAAGAGAGACAAACATTACTTTTCTCTGCAACAATGCCTCCAGCAATTAAAAACCTTGCAAAAAGAATTTTAAAAGAACCAGAATTTATTTCAGTAACAAAATCTGAAGTAACAAACTCTAAAATCACACAAACATTTTATGTTGTTGATGAATACGAAAGAGATGATGCGTTAATCAGACTCTATGATTACAAAAACCCTACAAAATCTATTATTTTCTGTAGAACAAAAAAAGAAGTTGATCGATTATCAACTTACATGGTTTCTTTAGGCTACATGGCAAAAGGTCTTCATGGAGACATGGAGCAAAGACAAAGAGAAGAAGTTATTCGTGCATTTAAAGCGGATAAATTAGAAGTGCTGATTGCTACTGATGTTGCAGCACGTGGATTAGATGTAAATAATGTATCTCACGTATTTAACTACCACTTACCGTTTGACTCTGAGTCTTATGTACATAGAATTGGACGAACGGGACGAGCTGGAAAAGATGGAACGGCAGTATCAATTGTAACTCCTCATGAATTCAGAATGCTACAAAAAATCAATAAAAACGTTGGTGGAAAGTTAGAGCCAAAAGTTGTTCCAAACATTGATTCAGTTAAACAGAAAAAAGTAAATTCTTTACTTGAAAAAATCAAAGCTCAAAAAACAAATGAGAGTATTTTTGCAATTATCGAAACTCTTAAAGAAGAATTTGATATTTCTACTATTGCATTCAAGCTGGCTTCTATGCTTGCAGATGAAACAAATGTATCAGGTAATAACTTCATTGGTAAATCAGAAAACGATATCACAAGATTATTTGAAAGACTTAAAGAAGGTCGTGATGATGATAGAGGTGGACGTGGTGGCCGAGGTGGTTACAGAGGTGGTCGTGGTGGCGGAAACCGTGGTGGTGGAAGTAGAAATGGCGGTGGTGGAAACCGTGGTGGAAGCAGAAGCGGCGGTGGTGGAAACCGTGGTGGAAGTAGAAGTGGCGGTGGTGGAAACCGTGGCGGAAGCAGAAGCAGTGGTGGTGGAAGCCGTGGTGGAAGAGATTAATCTCTTCTACTGCTTGCCATTATAATATCTCTTTATACTCTTTTTAGCTTTTCTAAATGCCTCTTTACTGTCTCTACCAAAACCTCTAAATACTCCATCTTCATTGAAAAATTCTATTGCTTGAATATTTGAACTATTCTGTACCAATAATACTCTAAATATTTTAAATTTTTTTTTCAGCTTTTCAATTTTGGAAAAATCTTTTTTACTCAATATTTTTACAATCATCGTATCTCCTACTCATATTATTAATTCATTATAATCAATTTTGCAATAATTGTCAATTTTATATAGTATATATCTATAATTTATAGCTTATTTTATTTTTTCATATGTGCATAAATTTAGTAATTATTTATGGATTTTCTAGTATTATTAATTTTTCAAAAGGACAGCAATGACATTTATCGATTTTAAAAAGCTTTTACTTGATGCAGAAATTAGTCTTCCTAAATTTGCAAACTTAATTAAAGTCAGTGAAAAGAATATTCAAGCGTATAAAAAAAAGGGTGAAGTTCCCAATACAATTGCTGTAATTGCCAAATGTTTTGCGACATTTCATGGCACTGAGGTTGACTATAAAATGATAGTTAAAGAACTTGAATTGGTCAAAAAAGAAAAAAAAGGTGCTGGCTTCTCAAAAGATAAAGAGAAAACCAAAGAAAAAAGTAAAAAAAAGTCTGACAAAATAGAAAAAACCAAATAATACTCTCTTTTTATCCGTCCTAATTTATAGAGAATTTAAATAAAATGATACCTTTAGTAATAATAAAATTAAGTTTTGTTTAAGTTTAACATAATGTTTAATTCACTATAATTCTGCCGTTTGTAAATTACAATTCAGTTACAAAGTAAGGGTTAAATTTTGGATATCAAAACAATTGATAAGTTCGATAAAGCAGCAAGTCAATCTCAGGGTAGTTTTACAAAGATATTTTTGTCTTTGTTATTTATAGTAAGCGTTTTTATTTGGAGTTATTTCTCACACGGAGATATCCCCAATAATTCATTTTTAATCTTGGGTGCTGTATTTGGTGCATACATGGCGATGAACATTGGAGCCAATGATGTCGCTAATAATGTAGGACCTGCCGTTGGTTCTAAAGCATTAACACTTTTTTGGGCAATCGTTATTGCTGCAGTTTTTGAAGCTGCGGGAGCATTTATTGCTGGTGGGGATGTTGTTAAGACAATTAAAAAGGGAATAATTGACCCTGCCCTCATTTCTGATCCACAAGTATTCATCTGGGCAATGTCAGCCGCTCTTTTATCAGCTGCGCTATGGTTAAACTTTGCCACTGCCGTTGGAGCTCCCGTATCAACAACACACTCTATTGTAGGTGGAGTTATGGGTGCAGGTATTGCTGCAGCTGGATTTGAAATCGTTGATTGGGGAACAATGGGAAAAATTGCTTCTTCTTGGGTCATCTCTCCTGTTCTTGGAGGAGTAATAGCCGCGGCCTTTCTCTTTTTTATAAAGAAAAAAATTGTCTATCAAAAAGACATGGTCACAGCAGCTCAAAAAATTGTTCCCGTTTTAGTTGCTGTAATGGCTTGGGCATTTGGAACATATATTTTGTTAAAAGGTCTAAAGAAGCTGGTTAAACTAGAATTTATAACCGCACTAGGCATTGCACTTATTATTGCAGTTATTGTTTATATCTTAGTGAAACCCTTAATCTTAAAAGTCTCCAAAAAACTTGAAAATACCCGATTGGGTATCAATTCACTGTTTACTATTCCATTAATTTTTGCAGCTGCTCTTCTTTCTTTTGCTCATGGTGCAAATGACGTTGCTAATGCTATTGGGCCATTAGCTGCTATTTCTGATGCAATTATTGGTGGTGGAATTGAAGGAAAAGTTGAAATTCCATTTTGGGTAATGGCTATTGGTGCTATTGGTATTTCTGTTGGTCTTGCTTTATATGGACCAAAACTGATTAAAACGGTGGGTTCTGAAATCACTGAATTGGATCAAATCAGAGCTTATAGTATTGCAATGGCTGCATCCATTACTGTTATCATAGCTTCTCAATTGGGACTTCCTGTATCTTCTACTCATATCGCTGTAGGTGGTGTATTTGGTGTTGGTTTTTTGCGTGAATACCTAGACTCTAGTGAATCAAAAATGATTTCAGGGCTTCGTAAAAAATTCAAAAAACACAAAAAAGAACTTGATGAGTACGAAAGTGAATTGGCTCAGATTGAAAAAGAAGAGAAAAAAAGTAAAACAAACTATATCCGTATCGTTGAGTTATATAAACTCATTGAAGACAGACAAGAAGTTGTTAGAATCGAAAAGAAAGATTTTAAATCAGCTAAACGTGTAAAATATGTAAAAAGAGATGCTGTGAAAAAAATCATTGCTGCTTGGGTTATTACAGTTCCTGCAGCGGCAGTTTTATCTGCATCTGTATTTTTCATGATTAAAGGCTTCATGTCTTAATCATTCTTTGGGGGATAAGTCAACCTTATCCCTGCTCTTTTTTCTAAGCTACTCTTTTCTTACTCAAATATTTATTATGATAAAATCCCATTAAACTTTTCAAAGGTCACCTATCGAAGCTTTATTATCCGTTGCCACCATCTATTTTTTTATTCTTATTGGGTTTATCTCAAAAAAATCTTTTAAAGAGCAACTGGAACAAAAAACACTCATACTTCTTAATCTTTATTTTTTACAACCTATTTTAATTTTCTGGGGTTTAACCAGGGCTCCCATAGATTTCAACTTTATGTTTACCCCTCTTGTTTATCTCATCATTGTTTTTATCACTCTGGGTATTTCATTAATCATTGCAAAACCTTACTTCAAAGATGGTTCTGATAGGTCTATATATCTGGCAGCTGCCACAGTAGGAAATACGGGAAATCTTGGTATCCCTCTTGGGATTGCTCTTTTTGGAGAACAAAGTGTACCCTTTACCAGTATTATCAATATTGCCAATGTTTTATTTATTTATACTTTTTCTGTCTACTTTTTTGCCAAAGATAAGTTTTCATTTAAAGACTCTCTTGTTAGTATTTGTAAAATACCAGCTATTTGGTTTGCCGTAATTGCTCTGTTAATTAACTACATGCAAATAAGTCTGGGGAGTAATATTTCAAGAGTCCTAGAAATGGGAGCATATGCTTCTATTGTATTACAGTTGGTTATTTTTGGAATTTATATGAGTGAAATCAAACTCAAAACAACAAACTGGAAACTCTCACTTAATATCGTCTTTGTTAAACATTTACTGCTTCCAGCCGTTGGTTTAGCAGTAATACTGTATTTTGATATGGACCCATACATAGGAGCCATCTTGTTTATGGAACTTATGGTGCCCCTAGCTGTTAATAATGTCAACCTAGCCGCACTGTATAACTGTAGTCCCCACGATACTACCAGTGCCATATTGATGACAACCATCGCTTTTTTAGCGTTAATTTATTTTTATTTAGAAATATCTGTGTATTTCTTCGGAGTATAATATGTGTGGAATTTTAGGCTGTAATTACGATACCAAACAGGACTTTGACAAAATCACTGCTTTGATGACAAACAGAGGACCTGATTATCAAGGAACTTTTTCTCTTGAAAACAATTATTTTGGACACACCAGGTTAAGTATCATTGATTTGGATAAAGAAGCCAATCAACCTATGGTCTTTGATGATATTATTATTGTATTTAATGGAGAGATTTATAACTATAAGCAATTAATTGAAAGTGAAGAACTAACCTGTACCACAAAAAGTGATACAGAAGTTCTGATACGTCTGTATCAAAAGTACGATATCAACTTCTTAAACAAACTTAATGGTATGTTCTCGTTTTGTATTTATGATATAAAAAAGCAAAGATACTTCTGTGCCAGAGACAGATATGGCAAGAAACCCTTTTTCTATCACAAACAAGACAATAATTTTATTTTTTCAAGTGCCATTAAACCCATCATCAAACTTCTTGGAAGCACGCCAAAAATAAACAAAGTAGCTCTGTCTCAATACTTCCAATATTTTGTTCCCATAAATGAACACACCTTTTTTCAAAATATCCATAAACTTGAAGCGGGTACGTATATTTTATACGAAAAGGGTGAATTTTTAAAAAAGAAGTATTATCAAATCAATACCTACAAAAAAATCAAAGATGAAAAAACAGCCCTTAAAGATATAGAGGAACTTCTGTTTAGTAGTGTGGAAACTCGTTTAACTTCTGATGTGGAAGTGGGCTCACTGTTAAGTGGGGGAATAGACAGCTCTTTGATTTCTGCTTTATATACAAAAATATCAGGGAAAAAGATAAATACTTTTTCTGTGGGATATACAGAATACAAAAATTATGATGAACTGGAATATGCCAAGCTCACAGCTTCTCATATAGGCTCAAATCACCATGCTTTGGAAATATCAAGAAAAGAGTTCATTGATTCTTTTGATTCGGTTCTAGATGCCTTAGAAGAGCCCCACGGAGATAGTGCGGCTATTCCTTTGTATTTACTCACAAAAAAAATCAAAGAAGGTGGCATTAAAACGGTTTTAAGTGGTGAGGGAAGTGATGAACTTTTTCTTGGATATGATAATTATGCAAAGTTTTTAAAATATTATGAGTTTGAAAAAACACTCAGTTCAGGCCAATTTGAATTTATGGACAGCATCATCAGTGCTTTACAAAATCAAACAAAAGAGAGTGAATACCTAAGACGTATCATCAAAAAACAAAACCTCTACAACAGTTTTGGAGAAATATTCACAGATATTCAGAAAAAAAGACTTTTCAAAAAAGTGCCCAACTACAAAAGTGAGAGAGCAAAAAAAGACCCAGTGGATTGGATGAGTTATGTTGACTTAAAGATTTGGTTGGGTGAGGCTCTTTTATCCAAAGTAGATAAAATATCTATGGCAAACTCTCTAGAAGTACGAACACCCTTTTTAGACTATCGTTTGGTCAATTACATGTTTAGCATAGATTCACAAATAAAAGTAGGCAATACCAATAAACACCTTCTTAAACAAATAGCACAAAAATATATTCCCGATGCAATTATAAACAGAACCAAAAAAGGTTTTAACAGTCCTTTTAATGAGTGGATATTTACTCAATATGGGGATTCTATCTTAGAGCTTATTTTAGAAGTCAATAAAGAGACCGACTATTTTAATGAAAGTTACCTACGGCAAATTTTTGAACTTGCCCAAGGAAGAAAATTTAAACAACATCTCTGGAGTATTTTTATCTTCTCAAAATGGTTTAAAAAGACCTACTTATAGTCAAAAAGTAAGTATATAAACTTACTTTTTACCTAATGCTTCTTCTATTTTTTTGTCAGTTTTGTATTGACTGAGCGAGTACACACTCCAAATAGCTGCTGGTAGCCATCCGATAACGGTAATTTGCAATAACAAACAAATGATTCCGGCAATTGGTCTTCCAATTGTAAAAAACTGAAACCACGGAAAGATAATAGCTAATAATAATCTCATAAATTCTCCTTAATTTTCGCTATTGTATCAAAAAACAACTGGTAAAATAATTAGAAATATGATTTATTTATATGCTTCTATTTAAAGCACATTCATATATAATTGTTTTCTTAACTTTACAATATCAAGGAACTTTAATGCAACGTAAACTAATATCAAGTGGCTCACCTTTTGAAGAAAAGATTGCTTACTCAAGAGCAGTAATAGATGGTGATTATGTCTTCGTTTCAGGAACGACTGGATACGATTATTCAGACATGACTATCTCAGATGATGTAAAAGAACAAACCAATCAATGTTTTAAAAATATAGAAAAAGTACTTCTTGAAGCCAATAGCTCCTTAGCAAATATTGTAAGAATTCATTATATTTATCCCAATAAGTTTGACTTTGAACCTTGCTGGCCCATCTTGCAAAAATACTTAGGTGATGTGAAACCAGCAGCAACCATGTTTGAAGCGGGACTTCTTGATGAGAAGATGAAAGTAGAAATAGAAGTAACTGCTAGAATAAACGAATAAGGCAAAAAGATGTCATTTTTTAAAAAACCAAACCTAACACTACTATTAAGAGCAGAGGGTCTGTTTGTACTTTTGTTAGCCTTGGTTATGTATTCAAAATTTGACTATTCTTGGAGTACGTTTTTTATCTTTTTTCTTGTACCTGACTTGTCTTTTTTTGGATATTTAAAAGGCGATAAGATAGGTGCCATCGCATACAATACTGCCCACTCTTATGCAGGGCCTTTAGTCGTTCTGCTCCTTTATATTTTAGGCTCAAGTGATATTTTTTTACACACAAGCATCATATGGTTTGCCCATATTGGTTTTGACAGAGCTTTGGGATATGGATTGAAATATTCCAGGGGGTTTTCAAATACCCATTTGGGATTGATAGGGAAAGCTAAAAATGAAGAGGGACTGTAAGTTGACTATCCCCTTTATTCAAAATCATTGGTTTCAAAAGTGGAGATTCAACCCCTGGGGTGTA
>Ga0209707_1002105_pt1 | contig 10661 bp, 7 predicted proteins | sample EN4Hudsemesocosm_FD_184630 | JGI IMG/M metagenome (GOLD analysis project Ga0209707, IMG submission 184630) | Methane-oxidizing microbial communities from mesocosms in the Hudson Canyon - EN4B Hudson Canyon (SPAdes) (version 2) | ecosystem: Environmental > Aquatic > Marine > Cold seeps | place... | reverse complement strand
GTTCAAAGCTGGCAATCAGTTCTTGCTGTTCTTTAAATTTATCAGCATGTTTGGAGAAAAATAACTGAGATTGTGCGGCTCTATGTTCTTTTATAAGAATAATTTTATCGATTGTTGCAGGAGATATAGGTGCCTGGTCGATTATTTCAAATAAAGAATGAATTAACTCATCGTTAAGTTCGCCGTTTTGTTTTATTGGACGACGGTAAAAAATTGAGTTTCCTTCGCGTTGCGTTTCAACAAGCCCTGCCTTATTAAGCACTTTTAAGTGATGGCTCATACCTGATTGTTTACTATCAAACAGGCTGCATAACTCTGTAACCCCAAAGGTATCACGCTGCAAAACTCTTAATATCTCTAGACGGAGTGGGTCTCCGCTGGCTTTTAATATAGGAGCTAGAGACGGTAAGCACTGCATTGCCCCTGATTCATGATTATTCATGAGGCTGTCGGTAGTGTAAGAGTTTTGTGGGGTTTGATTGTTTAACATGAGGGGCAGTCTAGCAGTGGATTTTGTACTCTTCAATATCTATATCAAAATATTTTGATATAGATATTTGTGATTGAGTGATTTGTCACGTTTTTTGTTAAGAGGTATCTGTTGTTTGATTGTCAGCAAGTTACGAATTAAAACCCAATAAATTTGCTCAATAGGTCGAGATAAGGGAAAATACACGCCTTTTTTTAGGCTATTCTGTTAAAACTGTCGGTGGGAGACAATTTAATGCCATCTCGTAGAGATCTAGCAAATGCAATTCGTGCACTCAGTATGGATGCTGTTCAAAAGGCCAAGTCGGGACACCCTGGGGCTCCAATGGGGATGGCTGATATCGCTGAGGTGTTGTGGAATGACCACATGACACATAACCCAGCTAACCCTCAATGGGCTAATCGTGATCGCTTCATTCTATCGAATGGTCATGGGTCTATGCTGATCTACTCTTTATTACACCTGACGGGTTACGATCTGAGTATTGATGATCTTAAAAACTTCAGACAGTTACATTCAAAAACACCCGGGCATCCTGAGTATGGTTACACGCCTGGTGTTGAGACGACGACGGGTCCATTAGGGCAAGGTCTTGCGAACGCAGTAGGTATGGCGCTTGCTGAAAAATCCTTGGCTGCACAATTCAACCGCGAAGATCACAATGTGGTTGACCATAACACCTATGTATTTTTAGGTGACGGCTGTTTAATGGAAGGTATTTCGCATGAAGTTTCTTCTCTGGCAGGCACTTTAGGTCTAGGTAAGCTGATTGCGTTCTATGATGACAACGGTATCTCGATTGATGGTGAAGTTGAGGGCTGGTTTACCGATAACACGCCTGCACGTTTTGAAGCTTATGGCTGGCAGGTAATCCCTGCTGTCGACGGACATGATTCAGATGCGCTTCTTGCTGCAGTAGAAAAAGCCAAAGCAAACCCTGATCAACCGACTTTAATTTGTTGTAAAACAATCATTGGTTTTGGTTCACCTAATAAAGAAGGCAAAGAAGATTGCCACGGTGCACCACTGGGTGATGATGAAATTATTGCAACCAGAGAAAAGCTTGGCTGGACTCATGGTCCTTTTGAAGTGCCAAATGATATTTATGCTAACTGGAATGCAAAAGAAAAAGGCGCTGCTGCTGAAAGTGCCTGGAATGATGAATTTGCCGCCTACCAGAGCGAATACCCTGAATTAGCCGCAGAATTAACACGTCGTATGGCGGGTGACTTGCCTGCAGATTTCTCTGAAAAAGCAGCCGCTTATGTTCAGGAATGTCAGGACAAAGGTGAAACGATTGCCAGTCGTAAAGCATCACAAAATACTCTGAATGCCTTTGGTCCTTTATTACCAGAGCTGTTAGGTGGTTCTGCTGATTTGGCTGGCTCTAACCTGACCCTTTGGGAAGGTTGTAAGGGGCTGGAAAAAGACGACGCTTCGGGTAATTATGTTTTCTACGGTGTTCGTGAATTCGGTATGTCTGCCATTATGAATGGTATTGCTTTGCACGGTGGCTTTGTTCCTTACGGCGCGACCTTCCTGATGTTTATGGAGTATGCTCGCAATGCTGTGCGTATGTCAGCCTTAATGGGGCTGCGTAGCATTAATGTTTACACTCATGACTCTATTGGTTTAGGCGAAGATGGCCCGACTCACCAGCCTGTTGAACAGATGGCGAGCTTGAGAAATACACCGAAAATGAATTTATGGCGCCCATGTGATGCAGTTGAATCTGCTGTTGCGTGGAAGTCAGCCCTTGAGCGCAACGATGGTCCTTCTTCATTAATCTTCTCTCGTCAGGCATTACCTCATCAAACGCGTACTGCAGAACAGTTAGCATTGGTTGAGCGTGGTGGTTATGTGCTTTCAGATTGTGAAGGCGAGGCAGATATCATCCTTATTGCTACCGGTTCAGAAGTTGGTTTGGCTCAGGGTGCGGCTGCTGTATTACAGGAGAAAGGCACTAAGGTACGTGTTGTATCAATGCCTTCTACCGATGTATTTGATGCACAAAGTGCCGAGTACAAGCAAGAGGTACTTCCTTTGGAAGTGGCTTCTCGTGTTGCTATCGAAGCGGGTATTGAAGACTTCTGGTACAAGTACGTAGGTCTTGATGGTCGCATTGTGGGTATGTCTACCTATGGCGAGTCTGCTCCAGCAAGTCAATTGCTAGAAGAGTTCGGCTTTACGGTTGATAACGTAGTAGCGGTTGCTGAAGAGCTTCTTTAGTCACTGCTAAGCCTACCTCCCCTGAGAAGGGGAGGCGTTTAAACTTAAGAGTTATTAGATTCATGTCATACCGCGTGGCAATAAATGGATACGGGCGTATTGGGCAATGTGTGTTGCGTGCGCTCTATGAGAATGGATATAGAGAGCATATTCAGATCGTTGCTATTAATGAGCTATCTGATATAGATACTATTGCTTACCTGACTCGTTATGACTCTACTCATGGACGATTTGCTGATGTTGTTAATGTTGAATCAGGCCAGCTTTACATAAAAAATGACCGTATCACGGTACTCAATCAGCAAAATCCAAGATTACTTCCGTGGAAAGATCTGAATGTAGATCTAGTGCTAGAGTGTACGGGAGTATTTGGTGATAGAAGTGGGGCTGAGTCTCATCTTCAGGCGGGAGCTAACAAAGTACTGTTTTCTCAGCCTGCTGATTCAAATGTAGATAAAACTATTGTCTATGGCGTGAATCACACTACGCTTTCGAGTGTTGATAATGTTGTATCTAATGCATCTTGCACCACTAACTGTATTGTCCCCGTCATTAAAGTACTGCACGATAAATTAGGTATTGAGCGAGGAACAACAACAACCATTCATTCGGCCATGAATGATCAGCCGACCATTGATGCTTATCACCATCAAGACTTAAGGCGAACCCGAAGTGCGATGAACAATATCGTGCCTGTTAATACGGGTTTGGCTAAAGGTATAGAGCGCTTACTTCCTGAGATGGAAGGACGATTTAGTTCGGTGGCGATTCGAGTTCCAACGGTTAATGTATCGATGTTGGATTTAACGATTAATGTAAGTCGTAATACCTCGGCTGAAGAGGTGAATCAGATTTTGTCTGAAGCATCTCTTAATGGCTTGAGTGGTGTTTTAGGTTATACCGAAGAACCTTTGGCATCGTGTGATTTTAATCATGACTCTCACTCAGGCGTTGTAGATGGAAGTCAGACGCAAGTAAGCGATGACAAGTTAGTTAAGGTTTTAATCTGGTTTGATAATGAATGGGGTTTTGCCAATCGTATGTTAGATGTGGCTACCGCTTGGTTAGAGCGTAGTTAGAGCTTGGCTGTAGCGTCGTTTTATATTTGAACATAGTTTGATTTGAACATAGTTAGAATTTAATTTTATTGAAAATGAGGGTAGATAATGGCGATCATTAAAATGACGGATCTAGAGCTTGCAGGAAAGCGAGTATTGATCCGAGAAGATCTTAACGTGCCGATTAAAGACGGAAAAGTTACCAGTGATGCACGTATCAGAGCTTCGTTGCCTACTATTAAACTGGCAATAGAAGCCGGTGCTAAAGTCATGCTTATGACGCACCTAGGTCGACCAACGGAAGGTGAGTTTGCCGAAGAGTTTTCATTAAAGCCTGTTGCAGAGCATCTTTCTGGCCTGCTAGGTAAAGAAGTAAAAGTAATTGCTGACTGGCAAAATGGTGTAGACCTTGAAGATGGTCAAGTCGTTTTGTTTGAGAATGTTAGATTCAATAAGGGTGAGAAAAAAGATAGCGAAGAGCTTTCTCGTGCCTATGCTGCATTATGTGATATCTACGTAATGGATGCCTTTGGTACGGCTCACAGAGCTCAGGCATCAACCCATGGAGTAGGTAAATACGCACCTGTTGCGTGTGCTGGCCCATTGCTGGCTGGCGAATTAGACGCTTTAGGTAAAGCGCTTGATAATCCTGCACGACCATTAATGGCTATTGTGGGTGGATCTAAAGTTTCAACGAAGCTGACCGTGCTAGAGTCACTATCTGGCATTGTTGATAATCTTATTGTAGGTGGTGGTATTGCCAATACATTCTTGGCTGCTGCAGGTCACCCGGTAGGTAAATCACTTTGTGAGCAAGACCTTATTCCGCAGGCTAAAGCCTTGATGGAAAAGGTTGATGTACCTGTGCCTACAGATGTAGTAACAGGCAAAGAATTCTCTGAAACCGCAGAAGCCACACTTAAAGCGGCAGCTGATGTCGTTGAAGATGATATGATTTTTGATATCGGTCCCGACTCAGTTGAGACTTTAGCAACGTTGTTAAAAGAAGCTAAAACTATCATTTGGAATGGCCCTGTTGGCGTATTCGAATTTGATCAATTTGGCGAAGGTACAAAAGTATTAGCTAAGGCTATTGCTGATAGTGATGCATTCTCAATTGCCGGTGGCGGTGATACTTTGGCTGCGGTTGATAAATACGATATTGCAGATAAAGTATCTTATATTTCTACAGGTGGTGGTGCTTTCTTGGAGTTTGTTGAAGGAAAAACCTTACCCGCTGTTGCTATGCTTGAAGAGCGTGGCGCTAAATAAACTAATTTAAAAAGGAAAAAGTTCATGGCACTTATTAGTATGCGTCAAATGCTCGATCACGCAGCAGAAATTGGGTATGGCGTACCCGCGTTTAACGTTAATAATTTAGAGCAAATGCGCGCCATTATGGTGGCTGCAGATAAAACTAACAGCCCGGTTATTGTTCAGGCATCTGCTGGTGCTCGTAGTTATGCCGGTGCTCCTTTTTTGCGTCACTTGATTCTTGCAGCTATTGAAGAATTTCCGCATATTCCTGTGTGCATGCATCAAGATCACGGTACATCACCGGCTATTTGCCAGCGTTCAATTCAGCTTGGTTTCTCATCTGTAATGATGGATGGCTCATTGATGTCTGATGGCAAAACACCATCATCTTATGAGTATAATGTTGATGTAACTCGTCGCACTGTGGATATGGCTCATGCTTGTGGTGTTTCTGTGGAAGGTGAGTTAGGTTGCCTTGGTTCTCTGGAAACCGGACAAGCAGGAGAAGAAGATGGAGTTGGTGCGGAGGGTACCTTAACTGCAGACCAAATGTTAACAGACCCTGAAGAAGCGGCAGATTTTGTAGAGAAAACAGGTGTAGATGCATTGGCTATTGCTTGTGGTACTAGCCATGGTGCTTATAAATTCACTCGCCCACCAACGGATGATATTTTGGCCATTGATCGTATTAAAGCGATTCATGAACGTATTCCTGCTACGCACTTGGTTATGCACGGTTCTTCATCTGTACCTCAGGAGTGGTTAGCGATTATTAATGAGTTTGGTGGTGAAATCCCAGAAACATATGGTGTTCCTGTTGAGCAAATTGTTGAAGGTATTAAACATGGTGTTCGTAAGGTGAACATTGATACCGATCTTCGTTTAGCTTCTACTGGTGCGATTCGTCGTTTCATGGCTCAGAACCCATCTGAGTTTGATCCTCGTAAATATTTGAAGGCATCTGTAACTGCGATGACTGATATTTGTATTGCACGTTATGAATTGTTTGGTGCTGCGGGCAATGCAAGCAAGATCAAAGCAGATTCATTAGATGTTATGTTTGAACGTTATGAGACAGGTAAGCTATAAGTTCTAGCTTCTATCTGTTTAAAAAAAAACCGTGCTTGTCACGGTTTTTTTTCGTTTAAAAATTAGTTTTGAATACGGCGTGAAATGGCTCTTAGAAGTGACATTCGCTGTTGCCTTTGCTTTAATAAGTGAACTAACGTGAAAGTAAAATATTAAATGAAGCAGATTTATGGATCACCAAATTAAGCCAATGAAAGATAAATTGTTTTCCTTATCTCTAACACTGCTAGCTTTTTCTATCACCTACTTTGCCTACTCGATACTCAGTGTAAGTCAGCAAATACCTTCGATTCTTGATCAGGTTAGTGAAATTAATGAGCAAATTGACCGTACTGTTGAAAAAGTTGACCCCTTGTTGGTTTTGGTTCCTGATATATTACAGACTGTTGAGAACACAACTAACTCGATAGCGCCCATTTTAGTTGAAGTAGAGAAAACTCGTGAATTGGTTCCAGTTGCCCTAAAAGAGGTAGAAGCTGTTAGAACAACCTTGCCATCTATACTTGATCGAATTGATAGGCTTCAGCATCAAGTTGATAGCCTACAGAAGAGCCTGCCGGATATATTAAAAACCGTAAATAACATAACTACAGCGGTTCATGAGTCTAATCAACAGATTGAGAAGGCACTTCCCCTTGTGCCTGAAGTACTTGGTGAGGTTGAAAAGACTCGGAATGAGATTCCGCTATATCTGACTCGGGTAGAGAATATTGTAGAAAATACTAAAGGAATCAGTGAGGAGGCAGGAAAGGGGGCTGTAACAGGTTTTTTTAAGGGCATTATTTCAACACCGTTTGAGTTATTAAAAGGCACAGAAGATAAAATTCGTTCAAGCTTGAAAAATGAGGACATGATAACTGATGAAGACTTTAATATAGTCTATGAGACTACAGGAAAGTTGCTTCAATCAGACCAAAAAGAAACTATGCATTGGCGAAACCCTGTGTCAGGTAATGAAGGGCAGGTGAGGGTCGTTAAATCATTCCAGTATAAGGGAGGGGAGTGTAGAACACTTCAGCTATTATTTAAGACCCATAACGGGAATGAAGATTCTGTAAATAAAGATGTTTGTTTGAATAGCGATGGTAAGTGGAAACCTGTTGATTAGGCCTCTTATGAACTTACTACTCTTCAGAGTGTTGATTGTTTCTATTGTATTTTGCGCGGGTTGTGCATCTCTTCCTGATAATGATGGTATTGAAAAAAGTTATTCTTTGACCGCAAGTTCTCAAGCTCTGTTAAGCCAACTTTCTGAAAGCAACCTCTCTTCTCTTTCACATGATTCTGGTTTTATCATGATGGTAGATGGCATTGATGCATTTATTGCCCGCTTGGCGCTGGCTCGTGAAGCCCAAAACAGTATTGATGCTCAATATTATATTTGGCATGACGATTTAACTGGGAAGGTATTACTAAATGAGTTAATTAATGCTGCAGACCGAGGTGTAAGGGTCCGATTGCTTGTTGATGACATTAATTTATCATCAGCCCGTGATAAAGGCGTTGCTCTTATTGCGACTCACCCGAATATATCCGTTAGAGTATTTAACCCATTCAGTCGGAACAGTAATAGAACCCTCCAATTGTTAACCCGCTACGGTGATGTTACGCGTCGCATGCATAATAAGTCATTTATTGCTGATGGTCGCGTAAGCATTATAGGGGGAAGAAATATTGGGAATGAATACTTTAGTGCAAATCCTTTGCTTGAATTTGGTGACTTAGATGTTTTTGCAATAGGTCAGGTTGTTGAGCAGGTAGCTTCTGTTTTTGATTTATACTGGAATAGTTCTCTTGCTTACCCCATAGAGGCTTTGCGGTCTGAAAAACTGAGTCCTGAGACTATATTGGAAAAAAGAGAGGAACTAATACGGTTTGTTAAAAGTAAACAACAGTCCCCTTATGCTAGCAGGGCTAGAGAAGCAACTCTTCTAACTCAGCTGAAAGAGAATAAGTTGTTGTTCCATTCTGGAGAGGCAGAGGTGTTTTATGATTTGCCAGAGAAACTGGTAAGTGACCGAAGCCAGACTGAGCTCCACCTCTCACATAATCTTAGTTCTCACACTCTTGCTGTAAAAGATGAAATGCTTATTGTGACACCCTATTTTGTACCTGGAAAAGAAGGTATTGCTTATTTTAAGCAACTTAAAAATAGAGGCGTTGATGTGAAAATATTAACTAATTCATTAGCCTCTACTGATGTATCAATCGTGCATGCAGGTTATAAAACATCACGAAAAGCGTTATTAAAGGCCGGTGTCGAGCTATATGAATTGAAAGCTAACCTCGCAGTAGCCCCGTCGCCTGATAAGCGTAGTACAGGGTCATCAAAAGCTAGCCTTCATGCTAAAACCTTTGCTCTTGATCGACAGTCATTGTTTGTAGGCTCTCTTAATCTAGATCCACGCTCATTCGTTGAGAATACTGAAGTAGGAATGCTCATACACTCTCCCGATATTGCCAATATGTTGGGAGAGTTGTTTGACAGCAAGTTGCCTGAAATTTCTTACCAGTTAACATGGGATGAGCGTTCAAATAAAATTCTATGGAAAGAGTCGCTAGGTGATAGAAAAAAAATCTATGATTATGACCCCAAGACAAGTTGGTGGTTAAGGCGCTGGGTCGACTTTATGAGCTTATTCCCAATAGAGTCTCAATTATAATTCTGGTTTTTTGTTGTGTTGGTTATTATTCAGTCATTTTTTCTATTTACTTACTCATGTTTTGTCCTTTTTTGCCGATATATAAACAACCTTTATAGTTTAGTGTTGTTTTAAGTCGGCTATCTTTCAAGCGGAGTATTATGGAGGAGGGCATGTGAAAATAGAATCCAGTGTTATCCAACTCAGTATTCAGGCTGACCGCGCTCAAAAAGTTGAACAAGAGCAGTCTTCATCGTTAGTGATAACTAATTCAGTCCCTGCTAATACTGCCAGCTCAATTGTGCAAGAGCACCAGGCAGATTATAAGTACCAGTCTAAAGACCATCTATATTTGTACTCAAATAGCAAGGTGTCATCCAATGGTGAGCTTGCTGAAGCTGTGGTGAATAGTAAATTATTAACAGAGATGGTTGATGTTTCATTAAGTGGAGCGGAAGCTATAAGTGCGCTTGAAATTAAGAATGGTCAACCTATTGGTCCACCTATTCCAGGCTTTACAGGAACGGCTGAACTTAGTTTTTCACAATATCAATTTCTATCAGAATCCCAAAATTTAACGTTTAGCTCTAATGGCTCGATCAAAACTGAAGATGGCCGAGAAATTGACTTTTCGTTATACCTTGAACTGAAGCAAGAGGCTAGTTATGAAACATCAGAGTCTTTTGTACTTGAAGTTCAGCGTATGAAAGACCCTCTGGTTATTAGTTTTGGTACCGAGTCGGTTAGTTTAACTGATCAGTATTTTGAGTTTGACCTTGAGGGGGATGGGGATCAAGAAACAATTGCGTCATTAGCGAGCGGTAGTGGTTATCTAGTGCTTGACCGCAATGGAAATGGTTTGGCTGATGATGGTACAGAATTGTTTGGAACTCAAACTGGCCAGGGCTTTGCTGAATTAGCCGAATTTGATAATGATGGAAATTTATGGATTGATGAAAATGACGCGGTGTTCTCAGAGCTTAGCCTGTGGGTTAGAGATGAAAGTGGAAATGACCAACTTCGTAGCCTAAAAGATATTGGTGTTGGGGCAATCTACTTAGGTAGAGAATCAGGCCAGTTTAACCTACATTCTTCAACAGGAAGTATATTGGGAGAGGTTAAGTCGTCAGGTATCGTGTTAATGGAAGGAGGGGAGGTTAGAACAATTCAGGAGATTGATCTGGCTGATTTATCAAAACCTGACGAACCTTCAAGGCAGATACAACAAACAGTAGCTATACCTATTTCTCAGGGAGAGAGTGAAACAGAAACAATTGAAGACAGACGAGTAATTGCCATATCCAATGCTCTTGAAAAGTTGAACGAGATAAGAGAACAGCAGAAAGCTTATAGTGAAAGCCTGCAGCCTAGAAGTGAGCGGGTTGAATCTCCATTGGAGAAACTACTGGCTAAAATGGAAGAGATTCGCTTAGAGATACTGGATCGACAGCGAAAAAATGCAGATCATTACTATCGTCAATTTAATTAATTGTTGAGATCCAGGGTTGAGTTGATTGGTTCCGCATTATTATTAAATGAGAGCCATAAAAGTCGTTCATGCGATCACGTAGCTCATTATGAGCTATTTTTCTTTTAGAAAAATTACTTCTGAAGCTATAAATACTGCCCTATTTATTTTAATCAATGTATTGTGATATCCGACATAAGGTCGCTTTTGTCGTGGAATGGGGTGCTATCTTTTTGTATTTTAAGACAATATTTATTTGACCAGTTAAGTCATTTTTATTGTTAAATACGACTTTAAGTCGCAAAAGAAAGTCTGTTGATGGTTTCTATGTAGGTTAATTGTTTGATTTGTATTGAAATTAAGGTTTTTTAAAGGATATGATATCCGGCAAAGTAATCTACGGCTTGGTGCCGTAGAATTAGCTGTTA
>Ga0209707_1002098_pt1 | contig 10673 bp, 6 predicted proteins | sample EN4Hudsemesocosm_FD_184630 | JGI IMG/M metagenome (GOLD analysis project Ga0209707, IMG submission 184630) | Methane-oxidizing microbial communities from mesocosms in the Hudson Canyon - EN4B Hudson Canyon (SPAdes) (version 2) | ecosystem: Environmental > Aquatic > Marine > Cold seeps | place... | reverse complement strand
TATTTTTCTCTTTTGTCACTATATAAGCATATATAGTGGTCTTATGGTCAATAGAACCCGTATTTACCGCGGCTATTTCCACCGAGTTATGGTTTTGCAAAATAGATTCAATTTCATCTAATTCAATTCGATAGCCGCTGATTTTGATCTGGCGATCAATACGGCCAGAAAAATAAAGTAAACCATCGTAGCCAATATATCCTCTATCCCCCGTTTTGTAGACTCGATCTTGTAAATGAGGCTGGTTTTGAAAGACTTTGTTTGTCATTTTAGCTTGATGAATATAGCCTTGAGCAAGCGTGTTGCCAGAAATGATTATTTCACCTTCAACATTAACAGGTAGTATGTTGCAGTGTTTGTCAGCAATATAAATACCAGTGTTGTTAGCAGGAGCACCTATGGGTAATGTAGAGCCAGAAAAGGATTCACTGTATTCCCAAGCACTACTAATGATGGTGGCTTCTGTTGGTCCATAGACATTTAATAAACGTGCATTGGTCTTTTGTAAAAATTGTTTGGCCAGGCTGGGTGCTAAACGTTCTCCTCCGCAGCAGGCAATGCGTAAAGATGTTTTCTGACTGCTAGTTAAACCTTGTAATAATAGTCTTAGAGAGGATGGAACCAGGGCTAGCGCAGTTATTTTGTGATCGATAACAAAGTGAGCAAACTCTTCAGAGCCATGGCTATCTTCCGGCCTTAGAACAAGACGGGCTCCTTGAGTTAAGGTAAGGAAAATTTCTAATACTGAAGGATCAAAGCTATAGTTTATGATTTGTCCCATACGGTCTTGAGGGCTGAGCTTAAAAATAGATTGTAGCCATTGTATGCGTATAGCCAGAGCTTGATGATCTACCATTATTCCTTTAGGTTGACCTGTGGAGCCTGAGGTGAAGATGATATAAGCCAGCTTGTTGCCCTGTATTTCAATGTTTTTTAATGGTGTATTGCTTTGATCTGGCTGTGAAGGATAATCATCAATGCAAATTGTGCGCTGATGTAGATTGATGAGTCGAGCATGATACTCTCTGTTGCTTAATAACAGATCTGCTTGTGATTGCTGTAAAATACTGCTGATTCGCAGGTCAGGGATATCCGCTGAAATGGGTAAATAGGCTGCAGATATTTTTAATATAGCCAGCATGCTAATAATCATATCAGGGCTTTTTGGTAGGCAGATAGCAATAATGCTGTTTGGCTGGCAGCCTTGTTTAAGTAAGTGTAGGGCTAATTTCTCAGATAGATTATTAAGTTGCTGATAACTGAGTTTTGTTGTTTTAAATTCCAGGGCTATATGTTCAGGGGTGTTTTTTGCTTGCTGCTCAAATGATCGAATAACAGCAGGGTGGGTTGCTGAGTGTTTTTTTGCTTGATTAAAACCTTCAAAAGTAATGAATTTATCTTCTGCCGTTAGTAGATCAATTTCTTTTATCTCAGTTTCAGGCGCATCGCACATTTGTTGCAAGATAGAAAGGAATCGTTCTGCCAAAAATTTTAAATCTTCTGCAGTAAAACAATTTTCAGCACCTTCTAAAAAAATCTCGATATCATCAGTATCATTAAAATCACAAATTGTGATAGCTAATGGATAGCGAGCGACACCGCTAAACTGTTGTTTGGCGCGAATTGTTGCGGTGCCATAAGTGGATGAATATTGATGTTTTTCATAAGACAGTACAATATCGAATAAGGTATCTCTGCCATTGTGTAATAGTTTTAAGCGTTTACTAATCTCATTTAATGGAAAACGTTGGTGCCTGTATAGCTCTTTGATCTTTGCTTTACAGTCCTTTATCACTTGCAAGCAATTTTTAGATTGAGATATATTTAATACCAGAGGCGATAAACTGATGAACATACCCAAAACATCTTTAAATCTCGCGCCCTTACGATTTAGGCTAGGTACACCAATAATAATGTCTTGTCGTTGATAAATACGTGAAAAGTAAATAGCCAGAGCAGATAGAATGGTTTGATAACTGGTGCATTTGTTCTTGCTGGCTAGTGTGTCAGCTGAGTTGTAAAGTGATCGGCTGAGTGTGAACTGATAACAATGTGCTTTAGGTAATACCATCTCACTGTTAGCTAGATACCTTCGTTCGATAAGCGGCTTGGGTGCTATGGCTAAGGTTTTTATCCAATAATTTTTATCAAGTTGGTAGTGAGTGGAATTAAGATAGTCTTGTTCTTGTTTGATGAAATTTAAATAGCCTGTTGTGGTTTTTTTATGTATTGGTTTTTTGTTGATCAGTGCATTGTATATTTCTGCCAGGCGGTCAATAACAACAGTAGTGCTCCAGCCATCAGAAATCAGGTGATGATATTTAGTCATCAGATAATAGCGATTTTCGCTTTCTTTAATCAGTGCAAAATGCCAGAGTAAGTTGTTTTTATTAAAGCGGAAGGGCTGTTGAAAACTATTGTTTAACCATTGCTCTGATTTATCTTTTGATTGAGGCTGGTCAGAGAAATCTATCAACTCTAATTCAAAATGCAGTTTCTTAACTAATTGTTGTTTGCTGGACAGCTTGTTAGTTATTGTTATTCTGAAAGCCTCATTCTCAGTAATCAGCAGTTGAATCGCTCTGTTAAGGTATTTGTAGTTAACTTTGCCCGAAATAATAAGGCTACCACCTATATTATAAAGAGGGCTATTAGGATGGGCTTGTTGATCATGCCAAATATCCTGCTGATTAGATGCTAACTGTGAAAGGGTTTTCACTGATAATTTTTTTAAGTTAAGGCGAGGAATACGTAGATATGAAGTATAGCGTATTTTTTGACAGGGAGAAGCAGACTTGTTTTAGTTGACAGAATTATCTATCACGGTATTTTTGTTTTCTTTGTTTTTTAAAGAGTATCAGTTTGATCGAGCCTTTAATCATGCAATAAAAAACTATCATAGCTATTAGATAAAACAGATTTTTAATTTGCAATATTTCATATAGCAGGGCAAGAGTGTATTCATTTGTTGGAGCTATGTATAGGTCTGATGAACTGGTGACAATGTCAATATTACTTGGCCTATCTTTATATAGCTGTTGAGCATTTGATTGACGGGCATTGTTTTTCTGCATTATCAATAATTGATTATTTTTCAGAAGCTGTTCTAACTGTAATGATATTAATATATGTTGAGAAAGGTTTTGTAGGATGAGATCTGTTTCTTGTAATATTTGCTTGGTATTATTAAAGATTATTAAAGACTCCTGAATAAAATCATTATGCTGGTTTTCGCTGAGAAACTGTTTCCCCTGTTTTAATAAACTATTTTGAACAAAGCCTTGAGGTTTTTTATTTGATGCTTGTTTTATATGTTGTTGCTTTTGTATAAGCTTTTGTTTGGCGGGGCGGGGATTTATTGGTTTAATAAAATCTGAGAGATTAACTGCGGGTTTTATGTCGCTAAGCTTTTTAGCGGAGTGCTGAAGTTTAGTGGCAAGCTTGTGTTTTTGTAGCTGATAAGGGAGTTTCTCTTTAGTCATGATGATTGAAGCAGACAACGCTGGGGATGAAATTAACGCTCCAGTTAGATTGCTAAATATAAGAAGTAATAACAAGTAATTTGGTATTGGCTTATGCATCATAAGTTTTATTCTAAATTGTTTTAGGCTTTTTGTAAAAAAGTATGTTTTTTGGTGCTAGAATAGTTTCTGAATTCAGCTTTTATTTGTCGTATAAATAATATCGATTTATTGGACGTAACAAAGTTAATTAAATTTTTTTTAAGGAAAATAAATGAAAGTAACAGTCTTTGGTTCTGGGTATGTGGGTTTGGTGACTGGGGTGTGTTTGGCTGAAGTTGGAAATGATGTTGTTTGTGTTGATGTTGACCAAAACAAGATTGATAACTTAGTCAAAGGTGTTATTCCTATTTATGAGCCTGGTTTAGACGCGATGGTTAAGGAAAATCAGGCGGCTGGTAGACTACATTTTACTACTGATGCAAAGCAAGCTGTTGAACATGGCACTTTTCAATTCATTGCTGTAGGGACACCGCCGGATGAAGATGGTTCTGCTGATTTAAAGTATGTGTTGACTGTTGCTAACACGATAGCTGAACATATGGATGATTATAAAGTCGTTATTAATAAATCGACCGTTCCTGTGGGAACTGCTGATAAGGTTAAAGCAACCATTAAACAAACTTTACTTGCAAGATCTGGAAATGCTGAATTTGATGTGGTATCCAATCCCGAGTTTCTTAAGGAGGGTGCCGCAATTGATGATTTCATGAAGCCGGATCGAATTGTTATTGGTACTGACAATCCACGAACAACAGAATTATTAAAGGCTTTGTATGCCCCCTTTAATCGCAGCCATGAGCGAGTTATTGCGATGGATGTACGCTCTGCAGAATTAACTAAATATGCGGCTAATGCAATGTTAGCTACAAAAATTAGTTTTATGAATGAATTATCTAACTTAGCTGAATTGCTAGGGGCAGATATAGAAAAAGTAAGAAATGGTATCGGTTCAGATAGCCGTATAGGGTATTCCTTTATATATCCTGGCTGCGGATATGGCGGCTCGTGTTTCCCCAAAGATGTAAAAGCACTGGAGAGAACAGCAAGTCAGGTTGGCTATAATGCTGAATTATTGAGTGCTGTAGAAAATGTAAATGACAGGCAAAAGAAAGTTCTAATTAATAAAATTAACAAGCATTATAACGGTAACATAAAAGGAAAAACATTTGCTTTATGGGGTTTGGCATTTAAACCAAAAACTGATGATATGCGTGAAGCCCCCAGTCGAGTTATATTAGAGGCACTGATTGCCGCAGGTGCAAAAGTACGCGCTTTTGATCCCGAGGCTATGGAAGAGGCTGCTCGAATATATGCTGATACTGAAGGCTTAGCGTTAGTGGACTCAATGGACGAAACGTTGGAAAATGCTGATGCATTAGTCGTTGTTACCGAATGGAAGAATTTTTGGAGTCCGGATTTTGATTTGTTAAAAACAAAATTAAACGATACGGTTATCTTTGATGGTCGTAATCTGTATCAACCTGAGGTTTTGCATAAAAAGGGTATTACATATTATGCGATAGGCCGTGGTCAATAATTTGATGAAATAAATCTACCTTATGTTTGATTGCTATTGCTTCTATATCAAATAAAAGTTCAGTGTTTTTAAGTGAAATATGAAAAATTTATTATTTTTAGTTCATCGTATACCTTATCCTCCTAATAAGGGCGATAAAATTCGCTCATATAATTTTCTTAAGGGATTGAATACAAAATACAATATACATTTGGCTGCTTTTATTGATGATCCTGAAGACTGGGCTTATGTTGATAAAGTAGAGGCGTTAACGACTAATTCGCTGTTTCTAAATATTAATCCTTTTGTTTCTAAAATAAAAAGCCTGACTGCTCTAGTCTCAAATCAGGCATTAACAATACCGTATTATAAAAACACCCAAATGCAACAATGGGTTGATAAGACTATTAAAGAAAATAAAGTCGACAAGATATTTGTATTTTCTTCTGCTATGGCTCAATTTGTTCAGAAGTACCATGATATTGATATTATTATCGATTTCGTCGATGTTGATTCAGATAAATGGTTGCAATATTCTGAAAAGGCTAAGTGGCCTATGAATTGGGTCTATAGGCGGGAGGCAAGTCGTTTATTAGCATTTGATTCTGAAATGGCTCAGCTTGCAACGATGAATCTTTTTGTTTCTGAAGAGGAGTCAAAATTATTTAAAAAGCTGGTTGCTAGTGATCCGAATAAAATAAGTTTTGTTAATAATGGTGTTGATCTTGATTTTTTTAACCATTCAGTTCAATACCAAACGCCTTTTGATATAGATAAAAACATTATTGTCTTCACGGGGGCGATGGATTATTGGGCGAATGTTGATGCCGTTAGTTGGTTCGTAACAGAAGTATTTCCACAGATAAAGCAACAATGTAGCAGCGCTCAATTTTATATTGTGGGTTCAAAACCCACTAAAGAAGTGTTGCAGTTAGCGCGTCATTCTGGCGTATTTGTGACTGGCCGAGTAGAAGATATTCGGCCTTATTTAGTCTTTTCGACTGTGGTGGTTGCCCCTTTATTGATTGCTCGAGGTATACAAAATAAAGTGTTGGAAGCAATGGCGATGGGAAAAAGAGTGGTGGTCACTCCACCAGGAATTGAAGGTATTAACATTCAAGATGAAGAAGTCTATACCTTGGAGAAAGCTGATGACTATGCAAAGCAAGTGCTGGTGTTATTAGCTGACAGTCAGTCGGCTCAATTCGTTGAAACAAATCGTCATTATGTTGAGAAAAATTTTAGCTGGAGTAGCAGTTTAAAAGCATTAACAGGTTTTATAAATTAACTCTTTAGACAGTAATGATAGTCATAGAGAGTGAAGAAAAAACAAACAATAGAAGTGTAGAGGGAGTCGAGAGTAATGCATAAAAAAGGGTTTAACAAGGTATCAGTGGTTGGGTTGGGCTATATAGGGCTACCTACAGCAGCAGTTATTGCTTCAAGAGGAATTGAAGTTGTTGGTGTTGATGTATCTCAACATGCGGTCGATACCATTAATCAAGGTAAGATTCATATTGTAGAACCTGATTTAGATATGCTGGTACAGAGTGCGGTGACTACTGGGAAGTTAAGGGCAACAATAGAACCAGAAGCAGCAGATGTATTTTTGATTGCGGTACCTACACCTTTTTCAGAGGGTTTTAAACCAGATCTTTCATATATAGAGGCGGCAGTCAAAAAGATAGCGACTGTTTTAAAGAAAGGTGATTTAGTTATTTTGGAATCCACTTCGCCTGTGGGGACGACAGAAAAGATCTCTCAATGGATGAGTGAAATCAGAACAGACTTGAGCTTTCCTCATCAAGCGAGTGAGCAAGCCGATATTCAGGTTGCGCATTGTCCAGAGCGTGTATTACCAGGTTATGTGATTCAAGAACTGGTTTCCAATGATCGCGTTATAGGTGGTTTAACGCCTTATTGCGCTGAAAAAGCCAAAGCCTTATATGAGGTGTTTGTAAAAGCTCAGTGTATTATTACCGATGCCCGTACAGCTGAGATGGCCAAATTAACAGAAAACTCATTTAGAGATGTCAATATTGCTTTTGCAAATGAACTGTCAATTATTTGTGATAAATTAAATATTAATGTCTGGGAGTTAATTCAATTAGCGAACAGACATCCCCGGGTTAATATCTTGAACCCTGGAGCGGGGGTAGGAGGTCATTGTATTGCTGTTGATCCTTGGTTTATTGTTGATTCTACACCTGATGAAGCCCGCTTGATTAGAACCGCGAGAGAAGTCAATGATAGCAAACCTGAATTTGTGATTAATAAAATCCGGAAAGTGGCTGAAGAATTTAAGAAACCTAAAATCGCTTTGCTCGGACTAGCATTTAAAGCGGATATTGATGATTTAAGAGAAAGCCCTGCTGTTGGTATTGCTGAGAGAGTTATTCAAGAAGCTCTAGGCGATGTGCTGATTGTTGAGCCTCATATTAGAGATCTACCAGCCAAATTACAAGCGGATAATGTAAGCTTTGTTAGTATTGGAGAAAGTCTTGAACAGGCAAATATAATCGTTACGCTAACGGATCATTCAATTTTTAAACAGGTAAAACAGTCCGTGTTACAAGAAAAAGTAATCATTGATGCACGTGGAATATGGGAGTCATTCTAATGGATCTAGAGAATATTAAAATAGGCATGATTGGTTTAGGTTATGTTGGTTTACCCCTGGCTGTTGAGTTTGGTAAAAAATATCAGACGATTGGGTTCGATATTAACCTGGCACGTATTGACGCATTAAAGGCAGGGCATGACCATACGCTTGAGGTCAGTGATGAGGAATTAGCTGAAGCCAGTCAATTAAGCTACACAGCCAATACTGATGAAATTAAAGCCTGTAATGTCTACATTGTTACTGTACCCACGCCAATTAATGAGTATAAGCAACCTGATCTGACACCGCTGGAAAAAGCCAGCAGCTTATTAGGTAAAGTCATCAAACAAGATGATATTGTTATTTATGAGTCAACGGTCTATCCAGGTGCAACGGAAGAAGTCTGTGTGCCTATTTTAGAACAGGTTTCTGGCTTAACTTTTAATGCGGATTTCTTTGTCGGTTATAGTCCTGAACGGATTAACCCGGGTGACAAAGAGCATCGGGTAACCAGTATTTTAAAAGTCACTTCAGGTTCGACAGAGTTGATTGCAGAACAGGTTGATCAGTTATACAAAAGTATCATCACGGCAGGGACACATAAAGCCAGTAGCATAAAAGTAGCTGAAGCGGCGAAAGTCATCGAAAATACTCAGCGTGATGTTAATATTGCATTAATTAATGAATTGGCAATAATTTTTAAAAGATTAGATATTGATACCGAAGAAGTGTTGATTGCTGCAGGCACAAAATGGAATTTTTTACCTTTTCGTCCAGGTTTAGTCGGGGGACATTGTATAGGTGTAGATCCTTATTACCTAACCTATAAAGCACAATCAATTGGCTATAACCCTGAAATCATTTTATCTGGACGACGGATAAATGATGATATGGGGGAATATGTTGTTTCTCGTTTAGTTAAGTTAATGCTTAATAAACGGATTCATGTGCAAAACTCAGATATTTTAATCATGGGATTAACCTTTAAAGAGAATTGTCCTGATTTAAGAAATACCCGAGTGGTTGATATTGTCGATGAATTAAACACATACGGGGTTAATGTTCATGTTTATGATCCCTGGGTTAACCCCGAAGAAGCAGAAAAGGAATACGGTATAAAACCTATTGCAACACTGGAGCAGAATAAATTTGATGCAGTGGTATTAGCTGTTGCACATGAGCAATTTAAACAAATGGATATCAATCAGATTAAAGCACTAGGTAAAACTGATTCAGTTATTTACGATCTGAAATATTTATTTCCTGCTGAACTGACAGACGAGCGATTATAAATATGAAAGTAATGGTGACCGGTACAGCCGGCTTTATAGGAAACCATCTCGCACTAAAGCTATTAGAGAGAGGTGATGAGGTCATTGGAATAGATAATTTAAATGACTATTATGATGTTAATTTAAAATTGGCGCGACTGGATAGAATCAAAGACCATGCTAATTTTACTGATGTAAGAGCTGATATTTCTGACCGAGAAACGATGGAACAGTTGTTTAAACAACATCAACCTCAACGCGTGGTTAATTTGGCTGCTCAAGCAGGTGTGCGTTATTCAATTGAAAACCCGCATGCCTATATTGAAAGTAATATTGTCGGTTATTTGAATATTCTTGAAGGCTGTCGGCATAATAATGTTGAACACCTGGTCTATGCCTCCAGTAGTTCTGTTTATGGGGCAAATGAAAGTATGCCTTTTTCGGTGCATGATAATGTAGATCACCCATTGAGTTTATATGCGGCTTCAAAAAAGTCGAATGAATTGATGGCGCATACCTACAGTAATTTATATAACTTGCCTACTACGGGCTTACGTTTTTTTACTGTCTATGGACCTTGGGGTCGACCTGATATGGCTTTGTTTTTATTTACCAAAGCCATTAAAGAAGGTAAAAAAATCGATGTGTTTAATTATGGTAAACATCGTAGAGATTTTACTTATATTGATGATATCGTCGAAGGTATTATCAGGACATTAGACAATGTGGCACAGCCAAATGCGGACTGGAGTGGAAAGAACCCAGACCCGGGAACCAGTAAAGCGCCGTGGCGAGTCTATAATATTGGCAATCAAAGTCCTGTTGAATTAATGGACTATATTGAAACCCTGGAAAAATATTTAGGCAAAACGGCCGAAAAAGTATTGTTGCCATTACAGCCTGGTGATGTACCTGATACCTATGCCGATGTTGAAGCCTTGGTTAAGGATGTTGGCTATAAGCCGAATACAACAATAGAACAGGGCATTGAGAAGTTTGTTGCCTGGTATGATAATTATTATCAATGATTTATATGCTTGGTTTCAGTTTTTAATGTCGTGCTATCTTGCATAACTGTGTAATAAAAAAGGAAGTAATGGGATGTGTGGGATAGTAGGTATCTTCGATATAAAGGAAAAACGCGAGATTAATCGTAATTTGTTGAATCTCATGAATGAAAGTCAATTTCATCGTGGGCCAGATGAAGGAGGCTTGCATTTAGAGGCTGGTTTGGGTTTGGGGCATAGACGTTTATCCATTATTGACTTGTCACACGGCCAACAACCCATGCATAGTGCTGATGGAAATATAGTCTTAACTTACAATGGTGAGGTATATAATTTTCCTGAGTTACGTAAAGAATTAGAAGTATTAGGTTACAGTTTTAAAACCCATTGTGATACAGAAGTTATTGTCTATGCATGGCAAGCCTGGGGTGAGGATTGTGTTTTACGTCTTCGGGGTATGTTCGCTTTTGCGATATGGGACAGAGATAAGCAAACTTTGTTTTTAGCGCGTGATCGATTGGGGATTAAACCGTTATTTTATTCACAGTTGAAAAACGGGCAGTTTGTTTTTTCATCAGAATTAAAAGCTTTAAAAGAACATCCTGAATTGCCTAAAGAAATGGATCCTACAGCCATTGAAGACTATTTCGGTTTTGGTTATATTCCAGATCCAAAAACAATTTATAAAGATGTTTATAAATTAGAACCTGGTTTTTGTTTAACCTTGAAAAGAGGTGTTGATAAATGTCAGCC
>Ga0209707_1002095_pt1 | contig 10690 bp, 15 predicted proteins | sample EN4Hudsemesocosm_FD_184630 | JGI IMG/M metagenome (GOLD analysis project Ga0209707, IMG submission 184630) | Methane-oxidizing microbial communities from mesocosms in the Hudson Canyon - EN4B Hudson Canyon (SPAdes) (version 2) | ecosystem: Environmental > Aquatic > Marine > Cold seeps | place... | reverse complement strand
TTTTCTTTTGAAAAAGTCATCGCATGGGCATAAGATTCATCATAATTTGCACCTTTTAAAATAACTTTTGCTCCATATGATTTTACGCCACTTACTTTTGTAAGTGGTGTAGCTTCAGGCATAAATATTGTTGCTTCACATGAAAAATGCTGAGCGCTATAGGCTAAACCTTGGGCATGATTCCCAGCACTTGCAGCAACCACACCTTTTTCTCTTTGTGCTTGTGTTAATTTTGAAAGTTTATTAAAAGCACCTCTGATTTTAAAACTTCCTGTTAACTGCAAGTTTTCTTTTTTCAGATAAATAGAGCTGTTTAATTCTTTACTTAAGATAGTTGCAAAGGTTAGGGGTGTTTTTTGACAAACACCTTGTAGTTTTTCTTTTGCTTCTTTTATGTCGTTTAATGTTATCATTGCGATTCTTTTTATAGTATTTGGTGCGATTTTATCCAAATAAAAATTTTATATATATAAAGTACATAATTAACATTAATAAGGTATATCTTTGAAATTTACTTTTGTCACCCTTTTCCCAAATTTAGTTGAACCCTATTTTCATGACTCTATTTTAAAAAGAGCAGTGGAGAGTGGATTTATTTCTTATGAGTTTTATAATCCAAGGGATTATACAAAAAGCAAACATCTAAAAGTTGACTCACCTATGTGTGCAGGAGGTGCTGGGATGTTAATGAATCCACAACCGCTCTTTGATACTCTTGATGAAATAGTAGAGAAAAATAAAGACGCGTATATTATCTTTCCTCTGGCTGCTGCTAAACCCTTTAGACAAAATGATGCTAAAAGATTGGCTAAGAAAAAAAATGTTGTATTTGTGAGTGGCAGATATGAAGGAATTGATGAACGAGTCATTGAAAAATATGCCAATGAAGTATTTTGTATTGGAGAATACATTTTAACAGGAGGAGAATTACCCTCTTTGGTTATGGCAGATGCAATTAGTAGAAACTGTGAGGGAGTGCTTGGAAACGCCAAATCATTGGACGTTGAGAGTTATGAAAATGGTTTACTGGAAGCTCCTTCATTTACAAAACCTGAAAATTTCCAAAATTTAAGTGTTGTTAAAGAGTTCTTAAAGGGAAATCATAGTAAAATTCACGACTTAAAATTCAAGATGTCAATCTGTAAAACGAAATATTATAGACCTAATAAGGAAAAACAATGAAAAATAGATATATTGCAAGCTTTGAAGCAGCACAAACAGAAGGAAAAGAAATTCCTCAATTTAGAGCTGGAGACACTCTTAAACTTGGTGTTGAAATTAAAGAAGGTGCGAAGAAGAGAGTTCAAGCATTTGAAGGTGTAGTTATTGCTAGACATGGTGAAGGTGTAAGTTCAACTTTCACAATCAGAAAAATTGGTGCTAACAATGTTGGTGTTGAAAGAATATTCCCATTATTCTCAGATTCTTTAAAAGAAATCAACGTTCTAAGACGTGGACGAGTAAGAAGAGCTAAGTTACATTACTTAAGAGGATTAACTGGTAAAGCTGCAAAAATTAAAGAGTTAAGAAAATAATTTTTGTTTATCAAGGTATGTTAACATACCTTGATACCCCTCATGTCTAAACCTAAAATACTTATACACACAGCCTTATATCCTGAGGCAAAACCCCTAATACATTACTTTAATTTAATACAAAACAAAACATATGAACCCCTAAAAATTTTCGAAAACGAAAAATATATTTTAGTTGTTTGTGGTATTGGACAAGAAAAAACAAAACAATTACTGTCTTGTATTTATGAAATGTTTTCAATCTATAAGGCCGTCAATATTGGTATAGCAGGTTGTAAAGATAAAAATATTAAATTGGGAACATTGTGTTGTACTAACCAAAGTATTGAGGGTATTGTAAGAGAGAGTTTAACAACTGTTGATGAAGCACTTGATGATGAAACAAAACTATACACAACACTTGTGGATATGGAAGCCAAGACTTTTGTAGAAATATCTCAAAATTTTTTAGATGAAAAAAATATTTATATATTTAAGATAGTTTCAGATTATCTGAGCAAAGAATTACCCGATAAAAGTTTTGTGTATAATCACATCAAGAAATCAATAGGCAAATGGGAAAATGTGATATAATTGTAGTATGACAGTTAATAATGCTAACACGGACTTTTATAAATATTATGCGAAGCCTACAAATATGTATGAAAAAATATCCAGTCATGAAAAGGTATTTACAAAAGATTTATCCCAAGGGGATGAATTTGCAAAAACTAAACCTGTAAATCTTGCGCAAAAAGCAATTGAGTTAGGAAAACCTGAAAGTCAGGCAACTCAAATGTCGAAAAGTATTGTCAAACAAAATCAAACATCTCAATTTAAGGACTCCGTTTTAAATAAAGATGAAGATGCAATGGTAAAACATGTAATGCAAAAGCTTATTGCCGAAGCATTTCTTTCCAATGCAGCCATCATAAGAAGTAGTCATGAACCAAAAGGTGATAGAAAAGAAAGTGCAAAATAATATATGAAAAATAACTATGAAGATAAATTTATACAAAATATAAAAAATACCAATTACAATAACCTCTCAGTAGGGCATCAAGTTTTTTTTAAAAACATTGCTTTTGAGTATCAGTTCTCTTTTCAAGAGTTAAAACAACTTATTGATTTTACCATTGATTTTAAGATGTGGAATGAAAAAGATATTATTGAGGTTTTTAAAGATGAATATGCCAATAAAAAAATGGCTTTTAATCATATCCGTGATATTTGGAACGGGCTTAAAAGTAAACCCAATACCTATAAAACTTTTGATAAAAGAGATTATTCTGACAAAAGAAAAATAAGCTTTGAAAAGATAGAAACTGATAACCTGTCATTGGGCTCATGCCCCGTTGCTAGTCCCAATACGAGGTGTTGTAACCTACTCACACTGGATTCAGTGGAGAGTTGTGGTTTTGATTGTTCTTACTGCTCAATACAGTCTTTTTACAATCAAAATAAAGTGGCTTTTGACGTAAACTTTGCAGAAAAACTTAAAAATTTAAAACTTGATCCCAATGAAACTTATCATATAGGAACAGGTCAATCCTCTGACTCTTTAATGTGGGGAAATAAAGAGGGAATTTTAGATGCACTGTTTGAATTTGCAAGAACTAATCCCAACGTCATCTTGGAGTTTAAAACCAAATCAAATAAAATTGAATATTTTTTGGAAAATGAAGTACCTTCAAACATTATTTGTACTTGGTCATTAAATACTCCTGTTATTATTGAAAATGAAGAACATCTCACGGCAACTTTGAGCCAGCGTATAGGAGCTGCGAGAAAACTTGCAGACAAGGGTGTGTTAGTCGGTTTTCATTTTCATCCTATTGTTCATTATGATAACTATTTAGATGATTACAAAAAAGTCTATGAAACACTTATGAATACTTTTGAAGCCAGAGAGGTTGTTTTGGTCTCTTTTGGTACTTTAACTTTTATTAAACCCGTCATTCAAAAACTAAGATCCAGGGATTTTAAGAGCAAGATATTGCAGATGTCTTTTGTGGATGCCAATGGAAAAGCCTCTTATAGTTTGGATATTAAAAAAGAGATGTTTAAATCAGCTTATGACAGTTTTAAAGCTTGGCATAAAGATGTCTATTTTTACCTCTGTATGGAAGACCACAGTCTATGGAAAGATGTATTTGGTTATGAGTACCAAAGTAATAATCAAATGGAAATGATGATGAAAATGGCCTATGAAAATAAAATACAAAGAAGAAAATAATGTTACATGATATAGTGAATTATATAGTTGATACCGTTGGAGCTTTAGGATATATGGGTATATTTTTTATGATGTTTTTAGAAAGCTCATTCTTCCCATTTCCCAGTGAAGTGGTTATGATTCCAGCTGGTTATCTGGCTTATAAAGGTGAAATGAATATATACCTGGCAATATTAGCAGGAGTTTCAGGAAGTCTTTTTGGTGCACTATTCAATTACTTTTTAGCTGTAAAGTTTGGAAGAGTTCTACTTATAAAATATGGAAAGTATGTATTTGTAAAAGAAGAGACTATTTTAAAAATGGAGAATTTTTTTGAAAAACATGGAAGTATTTCTACTTTTTCAGGAAGATTGATACCAGCAGTAAGACAATACATCTCCTTTCCCGCAGGTCTGGCAAAAATGAATCTAACACTTTTTTGTATATACACGAGTTTGGGTGCGGCTATTTGGGTAGTGATTTTAACACTAATGGGATATTATATTGGTGATAATCAATCCTTAATTAAAGAGTACTTACGATATATAATTGCTGGAATACTTTTTTTAATAGCTGTGGGTGGATATATTTATTACAAAAGAAATAAGGCATAAACTTATGAGTAAAAATGCTGTGGTTACGGGATACAGTTCAGGTATTGGTAAAGCAATTTGTGAAGTTTTAGAACAAAATGATTATAAAATACTAAGACTAAAAAGTAGACTAGAAGATACACAATCATTGGAAATTGAAATTAAAGAACTTTTAAAAACCCATGACATAGATGTCTTAGTAAACTGTGCTGGTCTTGGTGTATTTGTTCCCCATGAGGAAATTTCAATTGCAAAAATTAAAGAGTTGATTGATGTAAATTTAACTGCACCCATTATTTTAACAAATTTGTTACTTCGAAGTTTGAAAAAAAACCAAGGGCATATTATCAATATCACTTCTATTGAGGCTACTAAACATTCTAAATTCTCTGCACTTTATACTGCTACTAAATCGGGTTTAAGAGATTTTAGCTTATGTCTTTTTGAAGAGGTACGAAAAGCAGGGGTTAAAGTCACTTCAATAAATCCAGATATTACCAAAACAGATTTTTTTGATGATTTACAATTTGAGCCCAGTTCTAAAGAAAACACTCACTTATTACCACAAAATATTGCTAAAAGTGTCATTGATATTTTAAACTTTGAGGGAGTTCTTACTGATATAACTCTTCGCCCACAATATTTTGAAATAAAAAGAAAGTAGTTATTGACTCAATTGAGCTTGATTTCGAATACATACATATTTATTTAAAAAAAGACTCCAAAATTCTTTGATAAGAGCCATCTTCTTTCATTTCTTTTAATGTTAAATCAAACTTGTCTCTTATTTTTGTCAAGTTATTTTTTTTAGAAAACATTAGGTATCCCAACATTGTCTCAATTGATGGTGATAATTCTTTTAAGACATATTTATGTCCATTTTTGGATAACTTTTTAACTATAGTATTTGATTCTTTTTTGTTAATTGCCGTTAATTCATCTAAAATAACATATCTGCCATCTATAATAATATCATATCTACCCACAAGTAATTTTGATATGTTTTGTTTCAAACTTCTCGTTTTATCTACTTTAAGTGTCCCATTTTTAACAGCTGTATCAAATATTGGACCATAACTAAAACCTCTAATTACTCCAATTTTATAATTTTTTAATTTGCTTAAGTTACCATCAAAAGTAATCTTAGAATCATTTCTTACAAAAAATGTCATTTTTTGTGCTATTAGAACTTCCTTGGAATAATCTCCATATTTTTCTCTTTCTTCATTTTTATAAATTAATGAGAGGGCATCAAATTTACCACTTTTAATATTACGAAGAGCATTTGTCCATGTTACAAATCGAATACTTATTGGCTGATTCATTCGTTTAAAAACTTCTTTCACAACATCAATAACGATACCTTTTGTTTTACCATTTTCCATATACATATAGGGTCTATATTCATAAGCTGTTATTTTTAATGCACTCCCAAAAGAAAAAGAACTTGAGAGTATCAAAATAAATAATACTCTATATGTCATCTTCATTAGGAATTCCTTTACAGCTTTTAGTTGGTATTTTACTTATTATAACACTATGAATTGTATAAGAAAGTAAAAGAAATGAACTTTATTAATTTTCTTTTTTAAATAATCTAAATAATTATTTATGTTATACTAAACTCTCATAGGAGTTGTTATGGAAATTAAACAACAAACGGTAAATCAAATAAATTCGAATAGTGTACATTACAATACACAAAATAAAGAACCTTCTACTTCATTTATGGATAAACTTCAATCACAAGATAAAGAAGCAATACTAAAAAATGTACAAGACCTATCATTCTCTAATATCAACGCCATGTCAATTGAGGATATGGGAAACACTTACTATAATAGTGAAGAAGAAAATCTTTTAAAAGTACTAAAAGCTTCAACTATGTTTAGCACCAATTCAAGTATGAATGAGGTTATCTTTAATGCTGTACTTGGGCAAGGTGATATAAACAGTTCAAAAAGGTATTTAGCAACTATGATGAGTAATAGAAACAGCTATTTATCCAGTTCAAGTGATGGGGGAGCATGGTTACGACAAAGTTTAATATCCAATTTGGAGGGTGACGTTCAAAAAGAACAAATTGAAATTGAAAAAAAGTTTTTATACTCAATGGTTCAGTTTGATGTATCAGCACACATGAGTGATATGATGAATATTTCAAATAAAGGCAGAGAGGATAACAAAGATAACTATGGCTTATTCTCACAGTACGATAATACATATTTGCAATACCAAAGTCTTTTAAATGAATATGAGGCTATTGAAAGTGGAAATAAGACCTTATTAGATCAACAACTAAACAGTGCCAAATTAATGGCACTAAATTTTTAAGCTTTTTCCCAAATACTCATTTGCGAAATGGTATGCTGAAATTTTCTATTTGTTTCTTTAATAACAAATTCAACATCAATACACTCTTTTAATTTAAGACTTGACAACTCTTTTTCTAAAGTTTTAAGAGTATAAATATCTTGCCCCTTTTCAGTATATCCACCTAACCAGTTTTGTTTTGCTGTATAATCTTCTAACCACGTATAGGGAGATAAAAGTACTAATAATCCATTTTCACTCAGCCTTGATTGGATGTCTTTTAAAAAAACTCTTGGGTCTTGTAAACGGTCAATTAAGTTTGAACAAAAAATTAAATCAAAGTTATTTAATGATGCATCTAAATTTTGAGCATCTCCTTGTAAAAACGTGATATTGTCTTTATTCTTTTCCAAACCCAATGTTTGTAAATCAATGGATCTTTTTTCTGTAATATCACCTTCTAAAGTAACATTATAATCGATTTGTACGGATTTTTGTAGATTTTGTGCAACTTCAACAAATTTGTGTGAATAGTCAATTGCAACAACTTCTTCAAAATGATTTGATAATTCAAAACTTGATCGCCCCACTGAACAACCAAGGTCTAAAACTTTGTTGGTATTAATGTTTTTTATAAAAGGTAAAAGTACATCTACGGAATTCTTCGGAAAGTTCTTTACTCCAAAGTATTCATTCCCATAGTGGAAGTCACAATACTGAGAGGTACTTGTATCTGTTTCATATATATTATTTTGCATATTTTTCCTTATAAATTATTCTTTTAATTCACCCGTATTCTCATATTTATTTAAGTATCCACGAGGTGTTAATATTTTGCCATTTTTAGTAAGTTTAGAGTTAGAATTACCTACAATGATTAAGGTTGACATTCCTACATCTGGGTGTTCTAATCCTTGTTTAATTAAATCTGTACTTGTTGTTACTACAATGTGTTCTTTCTCTTCTCGACCTACATTTTGTGCCACAGTAATAACTCTCTCATCAAACTTTGACAAGATATCTAAAAAGTCCAAATATGGTTGAATTCGTTTTTTAGATTTTGGATTATAAATAGCTGTTACAAAGTCAGCATCAATGGCATTAAAAATTCTTTTATTAATCATGTCTGGGTCTGTCAATCTATCTGAAAGTGAAATAACCGCAAAATCTTGAGAAATTGGAGCACCTACTTTTGAAGCAGCGGCAAATACAGATGTTACACCTGGAACTGAAATAACTTCAATTTCATCCCATAAGTTTCTGTCATCAATAAGTTCAACAACCAATGTTGCCATTCCATAAACGTTCACATCTCCATTAGAAACTATAGTTGTTGTTTTTCCTTCAAGTGCCATATCAATTGCTTGTGAACATCTTGCAATTTCTTTGGTCATTCCCGAGTTAAACAATTCTTTACCTTGGATTTCATCTTTTAATTCTTTAAGATATTTGGTATATCCAACAATTACTTCAGAGTCTTTTATTGCATCTAATGCTTGTCTTGTTAAGTAAGAAGTACCACCCGCACCTGTTGAAACGATATATAATTTTTTCATATTTATTCCTATAATTTATGGATTGATGGATTATAGCTAAAGTAATTAATAAACATTTTAAAGAAAAAATATAATTTCTTTTGAAGCTTTATTTCTAATATAGATTAGATGAAAAGTCTAAGAAAACATAATTAAGATTTTTGATAAAATTGGACAATTGACAAATCTATACAAAGGATACTCATGCAATTTACTATGAATGAAATCAGCGAATTTGAAGATTTTCTTGGCAAGTTTAACTTTTTTACTGAGGCACAAATAGATGAGGATAGCGTAAAATCTGACTCAATAGAATTCTCCATCAGTTTAATGTGCCCTCTGAAAGATATCCCAGAGAACTGTAAGGTATACGATAAGTTTCTCTTCTTCACCTTGGAAAAACATGCTTATGTTGATGTGCATCTTTGCTTTCAAAATATAAAAAGTAGCGAAATTATCTTAAACAGAGATGAACATGATGAGCCTATTTATATAAAAAGTACTTATCTTGATGTAAATGAAAAAAGCATCAGATTTGCATTTGCACATGACAATGTCAAACATATAAAACTTGTATACACGGACTTTTCTTTGGAAGTGACTTATGATAAAGATAAAAAAATATATGCACACAAAAGATTAAAATTTAGACCCATGGAATCTATAAAAAAATTATTTGCATAAATATCTCTACTTCAGAAGTGCTCAAATACTTTTTGGCTATTATGTCCTTTTAAAGGAAATAATATATTGAAAGAACTAACAAATTATTATCTAAATAAAGACATATTGTTTAAAGAGCTAAATGAAGTAGGCGTTAAAGAGTTAAAGTCAAGAAAGAAAATAAAAATATATGATGGATTGGGTGTTGATAAATATTACTATGCCCTATTCATTATTGATTCAAAAAGTCGATTTGTTCGTAAAAGTGCCTTTGAATTAATGGAGATTTTAAACAAGCTTGTTAATTTAAAAGAACATAACTACAAAAAAAAAGAACTACTCATATCCTCCCCTTTGTGTTCAAAAGCCAAACAATTACTGAAAGAAAATGGTTGGAGCGTTCGTATTGATTTTATGTGATATTGGAAACACTACTTTTCATTTTTTAATCAATGGAGTGCATAAAAGATATTTACTGTCCGATGAACTTCCCCCGTTTGAAGAGAGAGTTTTTTTTATCAGTGTTAACGAAGTTGGCAGCGAAAAATTAATATTATCATGTAAAAATGCCCTTAACTTAAAAGGGTTTGTAAACTTTGAAACTTCCTATGTGGGTATGGGAATTGATAGAATTGTTGCTTGTTTGGGATATGAAAATGAAGTCATTGTAGATGCGGGAAGTGCAGTTACGGTTGATTTAATGCAGAACTATCAACATTTAGGTGGCTTTATTTTACCAGGATTGAGTAATTATAAAAAGATATATGCTCAGATATCACCTAAGCTTGATTTTGACATAAGTGTAAAGGTAAACTTAGATAAAATACCCCTCCATACAAAAGATGCTATTTCTTATTCTATTTTAAAATCAATAATTTTACCAATAAAAGAGATAGCAAAAAACAAAACAGTTGTATTTACTGGTGGTGATGGTGAGTTTTTAAGTACTTACTTTAAAAACAGTATTTATAAAGAAGATTTAATATTCGAAAATATGAAAGGGATTATCAATGCTAACAATTGCATTACCTAAGGGTAGAATCGCAGAACAGACATTAGAAAAATTTGAGCAAGCGTTTGGAGAAAAATTTGTTTTTGAAGACAGAAAACTTATTCTTGAAAAAAGTGGATTCAGATTCTTGAATGTTAGAAATCAAGATGTACCAACGTATGTTATGCATGGAGCTGCTGATTTAGGTGTTGTTGGATTAGATGTTCTAGAAGAAAAAGAATACGATTTAATGAAACTATTGGATTTACAAATAGGAAAATGTAAAGTTGCAATTGGCCTTCGTGCTGGTGAGCAATTGGATTGGACTAAAAGTGAAATCAAAGTAGCCACAAAACATACTACTATTGCAAAAAAATATTTTGAAGAAAAAGCTATGGCTGTTGAACTTATCAAATTATATGGTTCAATTGAACTTGCTCCTTTAGTGGGATTGAGTGATTGTATTGTAGATATCGTTGAAACGGGTACCACAATGAAGCAAAATGGCCTTGAAGTAGGACCTACTATTATGCAAAGTAGTGCAAATCTAATTGCCAATAAAAACTCATTTTATGCAAAAAAAGAGTTGATTTTAGATTTACGACAAAGAATTGAAGCAACACTTTAATGGGTTTAGAGTTATACGCAAAAATAGAACAATTTTTGGATTTTGAAGAAGAGACGGTTTATCTTCACAAAGAATTCTTGAAACTTATTTTTGAAAAAGACCTGGACAATATTTTAGATGTTGGATGTGGACAAGGTGCTTTTTTAAATCACCTTATGGCCAATGGGAAAAATGCTTCTGGTATTGATCTCAGTGTTGAGCAAATCAAAGTATGTAAAAGTTTTAACCTTGATGCCAA
>Ga0209707_1002093_pt1 | contig 10697 bp, 14 predicted proteins | sample EN4Hudsemesocosm_FD_184630 | JGI IMG/M metagenome (GOLD analysis project Ga0209707, IMG submission 184630) | Methane-oxidizing microbial communities from mesocosms in the Hudson Canyon - EN4B Hudson Canyon (SPAdes) (version 2) | ecosystem: Environmental > Aquatic > Marine > Cold seeps | place... | reverse complement strand
TGAAGTAGATATTATTAATACAGATATAAATTTTTTTTAGATAGTTTAAGTAGTTCAGTAGTAGTAACATTGTGAATTGAGTTAAATTAAAATAAAAATTTTAGGAAAATGATGGCTAAACATAATATTAATTTGGATTTTAAAACTGAAAAGAAGTGTAGAATTAATTCTTTTAATAATGAAAAAGGACTAGAAGATTTTTTAAAGAATAGAGATATACCTTATAAAGTTGATATTGAAAGGGTTAAATTTTCAAAAATTAGAATGAAAGATTTGTTCTATCCCGTTAGTAAAAAAACTCAAAATGAATTTAAAAAGTTTTATTCTAAATCTCATAGAACAGAAACAGAAGTAAATGATTTTTCTAAAAAAATAAAAGAAATTGAAAAAGATATTTCAGCTATTTGGGAAGAATAATAAATCTAAATAATTCCAAACACAAAAGCAACTCCTAACCAAACTTTAAGTATAATCGCGAAATTATAAACCCAAATAATCAAGGACAGACATTGAGAGCATTAATCAGCGTTAGTGATAAAAGTGGAGTTGAAAACTTTGCTTCTGAGTTAGTATCTTTAGGATACGAAATCATTTCAACAGGTGGAACATACAACAAACTTAAAGATGCAGGTATTGCAGTAATTGAAGCAAATGAAGTTACTAAATTTCCTGAGTGTTTTGAAGGACGAGTAAAAACTCTTAATCCATTTATTCATGGTGGAATCTTACACAGACGAGACAAACAATCACATTTAGATCAAGCCAAAGAGCTTGGTGTTGAAGGTATTGATTTGGTATGTGTAAACTTATACCCATTTAAAGCTACTATTGAAAAAACAGATGACTTTGAAGAAATCATTGAAAACATTGATATTGGTGGTCCAGCAATGGTTCGAAGTGCTGCAAAAAATCATGACTCTGTTATTATTGTAACTGATGTTATTGATTATGATGTTGTTTTAAACAATCTTAAAAACGATACAAACACACAAGATTTCAGAAGAGATATGATGATTAAAGCATATGAGCATACTGCAGCATATGACTCTATGATTGCAAACTACATGAACAAAAGATTCAATGGTGGAATGGGTGCAAAACAATTCATCGTTGGTGAAAAAGTATTTGATACAAGATATGGTGAAAACCCTCATCAAAAAGGTGCATTGTATGAATTTGACAAGCACTTATCAAATAAATTTGTTACATTAAAAGGTGAAGCATCTTTTAACAATATGGGTGATATCAGTGGTGCTGCAAAAATTGCATCTGCTTTTGGTGATGATAACGCTGTATGTATTGTAAAACACGGAAATCCTTGTGGTTTTGCTATCAAAGATACTTTATTAGAATCTTATGAGCAAGCGTTACGTTGTGATCCAATTTCTGCTTTTGGTGGAGTGGTTGCAGTGAATGGTGTAGTTGATTTAGACTTAGCTGTTAAAATGAACGAAATTTTCTTGGAAGTTGTATTTGCTGCAGACTTTACTCCTGAAGCTGAAGAGGAATTAAATAAAAAGAAAAGAATCAAACTGTTCAAACAAAATACAACTAAAATTGAATTAGCAAATGATGATTTTAACTTTAAAATTGTTGATGGTGGATTTGTTTACCAAGATGCTGATAAAGTTGAAGATGATGAAGTTGCAAACAGCGAGCTAAAATCTACAAGAAGTGCATCTGAACAAGAGCAAAAAGATATGGAAATCGCATATAAAGTTGCTTCTTTAACAAAATCTAACTGTGTGGTTTATGTAAAAGATTCTGCAATGGTTGCAGTGGGTATGGGTATGACTTCAAGAGTTGATGCTGCTAAAGCCGCTTTACGAAAAGCTGAAGATTTAGGTATTGATGTAACTGGAGCTGTACTTGCTTCTGAAGCATTTTTCCCATTTAGAGACTCAATTGATGCGGCGCAAGAAGCGGGTGTTAAGTGTGTGATTGAACCAGGTGGAAGTATCCGAGATGATGAGATTATTGAAGCAGCCAATGAATTTGGTATGGCTTTATACTTTTCAGGAAAAAGACACTTCTTACATTAGTCAAGTTAAAAGTCGATTACTTGGTAATCGGCTTTTACGCAATGACGATTAAAACACTTACTACAAAAATTCCAACCATTGGTATCATATGAGCTCATCCTTATTTAAATATTATAGGTAATTATAGTCTAAAGACATGATAATATAATGATATTTAGGTCTATTGCTTGAGTTCGGAATTAATATTGATATTAATTGCTATATAATGAAACAGTAACATATATATTTTCAAAAGGAGTGTCCATGTACCTCAATGTAAAATTTTATACGATGATTTTATTACTTGCTGTTATACTTTTTTTTCAAGCGTGTGCTTCCAAACCCATTCATTTACCCAGTGAACAACTGGTGTTGTATAGTAATAATGATAAAATGGATTTGATTAATAAATATATGCCTGGTTTTTTAGTAGAAAATCATAACGTTGATTATAATAAAATTAGTACGGTTCGTGCACGCTTGGATTCAAATAAAGAAGAGATTTATATGGATATGAATAAAGCCACTGTGTATACACAAGTGCGAAAATTCAAAACCAAAAATGCTTTATATACCAATCTGATTTACAGAGTTCATTTTAAAGAAACCCCTCACGAATACCTTACTTACGGTAAAAATATAGGGTTATTTATTATAATAACGCTTGATGTTAATAATGAACCACTGCTTTATACTACAGTGCATACCTGCGGATGTTATTTGGCCTTTATTCCAACTGGGAATATGAAGCAGTCTTTTTACCCAAATAATTGGTCCAATCAATTACAATATATCTATGGTGAGAGTTTACCCTCTATCATTGAATATAAAAATGATTCTCTTTTGACTTTTTTATTAAGAAAAGATACCCATAGAATCAAAGATGTTTTAATGCTAAGTAAAAAGAATATAAATAGATATTATAAGATAACACTGGAAAACAAACCACTAAACTCTCTTGAAAATATAGTTATCAATAACAATAAAAGCATTTCATTTTTTGAATCTAATGGAGTCAGAAAAGATTATGTAAAAAATAGTTTTAAACCTTGGGAAAAACTATTTATCAGTTGGTTGGCATTTGATTTAAAAGTAGGGGAGGATAAAAGATTGGGTGTAAATAAAGCGGATGGGGTTTCCTTTTACACCAGTTTAAAACCTTGGGCACAAGATGCCTCTGATATGAGAGATTTTGCATCTTTTTTACGCTATTGGGGATGGAAGCTATAATAGCTTATTTGCCTTGAATGATTTCACCTGAGTATCCAGCAATTCCGTGAAGTAAGTTTGATACGGTTTTAAATCCTAAATCTCGCATTACTTTTTGGCAATAAGCACTTCTTTGTCCTATGTGACAATAGACGACACAAGGAGTGTCTTTTTCATTTTCTATTTGATTAAGTTTCTCGTAAAAAGAGGTTGTAGGAATAAGATAATTGGCATACTTTATTCGTGAACCTACCCATTCAACCCATTCTCTTACATCAATTAAATTAAAATTGATGATACCCGCTTCCCTTGAAGCTATTAATTGTTCTAGTTGATTGGAGTTAATGTCATCCAAGTGTAACAGTTGCATGCATTCTTCTTTGGTTAACTCTTTAGTTGCTCTAAATTGCATTGTAAAATTGGTATTCATTGATAACCTTATCTATTAAATGTTAATTGGAATAATACTCATAAAATCTTTGTATTACCTCAGTAGTTTTCAATTAGTTTGGAAAATTAATTATAAGTAAAAAAATAGTTATTGTAAAGTTGGATTGCTATATAATGAAACAATTAAATATGAAATTAGAAGATATATGAATAAAAAACAATTAGAAGAATTTAAAAATAATTTTCCAAAAACTCCTGGTATTTTAGGTCGCGACAAATACTTTAACTCTGCAGTGTTAATCCCTTTAGTTTTTAGACATGGTGAATACTATTTACTTTTTCAAAAAAGAGCACAACATATAAGACAAGGTGGAGACATCTGCTTTCCAGGTGGTGGCTTTGAAGAAGAACATGACAAAACTTTTTTAGATACAGCCTTGAGAGAAACCCATGAAGAAATAGGAATAAAACCAGAGCATGTGAATGTCATTGGCCAACTCGATACCATGGTTGCACCCATTGGTGCAGTTATTGAAATATTTGTAGGAACCATTGATGAAGAGGTTTTACAAAGAGATTTAAATATCAATGAAGAAGTAGAAAAAGTTGTATTAGTTCCTATATCACAGTTAAAAACACATCCTGCAAAAGAGTATACTCTGCGTCAACTGGTTCAGCCCTCATATATAGACAGCGATGGAAAAGAACAAATTATTTTTCCTGCAAAAAAATTGGGTCTGGCTGAACGTTACCAAAAACCGTGGGGACACAAAAATCATAAAGTATGGGTTTATAAAGTCAGTAATGAGGTGATTTGGGGAGTTACGGCTGTTATTATTAATGATTTATTAAAAAGATATTAATATAGACTTAGAAGATTTAGAGAAATTAAAGGATTTATTTTGAAAAAATTACTGTTATTTATACTATTACCTATTTTCTTAAATGCTTCGTATAATGTTTATTTTTATGAAATGAAGTTAGGAAATATCAAAACATTTGATACCTTAAAAGACAACTATGTCTTAGGAGATATTACCAATGGATTTGCAAGATGGCTTGCTGGAAAAGATAAAATTTGTTTATACAATGATGATTTTAAAGGATCATTTGAAAATATAAAAATGAAAAAAGATTCCAGACATATTTTAAAAGCGTTAGATTTTGCTATTGATTATCCCAAACATCAAATTAAATATAAAAAAATTGTGATATCTGATGACCGATACATGATATTAAAATGCGATAAGAACTGTACCTTTACTACAATAAAAAAAGGTGAAGAAAATCATAAAGGTTCAATAATCTTTAAAAACAATGCCTTTTATTCAATTTACAGCGATGATAAAGCGGTTGAAATTAGGAGAGATTAGGACTGCTTTACTTGTTATATAACAGTCGCATATATTTTATATCGTCATTACAGCCCATTCATCACTTTTCAATGACGTTGTTAAGAGTTCACCTGTATGAACAATTTGAATATTTAGCTCTTCAAGTTCTTTTATTGCATCATAATCTTCAACACAAACAATACAAGCACTCATGGTTACACCTGTATCTTGAATCTCTTTTAGTTTTTCACGTATTAAAGGATCAAATGCAGCTAATTTTATAGAAGGTCCCCATAACATCAAGTGTGCGATTTCCCAATATCCTCGCTCTAAAATAACTGAGCCATATAAAAGAGGAAACTTTGTTGCTACTTCTTTATCCCCATTAGTCCAAACGATTAATAAATTGTTTTTATTCATAGTTTATTCCTTTTTGATATAATCTTATCAAAAAAACAATGAGGTCATTATGAATACAATAAAAATTGAAAATAAAAATATCACACCATCTAAAGTTGTGTGTATTGGTAGAAATTATGTGGATCATATTAAAGAATTAAACAATGAAATGCCAACAGATATCGTATTTTTTATTAAACCAAATTCATGCATATCAAATCAAATTATCTTTCCCAAAGGGCATGAATCTTGCCACTATGAAGCGGAAATATCATTTGTTATTCAAAATAACAAAATAACAGCAGTGGGTTTTGGTTTGGATTTAACCTTAAGAGAAGTTCAAGCAAAATTAAAAGAAAAAGGTTTGCCTTGGGAGAGAGCAAAATCATTTCATAATGCAGCTGTTTTTTCAGATTTTGTTTCTATAAGTGATATTGAAAACCTCAGTGTAGAGTTAGAAATCAATGCAAAATTAATACAAAAAGGTGGTGTAGATTTAATGATACATAAGCCGTATGATGCTATTAATGAAGCACTTACATTTACTTCTTTTGAAGATGGTGATATTTTAATGACAGGAACGCCAAAAGGTGTTGGGAAATTTAATATTGGAGATGTATTTGTAGGAAGAATTTTAGATAATGATAATATCATTATAGAGGAAACATTTATAGTTCAATAATAAAGGGAAGTAATGAGCTTAAAATATACAGTCATTGGAGTTGTGACATTTTTGCTGATGTCATTGTCTATAGGAACGTCAATACTTAATTATCAAAAATCTTTGAATGAAACCCAAAAACAGTTAAGAAACAGTTCTTTACCTTTATCTATTGATAATATATATACAGAAGTTCAAAGAAATATCATTGAGCCAAATTTGATTTCATCAATGATGTCTACAAATACGTTCTTAAAAGATTGGCTTATCAATGAAGAAGAAAATGTTGAAAAGATAACACGATATCTGGACACCATTAAAAATAAATATTCCATGTTTAATACTTTTTTGGTCTCTGATAAAAGTAAAAACTACTATACTCCAAAGGGATTATTGGAAAAAGTTCAAGAAGACAACCCTACAAATCAATGGTATTTTAAGTTTAAAAATTCACAACTCAAACGAGAAATTAACTTAGATTTTAATGAACATATGGACACTTCAATGATTATGTTTATAAATTATAAAATATTTGATGAAAAATTTCACTATCTAGGTGCAACCGGTGTTGCACTTAAGACTTCATATGTCAATGATATGTTGAGTTTTTTTAGAAATAAATACAATTTTAATGTCTATTTTGTCAATAAAAAAGGTGAGGTGATTTTATCTGAAGTTGGCGTGAATAAATTAAAACATTTGGATGATGTCAAAGAATTAAAGAACTTAAAAAATAAGATTTTTAATACGAATTTAGACACACTTGAATATAAAATAAATAATCAAACGTTTATGATAAACAGAAAATATGTCAAAGAGTTAGATCTATATTTAATAGTTGAAGCCCAAATAGAAAATTTCACCAAAGAAGTTCAAAAAACATTTTATATTAATCTTGCCTCATCTTTGGCTGTTACTCTTATTGTTATATTGATTATTTTATATATGATAAGAATATATAATAAAAAGCTTGTGTATTTAGCGCATCACGATACGTTAACAAGTTTGCCCAATAGAAGAACGTTTAACGAGAATTTTGAAAACACACTGATGCTTTTTGAAAGAAATAAGAATAACACCACAATGGTCTTTTTTGATCTTGATGATTTTAAAAGTATAAATGATACTTTTGGACATCAAGTAGGAGATAAAGTATTAATAAGAATTGCACAACTGCTAAAAGAAACAGTTCGAAAATCTGATTACATATCAAGGTGGGGTGGAGAAGAATTTTCAATTTTATTAAATAATATTGATATTGAAGATACAAAAGCTTTTGTGTTTAAACTCAAACAGAGTTTAGAATCTGATGCGCTATTAAGACATTATACAAAACAAGCAGTCACGGCAAGTTTTGGAATAACAAATTTCAAAGAAAATGATACATTAGATTCAATTGTAAGTAGAGTGGATGATGCTTTATATGAAGCAAAAAGCAGTGGTAAAAATCAATTAAGAGTTAAATGATTAATATTGATTTATGCTTAATTTAAAATGTTATTTCCTATATTTATAGTATGTTTTTTTTACTTAAGATAGAATATTTTTATTAAAGAGTAAGGATATTGATAATGTATAATGAATTAAGTCAAGAAGAAAAAAGAGTCATAGAACAAAAAGGAACTGAGCGACCTTTTAGTGGAGAATATAATGATTTTTATGAAGAAGGTGTTTTTTGCTGTAAGAAATGTAATTCTGAGCTGTATTCATCACAAGATAAATTCAGCTCAGGCTGTGGATGGCCCAGCTTTGATGATGACAATGGATCTGTAAAAAGAGTGCCTGATGCAGATGGACGAAGAGTTGAAATTGTTTGCTCATCTTGCGGAGGACATTTAGGGCACGTATTTGAAGGTGAGGGATTAACGTCAAAAAATACAAGACACTGCGTAAATTCAATTTCCATCATATTTAAGAAAGATTAATTATGCAAGAAAATATAAATAGTGCATATTTTGCTGGTGGTTGCTTTTGGGGAGTTGAATACTATTTTGAACATCTTGAAGGTGTAAAGGCTGCTGTTTCTGGATACATGGGTGGAGCGATGCCACATCCTGATTATCGTTCTGTATGTTCAGGATTAACAGGACATTTAGAAGTAGTTCGTATTGATTATGATGAGAGTATTGTTTCTTTTGAGAGTTTATTAAAATTGTTTTTTGAAATACATGATTTTACGCAAACCAATGGGCAAGGTCCAGATATTGGAAGTCAATATTTATCTGCTGTTTTTTACAATGATGAAAATGAAAAATTGATATGTAAAAAATTGATTGAGGTTTTAAATGATAAAGGATATGAGGTAGCTACAAGTTTGATATCTACTTTAAACACTCCATTTTTTGAAGCTGAAGAGTATCATCAAGATTATTATGACAGACACCAAAAGGTGCCTTATTGTCATAGTCGTAAAACTATTTTTTAGTGTTTACCTAGGATGTAGTAGATTGGTTTTTTGTCGAGTTGTTTAACTTCAACATCGTATTTAGAACTCCAATGTGCTACTTCTTTATGAAATTCTTCTAGAATTTCATCTGCATCATTTTCGTCACATTTAATTTTAAGATAATCTGTTTTATTTGAGAAGCCTACATAGGCATTCATTTTTTTGATTTGATCATGGAAACTGATAATATGTTTTGAAAACTTGTCAAATTCATTTGTCGTATCAATCATTGTTTGCGCTTGTTTTAAAGCCGCATCACTTTTTGAATAACCTAACTGAGATAAAATAACTTCTGGTGAAACTTCTAAATGCATCACGTACTCCTTGATTTATAATAGCTTTAAGTATAACACAAACTTAATGAATGAAAGTTTAAAGATTTTGATTGATTTATATTATAAATTTTTATATTATTTCATATATAATGAATTTAAATAAGTATTAAATGTAAAAGAGTTAAAAGAACTATTAGAAGAAGCAGATAAAAAATTGTATCTAGAAAATACAGAAGTAAAAATCAAATTTACTTATAAAATTTTATAAATAATAAGGAAAAAAATGAGTGTATTATTACAAATGGCAATGTTCCCAACGGATCATGGTGAGAGCAAAAGTGAATATGTAAGTGAAGTGATTAAAGTAATTCGAGATTGCGGATATCCTTATCAACTGACACCAATGGCAACAATCATTGAGACTGAGAAAATGTCAGAAGCTTTAAATATTGTACAAATGTGTTATGACAAACTTGAAGAGCTGGATTGCAACAGAGTCTATTCTGCTATTACATTTGATATAAGAAAAGGGCATAAGAACAGACTTCAAGGGAAAGTGGCTTCGATTGAGAGTAAGATTGGTGAAGTCTCAAAATAATTTTTAAAGAGAGCCTAAAAAAGGCTTTCTTGATTTAAATCCTCTAACGCTTTCAGTTTAAAACTTCGTCGGTGAATATCACAATATCCATGTTTTTTAATGGCTTCAACATGTGCTTTTGTTCCATATCCTTTATGCTTTTCAAAGGTGTAGTTGGGATAATTTGGAGCCAATTCACACATATATCTGTCTCTGCTCACTTTTGCCAAAATTGATGCAGCACTTACTTCAGGTACGGTGGCGTCTGCTTTTATTTTGTATGTTAAATTGGATATTCCAAAAGCTGTATTTCCATCCATTAGATAAGCTGACGCGTTAATATTTTGCATGATTTCTAAAATGGAGTTTTTGATACAAGCACTTAATCCTTTTTCATCGATGGTTGCCGCATCGGTAAAAACGATATGATGATAACTGTTTTGCTTTATAATATCAAATAATGCTTCTCGTTTTTTTTCAGTCAATTTTTTTGAATCATTCAATCCTTCAACTTTACTTTTAAATACAACTCCTGCAACTGTCATTGGTCCAGCTATTGGACCTCGACCTGCTTCATCTATTCCACATAAACTCATATCAATACCTTTTAAACTAAATTATGTACAAATTGTGTATAATAGCTAACTTTTTACAATAAGGTTTCTTATGAAAAAAATCATTATTTTAGCAGTTGTTATTATATCATTATTATTGTTTATACAAAATGGAAATAACAAACCCGAAATTGTTAAAATTGGTCTAATTGGCGCATTAACTGGAAAGTATTCACTTACAGAAAACGAAATATTAAATGGTGTTCAATTGGCTTTAGAACAACATAACTATAAAATTGGCAATAAAAAAATCAAATTGATATTAAGAGATGATAAACATGATGCCAATCTAAATAAAAAATATATTAATGAATTTATTCAAAATGATGTAAAAATAATCATTGGAAACTTTACCACATCTATGACAAAAGTATCGTTACCCATCATTAACAAATATGATGACTTATTTATGATCGCAGTAGGTTCTGCGGGTAACAGTTTTAGTGCAAAAGACGATCGATTTTTTAGAGTACATGTGGCCAATAATGAGCAACGGTTTGATGCTTTGAGTAAAATAATGGTCAAAGAAAAAAGGAAAAAAATTTACGTTATACATGATCCCATTAATAAAGCATATACAAAAGATTTTATTGAAAACTTTGAAAAAAGTTTTATTAAAAATGGAGGAGAGAAATTTTTAGCCGTTAATAAAACAGATGTACCTCTTGATATGCTAATTGCTGATATAAAAAGATTAAACCCTGATATGATTATTATTGCTGCAAATTCTATAGACAGTGCAAAAGTTGTGCAATATCTTAGATTAAAAAA
>Ga0209707_1002091_pt1 | contig 10703 bp, 10 predicted proteins | sample EN4Hudsemesocosm_FD_184630 | JGI IMG/M metagenome (GOLD analysis project Ga0209707, IMG submission 184630) | Methane-oxidizing microbial communities from mesocosms in the Hudson Canyon - EN4B Hudson Canyon (SPAdes) (version 2) | ecosystem: Environmental > Aquatic > Marine > Cold seeps | place... | reverse complement strand
GGTGCATACGGTTTATGACCTAGCTCAAGCGGATAGTAAAACCCTCAGGCGTGATGTCAGTGTCAATTTAGAGCGCACGATTAATGAACTCAATGGCATTGCCTGTTATCCACTAGAAGAACAACCTCCTGCGAAAAAGCAGATTTATTGCACGCGATCATTTGGCCACAAACTTACTGAACTGTTGCCGATTAAACAAGCGGTGGCGGTTTACGCCAGTCGTGCAGCAGAAAAACTGCGGGCACAAAACTCCCTTGCACAATCGATTCATGTCTTTTTGCATACCTCGCCTTTCGAAGGCAATTACCATAGCCGCAGCACGGTGTGCCAAACGGCTTACCCAACCAACGACAGTCGTGAAATAGTGGCGGCGGTTATGCGAGGCATAGACAGTATTTTTACCCCAGGGCATCGTTATTTAAAAGCTGGGGTCGGGCTAATGGATGTGTTTGATCGCAGCTTCAACCAATATGATTTGTTTCACTCGGGACAGTCGGGGCAATCTGATAAAGTGATGCAGGTGCTGGATAAAACTAACTTAGAGCATGGACGTAATACTCTGTTTTTAGGGGCGGAAGGAGTGGTGCGAAAGTGGGCTATGCGCCAGCATTATAAGTCGCCTTCTTATACGACTAAGTGGGCGGATATTCCTGTTGTGCGGTGTAATCAGGGTTTTTAGAAATATATACTTGCTTAGTATACGCTTCTAATTAAAGTAGAGTTATTAGATGGGGTAGAACGAAGTTGTTAATAATGAACAGTGATGTGAAGGCAAAGTTTGACACCTATCCTGAGGAGGTCAAATCACGACTGCTTGAAGTTCGTGGTGTGATTTATTCGGTTGCTGAAGAAGAGTCTTTGGGAGAAGTAATTGAAACCCTGAAATGGAACGAAGCTAGCTACCAAACAATGGGAGGCAGTCCGCTCAGGCTGGATTGGAAGGAAAAGTCACCGCATACCTTATCGCTTTATTTCAACTGCAAAACACGGCTGATTGAAACTTTTAAAGAAGTATATCGGGATACCTTCATCTACGAGGGAAATAGAGAGATGGTCCTAAACGTCTCTGAGGCGCTGCCATTGCCGGAATTAAAGGCCTGTATTTCTATGACATTGCGCTATCATAAAATTAAGCACCTACCTTTATTGGGAGCATAATATGATTAGTTGTGATCAGCATGACTACATCGAGATAGTTTGTACGTTTAAATACCCGATTAAACTGACGATGACGTCTGGCAGTATCATTGAGTGCATAGGCTTAGATACTCAGCTCAATGAAAATCGCGATGAATGTATGAAGGTCGACCTTAAAGGTACAGAAGCCTTGATTATTCTCAGTGATATTTCGGTATTAGAAGTGTGCGTTGATAATCCTCACCTCCAAAGCGTCTCTTTTAACTAGAGCACCTGTTTAAACTAAAGCATCTGTATTAACTAAAGCATCTGTTTGAAGTAGGGCCTTTGTAATGGTTAAGCCACTGCCATACAATCATTCGTAGTAATAAAATAATAATAAGGATGAAAGATGAACAAGCAACGAATGCAACTGCTCAATGAACAGATTGTTATGGGGTGGTTCGGATTATGATTATTTCCTTTATTGCGTTCTTACTCGGCTTTACCTTGATTGGGCTATCATCTGTTTGGAAAAGTCGCGGGACAGCGCAAGATTATTATCTGGCCAGTGGTTCGGTGAAACCTTGGCTGGTTGGGCTATCTGCGGTAGCCACCAATAATAGCGGCTACATGTTCATTGGGGTTATCGGTTATACCTATGCAACAGGGCTGGCATCTATTTGGTTAATGATCGGCTGGATTGTCGGTGATTTTCTATCTTCAATGTTTGTACATGCTCGCTTGAAAGATGCCGCTTCAAGAACCGGAGAGGTGAGCTATGCGGGTGTGCTTAGTGGTTGGTATGGCGCAGACAATAATCGCTTACAGCGTCTTATCGGTATTATTTCTCTAATTTTCTTATTAGCCTATGCCAGTGCTCAGCTGGTGGCGGGCAGTAAAGCTTTGCATGTGCTTTTTGATTGGCCAACCTGGGCGGGCGCCGTACTGGGGGCCGTATTAGTGACCTTGTATTGCTTCGCAGGGGGGATTCGCGCATCTATTTGGACGGATGCAGCACAATCGACTGTGATGATCTTAGCGATGGGATTATTGATGATTGTTGCGACCTATTCATTAGGGGGGATCGGAGAGGCCGTAATACAAATGCAAGGTGTTGATGGCTTCCTTGATTGGTTCCCGCAAGATTTAGCGCTTCCAGGTTTGGCTGGGGGAATATTGTTTGCCCTGAGTTGGTTATTTGCAGGCTTTTCTGTAATTGGTCAGCCCCACATAATGGTGCGTTTCATGACTTTGAATGATCTTGGTGCGATGCGGAAAGCGAGATTCTATTATTACCTGTGGTTTGTTGTCTTTTACATGATGGCAACGGCTGTTGGGTTATTATCGCGCATTTATCTCGGCGAAAGCAGCAGTTTTGATGCTGAGCTAGCTCTGCCTGTGATGGCACAACAACTTTTTCCACCGATATTAGTAGGGCTGGTATTAGCGGGTATTTTTGCGGCCACTATGTCGACGGCTGATTCTTTGGTATTGAGTTGCTCGGCGGCGATTACTCACGATCTGTTACCGGCAAAAGTTGAGCGCCCGTTATTCATCAAATTAGCGACGGTTGGTATTGCCTGTGCTGCTTTATGCTGGGCCTTGGTGAATGAACAAAGTGTATTCAGTTTAGTCATTATGGCTTGGTCAGGGCTAGCCAGCGCATTTGCCCCTTTGCTTATCTTCTTATGCCTAGGTAGAAAGCCGAGTCAATTGCTAAGTATTGCCGCTGTAATCGTTGGTTTATCGGTCGCGATACTTTGGCGTGCAATGGGGTGGCAGTCGGCGGTGTATGAAGGTTTGCCGGGAATTGTGGCAGGGTTAGTTGTCTTATCTTTTTCGCTGCGTCAACGAGCGGCATAAACCATAAGAAATAAAGGAAAGTTGCATATCAATTTATATGTAATTTTCCTACCGTTTTAGATCTCGGAACATTAATCTACACTTAATAAGTAACTATCAACTTATGGCGTATGATTATGGCTATTCGTTATATAGGTAAGCTAAGTACCAAATTATTTGCACCACTCATGGTTGTTTTTATCTTTGTATTGGCCATGCTTATATTCTATGTGCCGGTGGTTACTCATAATAATATGGTTAATAGTGCTATTTCGACCGGTGAAGATACGGTCAAGCAATATAAGGCGATAAGGGGCTATTACACAAAAAACATCATTAAAAAAGTTTTAGCGGGAAATGAAATCAGACCTCATTATGTACATAAAGGTCAAGATAATACGATTCCGCTACCTGCCACATTTATTCACGATATTAGCAAAGTATTTTCAGATCAAAACATTATAAGTTTAAAACTCTATAGCCCTTATCCTTTTCCGAATAGAACGTCTCGCATACTCGATTCTTTTGCAGAAGAAGCTTGGCGGTCATTAAATAACAATAGTAAAGAGACCTATTTTGAAACGGCTACGATTGAAGGTAAGGAAGTCGTTAGAGTCGCGCTTGCTGATACGATGACGCAGCAGGGTTGTGTTAACTGTCATAATACCCATCCTGATACCCCCAAGAATGACTGGAAACTAACGGATGTCAGAGGGATATTAGAAGTTCAAATTCCTATTGATAAGCAAATACAAGAAGCCTTTGATCTTAACTTTACAATTGCAACTATTGTACTGATCACCTTGTCAGCGACCATCGGCATGCTGTTTATTATGTTCCGTCGTCTTATCTCTAATCGTCTTCGAGAAGTGCATAGTGCATTACAAGATATTGCAGCTGGGGACGGGGATTTAGGACAACGTTTAATTGATAATCCAAAAGATGAAATAGGTGTTATTGCGGAAGCGTTTAATCAGTTTATTGCTCATCTGGATAGTACATTAAGTCAAATTAATGAGCAGGTTAATCAGTTATATGAAACAACAAAATCCATGGAAGTCGTTACAAAAAGTACTCAGGGGAATGCTCATCATCAACAAGATGTCACTGGCCAAGTTGTCTCGGCGATGGGGGAGATGATGTCTTCTACACAAGAGATGTCCAGCATTACTGCAAGTACTGCATTAAATTCAGAAAATACTCATAAACAGGCTGACTTAGGGCAGGAGATGATTAAGGACAACCTTAGCTCTGTGGAAAACTTATCAAAAACTATGGAAAATGCTTCTAAGGCGGTGAAAGATCTAGAGTCAGATAGTCAAAACATTGGAGGGGTTCTAGATGTGATTCGTGACATCGCAGATCAAACGAACTTACTGGCTTTAAATGCTGCGATAGAAGCTGCTAGAGCAGGAGAGCAAGGTCGCGGTTTTGCGGTCGTTGCTGATGAGGTTCGTACTTTAGCAAGTCGTACTCAGCAATCGACAGAAGAAATTAATAAAATGATTGAGCAGTTACAAAGAGGTGCTAAATTTGCTGTGGATACCTTAGAGGAAGGTAATAAATGCATTGAGATAAGCCAAAACAAAGCCTTAGAAACCAACGAAATGATAGAATGGGTTGGGCAATCAATTACTGAAATTCAAGAACAAAATCAACAAATTGTTACTGCAACAAAGCAGCAGGCGAGTATCAGTGAAGAGATCAATCAAAATAATAACAAAATAAATCAAGACTCAACCGCAACGAATGAAAGTACTCAACAGCTATTATCCATGGCGGCCGAGATTAATCAGGCGGTTGAGCATATAGGTAAACAGTTGCAGAAGTTCTCGAAAAAATGATTGAGCATTAAAGGTATTTATTTTGAATGGCGGTGAATTCTTCAGAGGCCTTAACTTTATCGATCGCTTGCTGTAATAAATTAACGGTTTTGATATCGATATCTTTACTTAGGGCATAATATAAATCGCTTTCATTTAATGTGTAAACCGTTTCAAAATCATCGTTCTTTAACCCTACCTTTTTAATAAGCCAACGGGCTACATTTTCTTCATACGCCCACAGTTGAATTCGGCCAAGACTTAACATTTTAGCGATCGAATCTGCGTTTGGAACATACTTAATATTTGAACTTTTTACCCCATTACTTTTTACTAGTTGATCCCCAATATCATCAATAATGGCTCCGATAGTATAGTTATTTAAATCTGCTGTGGATTCAATTTTTATGGAGCTACTTTTCTTTGCAAGTAATACTATTCGAGTTGGGCTAATAGGACCGACCCAATGGAATAACGGTTCTCTTTGCTCAGTACGAGTCGTTGAGAAGAGCACAATTTTTGGCCCCTTTTCCGCCATACGATAAGCTCTAGGCCAAGGGAACGACCTTATACTATTAGATGTAATCTTTGACGAACTATGCTTGGTAGCGGCTAACAAAAGATCGACGGCAATGCCTTTAAGTTGATTTTGATCTTTGAAGTTATACGGCGGATAAAACTCAGTGATATAGGATAGTTTATCTAACTCATTGGCTGAAGAGGATAGGGGGGTTAATAAACTGAAGGTAATGCTAATAAACAGTGTAATCAATAGAGTAGGCTTCATGATTATAGACCTCTAAATAGTAATGATTTAATTTAACAAGTATAGGTTTAGGCGGATAAAAGCGAAAGGAATGTCGTGAGATTGCAAAAAAAGTGCAAGTAGAGTCAATTAATTACTCTTTAATCCAGCATTTTGGCGCATTCCCTTTGGCTGGCTAAGTTTAAGGCCGATTCGCCGTGGAAGGCATGGTCGACGATAAAGCCCGAGTCATTGAGGTATTCTGTGACGGTAGCCGCGAGATCAAGATCATCTTCAACTAACAATATACTCATACGTTTCCTTTAGATTGACGCCTGGATAGGAGCACTATATAAACTCTTGTTTCATATTTTATAGCATATAATGAGAGTAACGTGACATCTGTCGTATTAATGTGATAACGAAGATTTAACAATGGAAATTTTTATCTATCATCAGGAGGTGCTATGTGTGAACTTTTAGGTATGAGCGCGAATACCCCCACCGATCTATGTTTCAGTTTTACCGGTTTGACCCAGCGAGGAGGAAATACAGGACCTCATAAAGATGGCTGGGGCGTCGCTTTTTATGAAGGTAAGGGGGTGAGTAGTTTTCATGATTCTAGCCCCAGTTGTCAGTCTAAAATTGCCAATATGGTGCAAAAACACCCCATCAAAAGTGAAACTGCGATTTGCCATATTCGTCAAGCGAACGTAGGAGATGTGTGTCTGGCCAATACCCATCCTTTTATTCGTGAGTTATGGGGAAAAAATTGGGTATTTGCCCATAACGGACAGATTAATAACTTTGTTCCTCGATATGACGTGAATGAAGCGGCTTTTGAGCCGATTGGTGATACGGATAGCGAAAGTATTTTTTGCGATATGATGAATCATCTAAAGCAAGGTCTTAATCGCGAATCTAGCCATCAACAAATAGCGAATTGCTTAGTATCCTTTGCTCAAGACTATGCGCAGAAGGGAGTATTTAATTGTTTGTTGAGTAATGGAGATTGGTTATTTACCTTTTGCAGTACCAAGCTTGCCAGCATTACCCGTCGTGCGCCTTTTGGCCCTGCCTGTTTGACCGATGCGGATGTGAGTATTGATTTTTCGGCTGAAACAACGGCGAATGATGTGGTCAGTATTATAGCTACCCAGCCCTTAACTTTGGACGAAGCATGGGAAGTCTATGATGCTGGGGAGTGGCGATTATGGCAGTCAGGGGAAGTGATTGCCCGAGGTATGATCTAGCTTATTAAATTGACTAAGGGTCATGGAATGACGAAAACGAAAGAGTTGGAAGCGGTCTTAACTCACTTAAAGAGACTTGCGATTGAAGTAACTCAGCATGGGACTGATGTTAGCCAGCGGCGCAGACTATTGGATGGCTATTTTTCGGTATCTCCTGAGGTCGTTGAAACGTTGGTTGAACCCGCAGAGGTAACCGTAGGTAGTAGAGCAGGCTATTGGTTTGTGCCAGAAAATAATGATGGCCAAAGACGCATGCTATATATCCATGGGGGTTCTTGGATGTCGGGCTCGGTCGAAGGCTGGAAAGCCTTTGTCGCGCGCTTAGCCATTGCCTGTGATTGTGCCATTTTGTTTATTGACTATTCATTGATGCCGGAAGCCCCTTTTCCTGCAGGGTTAAATGATTGTTTGGATGCTTATTATTGGTTAAGAAAAAATGGGCCAGCTTCAAGCATTATGGCTGATGAAGTTTTTATCGCGGGTGATTCTGCGGGTGGAAATTTGTCGTTAGCGTGCTTGCTCACTCTAAAAGACAAGAATTCACCAATGCCGGATAAAGTGTTAGCCATTTCCCCCTGTACTGATTTCACTGCCAGTGGTGCATCCATGCAGACGCATCAAGAAATAGACCCAATTATCAATGCTTTGGCAATTCCTTTGCTGGGGGCTGCGTATCTTAAAACATCGAATCAGGGCCTGACCCATCCGTTGGCTTCCCCATTATTTGGCGAATTATCAGGTCTACCACCTTTGATGCTGCAAACGGGAGAAGCGGAGGTTTTATTGGATGATAGCCGCCGCTTTGCAGAAAAAGTTGTGCAAGCAGGGGGAGAGGTATTATTAGATACTTGGCCCGACATGCCGCATGTATTTCAGGGTTTTGCCCCTTTCTTGCCAGAAGCGAGTGACGCGATTAAACGCATAGCAATTTTCTTTAAATCCCTCTAGTGAGGGGCTTAATGCGGTGCTTAGTTAATAGAGTCACTCAATAAAATTGTGGAAGCGCAAATGCAAAGTACGCCGCCGGTTATAAATAAGCCAAATACTCGAAATGCAATCTTCTCTTTTATTTGGCTGACGCCGAATATATGAGACAAGCGAGCGATTAAAAAAGCACTGCCTAAGCTATGGATCAGTAGATTGTTCTGGCTGTGCAATTCTAAAAAATAAAGCAGAATAATAGCGAGGGGCACGTACTCAGAAAAATTACCATGTACCCGCATGGCGCGTTTCAGTTGTTTATCTTTGCCATCGCCAAATGGGATTTTAAGTTTTATCCGCATCCTAATGACATTGAAACTCAAGGCTACGTAAATGATTGCCAGTATTGCTGCATAGATAGGCGTAATTAGCATGGATATTCCTTGTTGTGTGCTATTAAAATTGCAATAGGAAAGTTATTCTATGGGGAAAGGTTAAACAAACCATTATATGTTGTTTATAGAATAGCAAAGGTTTTTCATGTCTTATCGGTCAGTTCCTCCAATACAATATGTCCCCGTATTTGAAGCAGCAGCTCGCCATTTAAGTTTTAAGCTTGCAGCACAAGAGCTTTGTGTGACAGCGCCTGCTATAGCACAACAGGTAAAGGCGTTTGAGCACTGGCTTGGTCGGCCGTTATTTAATCGACATACGAGAGCGTTGAGTTTGACGCCAGAAGGTCTCTATTATTATGAGTTAGCGCAAAAGACGATGAAGAGTCATTGTTTAGGTCATCTTGATTATCAAAAGCAATTTGAAAAAAAGTCGTTGACGGTCAGTGCTCCTTACTTTGTAGCACAAGAGCTCTTAATGCCGAATTATCTGAAGTTTTCAGATTATTGCCCTGGTACTGAATTACGTATTGAAACTCGAATGTCTTATGTGGATTTTGATAGTGAAACCATTGATGCTGCGGTTCGCTTTGGCGATGGGCAATGGCCAAATTTAGAGTGCCACTTATTAGCTAATGCGACGGTAGCCCCGGTGTGTGGCTTTAATTATGAGTTCAACGACGAATTCAGCGAGATTGCTAGATTGTATGAACATCGGCTGATTTATGCTGAACCCGAAATGTCTGACTGGGGAAAGACGTTTTGGCCAACAGGCAGCATACAAAAATTCGATAACATTATTTGCGACTCTTATATCGCAGCGATTAATGCCGCTGCCGATGGACTAGGAGTTGCGATGGGGATTTTCCCAACGTTAAATTCTTGGATTAATAATAAGCGTTTAATGATGCCATTTGAGCATCAAATTGAGATCGATCGTGGCTACTGGCTTGTTTCTCCGAAGCAGGAAAAAGAAACAGAAGAAATGACTGGTTTAACTCGGTGGATTGAAGATATCTTTAAAAATATCCCGGCCCTTGATGAATAACATTGATCTAATAACGGGTTGCAATCAACTAGGCCGCAAATGTCACTCTATCTGTCTTGCTATGCCATTGTAGAATTTTTTTGAGTATCTATCTTTGTGAGTAATAGATCATAACTGCGACAGAAATTTTAAAGGTAATTTATGAGCAACGGCGCAAAAGCATTAATCAAAACTCTATCCAACTCAGGTGTTGATACCTGTTTTACTAATCCAGGCACTTCTGAGATGCACTTTGTTGCGGCTTTAGACAGTTCGGATATGCGAGCGGTATTATGCTTATTTGAAGGCGTTGCTACGGGGGCGGCTGATGGCTATGCGCGTATTGCGAATAAACCTGCTGCTACCTTATTGCACTTAGGTTGTGGCTTAGGTAATGGCTTAGCGAACTTACATAATGCGCGTAAGGCGCGGGTGCCGATGGTAAACATTATTGGAGACCACGCCCTTTATCATAAGCAATATGATGCGCCGCTAGAGTCTGACATTGTGACAGTGGCCAAAAATGTATCAAGCTGGATTCGTACTTGCCCTGAAACTCAGCAGGTTGGTGCCGATACTGCAGAAGCCATTGAGGTCGCTCAAAAAGCACCACAGCAAATATCAACCTTAATCCTGCCAGCGGATGTTTCTTGGGGGGAAGGCGGGGAAGTCGTTGAAGCTGATTTGGCGCCTGTTAGTGATCTAGCATCTGAAGAAATGATTAATCAGGTCGGGGATATTTTATTAACTAAGGGCAAGAAAACAGCCATCTTATTGGGCCGTCGTGTATTACTTGAAGAAGGATTAATTGCAGCTTCAAAAATTGCCGAGCGAACGGGAGCTAAGCTATTTTCAGAAGTATTTCCAACACGCTTGCAGCGTGGAGCAGGCTTGCCTCAAGTAGAGCGTATTGCTTATCTGGCTGAAATGGCGTCAGTTCAACTAAAAGGCTATGACCATCTAGTAATTATCGATGCCTCTGAACCGGTAACATTTTTCGCTTACCCTGGCAAAAAGAGCTATCTCGTGCCTGAAGCTTGTCGCGTACATAATTTTGTTAAAGAAAGCCAAGATGCGGTTGCGAGTTTACAAGCATTAGTGGCCGCGGTCGGTGCAGAACAAACGGCTCCTAAGCTTCAACAAGCGGATCGGCCTAAGCTGCCTGCAGGTAAGTTGAATGCAGGAAAGGTCTGCCAAGCGGTCGGTGCGTTATTACCGGAAAATGCAATCATTTCGGATGAAGCTCAAACGTCAGGATTAAAGCTACCAATCAGTACCGCAGGATCCCCTAGGCATGATGTGCTCACATTAACAGGCGGGGCAATAGGCCAAGGCTTGCCAGTGGCGATTGGTGCGGCTATTGCGGGAATGAATAGTGAAGGCAAAAATCGCCCTGTGATCAGTCTGGTTGGTGATGGTAGTGCTATGTATACCATTCAATCATTATGGACCATGATGAATGAAAACTTGGATGTCACTGTGATTGTATTAAATAACCGTTCTTATGCGATTCTTAATATCGAACTTGAGCGAGTAGGGGCAGAAGGAGCAGGTCCAAAAGCGAAATCACAACTGGATCTT
>Ga0209707_1002090_pt1 | contig 10710 bp, 9 predicted proteins | sample EN4Hudsemesocosm_FD_184630 | JGI IMG/M metagenome (GOLD analysis project Ga0209707, IMG submission 184630) | Methane-oxidizing microbial communities from mesocosms in the Hudson Canyon - EN4B Hudson Canyon (SPAdes) (version 2) | ecosystem: Environmental > Aquatic > Marine > Cold seeps | place... | reverse complement strand
TAAAACTCACGCATCGCATATCAAAAAAAATCGGCAAGATCCTGCTTAATGTATTTATGGGTGGATTTATCACCTTAGTTGCTGTGGCCGTTATTTATCTCAATAGTCAGTCAGACCTCAAAGTCTGGCACACAGCAGAACTCGACGCTGAATTCACTGAGTCAACACCGATAACAACCTTCACCGAATACTTGGCGTTAGAAGATCGCTTATTCGTACAGCTCAAGGAACAAGTCTACAATCAAGTCGAACCTGAAGATCAAATGATCATTAACCGTTTCCATAGCTCTAGCTTGTCCGATCCTACGCTCTGGCCACGTAATTGGAATCGTAGTTTTGAGTTTTCTACTGACAAAGCAACTGTCGGGGTATTATTACTCCATGGTATGTCAGATTCACCTTATAGTTTACACACTCTTGGGCAGCGTCTTCATGCTGAAGGGGCTCATGTTGTTGGACTGAGAATTCCAGGCCATGGTACCAGTCCTTCGGGGCTTCTCGATGTACGTTGGCAAGATATGGCTGCCGCAGTCAAGTTGGCCGTACAACATCTTTATGAGCAGGTAGGTGATCAACCTATCTATATTGTCGGGTATTCAAACGGCGGTGCACTGGCATTGAACTATGCGCTCTCTGTGATTGAAGACCCCACACTGCCACCGGTTAAAAAACTGGTTTTAATCTCACCTCAAATCGCAGTGACAAAATTAGCTGTCTTGGCAATTTGGCAGGAGCGGCTCGGTCATGTTCTAGGATTAGAAAAACTTCGGTGGAATGGTGTTTTACCAGAGTATGATCCTTTCAAATACAACTCATTCACCATCAATGCTGGCAATCAAGCCTATCGATTGACTCTCGAAAATCAATCACGAATTAATACTTTGGCTTCCTCTGAGAAACTGGAACAGATGCCTCAGATATTGGCCTTTCAGTCAGTTCTTGATTCTACGGTATCTTCTCCCGCAGTGATTCACAAACTATTGGAGCGACTACCGAATCGTAATCATGAATTGGTGTTATTTGACATCAATCGTCGTACTAACATGGAATATATGCTGAAATCAGATCCAAATACACTGATTACAGCAATTTCCAATAATGCCAGTAATCAGTTCATTTTCAGTCTGGTGACTAACGAAAATGAGAATAGCCCTAGCGTGGTTGTCCGTACAAAAAAAACGGGACAAACAGATATATCCCAAACTGATATTAATTTATCCTGGCCTTCGGGGCTCTTCTCACTCGGTCATCTTGCGCTATCCTTTCCTGAACAAGATCCACTTTATGGCAAGGGTCAATATAAGGATAATCCCAGAGTCCAACTTGGACACCTTGCGTTCAGAGGTGAGCGTGGCATGTTAACAATCTCTGCCTCAGCTATGTTACGTATTCGTTGGAACCCATTCTATCCTTATCTTGAACAACGTATTATCAGCCACTTATTTACTGATGAGGCCGTGGCGACTAACTAAGCTTAAATAGTATGCAAAAAAAAGCCCCGACCAAAGTCGAGGCTTTTTTAATATATCAAAAGGCAGTTTTGATTACATCATGCCGCCCATGCCGCCCATGCCGCCGCCCATATCAGGCATTGCAGCAGCACCAGCTTCTTGTGGTACTTCAGCAATCATTGCTTCAGTAGTTAGCATTAAACCAGCAACTGAACCAGCATTTTGCAATGCAGTACGAGTTACTTTCGTTGGGTCAAGGATACCCATTTCAATCATGTCACCATAAACACTTGTTGCTGCGTTGTAACCGAAGTTACCTTTACCAGCTGCAACTTCATTCAAAATAACAGAGGCTTCATCACCCGCATTAGTCACGATTTGACGTAAAGGCTCTTCCATTGCACGACGTGCTAGTTTAATACCCACATCTTGGTCATGGTTGTCACCCGTCAAGTCACCTAATGTACTTTCTGCACGAACAAGTGCAACACCACCACCGGCAACAACACCTTCTTCAACTGCTGCACGAGTTGCATGCAATGCATCTTCAACACGTGCTTTTTTCTCTTTCATTTCCATTTCAGTTGCTGCGCCTACTTTGATGACGGCAACACCACCAGCAAGTTTCGCAACACGTTCTTGTAACTTCTCTTTATCGTAGTCAGAAGATGAATCAGCGATTTGTGAACGAATCATTTCAACACGTGAAGTAATGTCGCTAGCAGAACCAGCACCATCAATAACAGTTGTGTTTTCTTTGCTTACTGTGATTTTTTTAGCTTGGCCAAGATCATCTAAAGTTACTTTCTCAAGACTTAAACCAACTTCTTCAGAAATAACAACACCGCCAGTTAATGTAGCAATATCTTGTAACATTGCTTTACGACGATCACCAAAGCCAGGAGCTTTAACAGCACATACTTTAACAATGCCACGCATGCTGTTCACAACTAATGTTGCCAATGCTTCGCCTTCGATATCTTCAGCAATAATTAACAATGGACGACTTGCTTTTGCAACAGCTTCCAATGTTGGTAGTAAATCACGAATGTTTGAGATTTTTTTATCAAATAACAAGACAAATGGGCTTTCAAGATCAGCTGTCATTGTTTGTTGATCTGTTACAAAATATGGAGATAGGTAACCACGGTCAAACTGCATACCTTCAACAACGTCTAGTTCATTTTCAAAACCAGAACCATCTTCAACAGTGATAACGCCTTCTTTACCTACTTTTTGCATTGCTTCAGCAATGATGCCACCCACAGATGTATCAGAGTTTGCAGAAATAGTACCTACTTGAGCAATCGCTTTATCATCATCACATGATGCTGACATGCTTTTTAATTCTGTAACTGCTGCAGTCACCGCTTTATCGATACCGCGTTTAAGATCCATTGGGTTAATACCCGCAGCAACGGCTTTCATGCCTTCACGTAGAATAGCTTGAGCTAATACTGTTGCTGTTGTTGTACCGTCACCAGCAGCATCAGAAGTATGAGAAGCCACTTCTTTAACCATTTGTGCGCCCATGTTTTCGAATTTATTATCTAATTCGATTTCTTTGGCAACAGACACACCATCTTTAGTGATAGTCGGTGCGCCATAGCTTTTATCCAAAATAACGTTACGGCCTTTAGGACCTAATGTTACTTTTACTGCGTCAGCCAGTGTATTCACACCGTTGATCATTAATGTACGTGCATCAGCACCAAATTTGACTTCTTTAGCAGCCATGTTAATTCCTCTTAATGTACTTTATATATAGGGTGGGTAAAAGACTATGCTTCTAGAACAGCTACGATATCGTCTTCACGCATAACAAGAAGATCTTCACCATCGACTTTAACTTCAGTGCCCGCAAATTTACCGAATAAAACTTTATCGCCAACTTTGACATCCATAGCACGTACATTGCCAGAGTCAGTAATTTTGCCGTTACCTGCCGCAACGATTTCACCTGTAGCAGGTTTCTCAGCTGCACTACCAGGAAGCACGATACCACCAGCACTCATTGTTTCTTCTTCAGTGCGACGAACAACCACACGATCATGAAGGGGACGAATATTCATCAATATAACCTCAAAAAATGTCTAACAAAAAATCTAGGAATCCCAAACATGGGGGTGTAAAAGTAAACTTCAAGGGCGAAATATAATTTTTTTGTCCTTTGTCCGCGCCCACTATTTTGATGATCAGATGGGGTAGCTTGGACTGAAGTTCGATCTATACCATTATTTTAAATGGCGCTCATCATCGACAACCTCACCTTCGATGATGGTTGAATCCATATGACTGCGCTGTGAATACATTGACTGTCCATGGACCGTAAAATGACTTTGACTGAACAACTTTTTAATCAATGCTTGTCTTATTACAGGTATCAACAACGCAAAACCGAAGGCATCCGTAAAGAATCCTGGTGTCAGTAGCAACATACCACTTGCAGCTAATGCAATGCCTTCCATCATTTCCATTGCAGGCAAACTACCTTGCTGCATATTAGATTGCGCCCTTAATAAGGTGGAAGCACCTTGCACACGCAGTAAGCCTGCACCAATCACCGCTGTGGCAACTACGGCAAAAATAGTCCAGGCTGCACCAATCACTTCACCCACTTGAATTAAAAAATAAATCTCAATCAAGGGTACTAATAAAAACAATAACAATAAAAAACGAAACATTTATTTTCCTAATATCTTAGATATACAGCACTATATTGAGACGCTAACGATGTTTTTCAAGGTTTAATCTTAAAAATCATCCTGTTGCAATAAAACCACAATGAGAATTTTTTGCATCTCTTAGGCAAATATTTCTCTCGCCGTAATAATTCTGAAATAATAAATCGTTATTGTGTGCGAACTCGGACAAACATCCGACCCTATTTACTTTTTAAAAACACAAGAGGATAGTCCCTTGAAACTTAAAACATCATCATTATTAATTGCAGGTGCTCTATTTAGCGCAGCTGTTATGCCTGCACAAGCCAACAACGATGCAATGCTTGACCTGCTTAAAGTCCTTCGTGACCAAGGCACAATCACTGCTCAAAACTACGAGTTATTAGCTAACGCAGCTAAAGCAGATAAAGAGTCTTTAGATGCTGTTGATGCTAAAGCTGAAAAAGCGGGTAAATCAGATATTAAAGTGACGACGAAAGGTAAACTTAAGATTGCTGATTCTGAAGGAAACTGGTCTTTCCAACCAATCGGCCGTGTCATGTGGGATGCCGTTTCTACTGATTCTGATAATGCTACTGATGATGTTAAAGGTACAGAATTACGTCGTGCACGTTTAGGCTTCCAAGGGTCTATTTACGACTATGGCTACAAATTTGAAGCAGACTTCGCCGGTGGCGATGCTTCAGTTAAAGATGCTTACCTTAGCTATGGTACAAAAATTGGTGATGCAAAAGCAGGGGTTAAATTAGGTCAATCTCATATTCCTTTTGGTTTAAATACGAAGGTAAGTTCAAAATACATGAGCTTTATGGATCGCCCAATGTTTGCTGATAGTACTGTTTCTCCTGCTCGTGGTAGCGGTGTTGTTGCAAGTATCAATGATAAAGGCTACAAATGGTCTTTAAGCGCAGGTTTACAAAATGGCGGATTGAATTCTAGCAATGGCGGTGATACATACGAAATTAACGGCAGTACTCTTGCTGTTCGTGGTTCATTCCTGCCTTGGAAACAAGACAAAAACCATCTTTTACAAGTTGGTGCAGCCTACCTAAAACAAGGTGGCGGCGACTCATTTAAGTTTCAACCTGACTTAGTTAGCCATGAAGATATCTATAAACCAGTCAGCACCGGTACTATTGCTGATACAGACTTTGATGGTGCTAACGCGTTTACAGTTGATGCACTAGGTGTTTACGGCTCTTTCCACGCAATGGCAGAGTACTTAGATCACTCTGCAGAGCTAGAAGCAGGTCAAGATATCGACACTAGCGCGTACGCAGTTGAAGCAGGTTACTTCCTAACAGGTGAGTCTTTGAAATGGAAAAAAGGTTATACATCTGGGATCACACCTAAATCCTCAACAGGTGCTTGGCAAGTCGCTGCTCGTTTCGAAAGCTTAGAGATTGATACTAACGCGGTAGCTGGTGACAGTGAAGTTGATAAATTCTCTCTAGGTGTCAACTACTACCCAACTCAAAATACACGCTTAATGTTGAACTACGATAAAGTAACTGATGTTCAAATTAACGGTGTAAGTGGTGATTTCGAACCTTCTTCACTTAAATTCCGTGCACAAGCTTACTGGTAAACCTTACTTGAGTTAACACTCTAAGTAACTCTCAAAGCCTCATCTAATTATTGGGTGGGGCTTTTTTTTGCTTATTATTTACATGAACTTAGGTATTTATCGGTTTAAAAACAAGGCTTAAATTACGCTAGCCGCTACATTCAACTCGTTTCAAACTGAAGTATATGTCTAAAAAACATAGTCGATATCAGAAATATTACCGATAAAAGTGACTGTATCTTTATGCGTCAACGTGAAATGTTAGGTTTAGGCCATGATATTTTAACGAGTGAGCCTATAATCGGAAGCGAACCCTTTGGTATTGTCTTAGCTGATGACCTAAATGAGGCACACGCTATTACTTAGAACATCATTATCAAGAAAAATAATTATTTGGCAGCGATCTGCTCAAGCATATATTGAACGCGTTGTTTCACTTTATCTCGCGCTTGTTGAAATTCTGCAATAATTTCATCTTCCGTACCTTTGATTTTAGCCGGGTCAGCTAGTGGCAAGTGAAGCTTCATTATCTGTGTACTGAGCACAGGACATTGTTCTTCTGCGTTATCACAAAGTGTCACGAGTAAATCTGTCCACTCCAACATTTCAGCATTAACCCGAATAGATTCCTGAGTAGAAATATCAATGCCTATTTCCATCATCGCAGTAATGGCTCGATCGTTTTTACCATGTGCCTCTATACCAGCAGACTTACTATTAATCGTGTCGCCGGCGAGTGCTTTTGCCCAACCTTCTGCCATTTGAGATCGGCAAGCATTACCTGTACACAAAAACAAAACGCGTAGTCTTTCCATCTATATCTAATCCCATGTATATTAACTGCTGGAAATATAACAAGTTTGTATTACAGAACGATGAATTTAGACTAAACATCTCAAAGGCCATGAGTCTATTTTGTACGAATGTGATCTGAATTAAAGTATTTCACTCAGCATCTGATAAAATACCCCCCTTAACTAACTGACTTATAGAAATTTATTGTGAAAAAAATAATTATTAGCCTGCTTCTTGCTCTTCCTTTATTGGCTCCGCTTACAAGTACTGCTGAAACGACCCGTTATGTTTCTGATGAACTTGAAATTACCATGCGAACCGGTCAAGGCGTGAAGTTTGGTATTCGAAAAATGTTACTCAGCGGTACAAAATTGAATGTAATTGAAACAGATCCTGCTGGCTATACAAAAGTACGCACAAGTAAAGGGGTGACGGGTTGGGTATTAACTCGCTACCTTAGCAATACACCAAGTTCACGTAATCAATTGGCTGCAAGTGAACAAAAAGTAGTTAACTTAGAATTAGAACTCGCAAAGTATAAAGAAGAAATTCAAGCATTATCATCTCAAAATACGAGTTCAGGTACTGAAAACCTGTCTCTAAAAGAAACATCTCAGCGCCTGAGTAAAGAGTTAGATGATCTTCGCAAAACGGCTTCAAATGCGGTAGCTCTGAATAATGAGAATCGCCAATTAAAAGAGAAGTTACAGCAAATTGATAATCACATTCAATCTTTAACTATTGAAAATAGTTCGCTTAAAGATAGTGATGCAAAAAACTGGTTCTTAGTGGGTGCGGCAGTGTTATTTTTTGGTTTATTGCTTGGCCTAATTGTGCCTCGCCTTCGTATGCAAAAGAAAGATAACTGGAGTAGTTTCTAGATCCCTTTAGAAGCCTCGATACACAATACAGGAAGTCGTATCAGCAATAGTGTTGGTACGACTTTTTTTAAATTCAAACAGAACAACGTGTTCTCCCTATGAAAAATTAAGGAATTTAACATGGCCATTCGTATTGGGATAAATGGTTTTGGTCGCATGGGCAAACTTGCTTTGCAAGCAGGTTGGGACAATGATGAACTTGAGTTTGTTCATATTAATGAAATCAATGGTGATGCGACATGCCATGCTCATTTGCTTGAATTTGACTCCGTACATGGTCGCTGGGGAGAAGATAAAACTATCTCAAGCAGTGACAATCAAATAAATATTGATAAGAATTCTATTAGCTTTAGCCAACATCAATCACCTGTCGATGCGAATTGGGCTCAATATGATCTTGATTTAGTGTTGGAATGCTCAGGCAAGTTTAAAACACCGCAGCAACTTCAAGCTTACTTTGATCAAGGCATAAAAAAAGTCCTCGTATCAGCACCTTGCCCAAGCCCAGCACTGAACCTTGTTTATGGCGTTAATCACGATCTCTATAACCCTAGTCAACATCACATTGTGACAGCCGCTTCTTGTACCACTAACTGTCTTGCACCTATCGTTAAAGTGATGCACGAGTCATTGGGTATCAAACATGGTTCAATGACCACTATTCACAATATTACCAATACGCAAACTATTGTTGATAAGGGACATAAAGATTTACGTCGTGCTCGTGCTTCTGGGCAATCATTGATCCCAACGACAACAGGCTCAGCCAAGGCGATTACAACGATATTTCCTGAATTAGAAGGCAAGTTGAATGGTTTAGCAGTACGTGTTCCGCTATTAAATGGTTCACTGACAGATTTTGTATTTGAATCGAGCCGGCCCACAGATGCAGATGAAGTTAATGCCTTATTTAAAGCTGCTTCCGAAGCAGCTTTGAAAAATATATTGGGTTATGAAACGCGCCCATTAGTGTCTGCTGATTACACTAACGACCCACGTTCAGGCATTATTGATGTCCCTTCAACAATGGTGATTGATGAGACTCAAGTAAAAATATTAGCGTGGTATGACAATGAATGGGGTTATGTAAATCGTATGATTGATATCGCCAAAATGATTGCTCGAGCAATGTAACCATGGATGCGGTACAAAGCTTACGTAACTATGCCGTTATTACAGGAGGCTATTGGGCCTTTACATTAACTGATGGTGCTATTCGCATGTTGGTGGTGCTGTATTTCCACCAGCTAGGTTACACACCACTGGCGATTGCTAGTCTATTTTTGTTTTATGAGTTCTTTGGCATTATTACCAACCTTATTGGCGGCTGGTTGGGTGCACGTTTTGGCCTTAATACCACCATGCATGCTGGTATGCTTCTACAAGTCCTTGCTTTACTTATGCTCACCGTGCCCAGTGAATATCTCACTATTGTCTACGTAATGGCAGCACAGGCCTTATCTGGCATAGCCAAAGATCTAAACAAGATGAGTGCCAAAGCCAGTGTTAAATACGTTATTCCTAATGACACAGATCAAACTCAAGCTTCCAAAAAGCTATTCAAATGGATAGCAATCTTAACGGGCTCTAAAAATACATTAAAAGGAGTCGGCTACTTTCTTGGAGGACTGTTACTAGCTGTTTACGGTTTTCAAAATGCTTTAAATATTCTTGCTGCCGGTTTATTTATGGTCTTACTACTGACTTTATTTTTATTGCCCTCAGATCTAGGTAAAACAAAAGCTAAAGCAAAATTTTCACAACTATTTGCTAACAAGCCTGCTATCAACTGGCTTTCAGCGGCACGTTTCTTTTTATTCGGGTCGAGAGATGTATGGTTTGTAGTCGGCTTGCCAGTATATTTAACAACAACCTTAGGCTGGGGATTTGAGCAGACAGGGAGCTTCTTTGCTCTATGGATTATTGCTTATGGTTTAGTGCAAACTGCCACTCCCGCCTTTCTAAAGCACCATGCCCCAACAGGAAAAACAACAACGTTACTCGCCATCATTTTAATGCTTTTGCCTGCCGTTATTGCCTGGGCTTTATACCAATCACATAACCCCTCAACTGTTATTATCGTTGGTTTAAGTCTATTTGCAATCGTGTTTGCCATGAATTCTGCTGTCCATTCTTATTTAATTGTTGAATGGTCTGATCATGATACAGTCGCGATGAATGTTGGTTTTTATTATATGGCTAATGCTGGTGGACGCTTAACTGGCACCGTCTTATCAGGCTTGGTATATCAACACTACAGTTTAATAGGCTGCTTAATAACATCTACTTTATTTGTTGGCACTGCAGCAGTGCTATCACGCAAGCTCCCTGATTCACATTAAACTCAAAAAAAAGCCCCGACTAAAACTAATCAGGGCTTTTCGTTAAAAGTTTATTTAGTAGCTAACGTTGTTTCAATTGTTCTAGATCACGTACAGCACCTTTTGATGCTGATGTTGTTAATGCTGCATACGCTTGTAAAGCTAAGCTCACTTTACGTTCACGATTAACAGGTTGCCACGCTTCATCACCTTTAGCTTCCATCACCTCGCGACGCTCTGCTAATACAGCATCTGAGACATCTACTTTGATAATACGGTTAGGAATATCAATAACAATTATGTCACCTTGCTCTACTAGGCCAATGTTCCCGCCTTCTGCTGCTTCTGGTGAAGCATGACCAATTGATAAACCTGAGGTACCGCCTGAAAAACGACCATCTGTTAATAAGGCACACGCTTTACCTAAACCTTTTGATTTCAAGTAACTGGTTGGGTACAGCATTTCTTGCATACCCGGACCACCTTTAGGACCTTCATAACGAATAAGTACTACATCACCTTCAACAACTTGTTCTGTCAAAATAGCGGTGACAGCAGCATCTTGTGATTCAAAGATTCGTGCTGGGCCTGAGAATGTTAGGTTTGAATCATCCACCCCTGCGGTTTTAACAATGCAGCCTTCAAGAGCGATATTACCGAATAGCACGGCTAAGCCACCATCTTGGCTATAAGCATGCTCGATATCTCTAATACAGCCATTTTCACGATCAACATCTAAACTCGGCCAGCGTGTTGCTTGGCTAAATGCTTCTTGTGTTGGAATACCTGCCGGTCCTGCTGAATAACGTAATTTTGCAACCTCGCTATTACCACGAACGATATCCCACTCTGCTAATGCATCAGCCAGTGTTGCACTGTGAACCGTTGGTAAATCAGTGTGTAATAAACCACCAGCAGCTAATTCGGCTAAGATACTAAATACACCACCAGCACGATGTACATCTTCCATATGATACTCAGGCGTTGCAGGTGCAACTTTACATAAATTAG
>Ga0209707_1002089_pt1 | contig 10716 bp, 8 predicted proteins | sample EN4Hudsemesocosm_FD_184630 | JGI IMG/M metagenome (GOLD analysis project Ga0209707, IMG submission 184630) | Methane-oxidizing microbial communities from mesocosms in the Hudson Canyon - EN4B Hudson Canyon (SPAdes) (version 2) | ecosystem: Environmental > Aquatic > Marine > Cold seeps | place... | reverse complement strand
GACACAGAACGGTCGCAACGAGGAGGCAAAGGTGCTGCTCGGGGAAGCCGCGCTCATCGTGGCGAAGCTGCGCGAGACGGATGCCACGCATCGGCGGCTGATGGCCTTGGAGACGGGGCTGGTGGGGCTGACCGAGACCGTGACGAAGCGTCTGGCACCGAGGCCGATAGCGCCGACGGTGGCGGAAGCGGCACCCGCTGATCCGGTTGAAGCGCTGGCGCAGAAAGCGTCGGACCTGCTTCGCCAGGCCGAGGGAGAAAAGCATAACGGCCGCAATGCCGAGGCAAAGGCATTGCTGGACGAGGCAGCACCGATGATAGCGAATCTGAAGGCAGCTGCGCCCAACCATCACCGGATGATGGCGCTGGAGACGGCGTTGGCGGCGCAGAGCGAAGTTGTAGGCAGACGGTTGGCTCCGCCCGACAGACCGCAAGTGCCCGTGACAGCAACCGCCACGACACCGGCCGGCACCGCGCCGATCTCCGTCATCGCCGGAACAGCGGCACCAGCCACCCAGGCGGCCGCAGCCCCCCCAGGCAAGTTGCCCTACCACACGCGCAATATCGTGACCTTCGCCGGTCGAGAGTTGGACGGAACGGAGCGTTACTTCAGAGACTTGGAGTCGGGCGCCGATGGGCTGGACGAGAGCACTAGGTTGGGGCGGATCGAGATAAGTCTCCAGGCAGTGGAGGAGATGTTGCCCGGTCTTGCTGAGCAGGCCGCGAGCGACGGTGTGAGCAATGACCTGCGTGTCACCGGCGTTTCCAAGGAGCTGGCGGAGAAGAAGGCAAAGCTGGCCGAGCTGAAGTCGGGCGCGACCAGGCGACAGGCTGCGTCCGCCGAACTGCAGGCGGGTGCCGATGGTGACGTTGCTGCCTTACTCGAGCTTTTCGATCGCCTCAACACTGCCTACTTCACCAAAGCGAAGGGGAAGCCAATCTACTTTAACACCATAGATGAACCCGTGGCTCTGCTGAGCCTTATCATGAAGTTCGAGGCGGAGGAGCAGGCCAAGGCGCAGAAGACGGTGGACGCCTTCGCCAAGAAGTATGGCAAAGCGGTGAACGAGTCGACGGGCAATCAGAGGGCGAGTTATCCCTTCGACGGTATCCGTAATGGGATTGCCAACATCGCGAAAACACGCGACGCGATGGCGACAAAGCTGGCACAACGGTCGCAGGACACGATCGAAAGCCTGCCGTCGCTCCACGATATGTATCGCGTGAAGAACCACGACGATGCACGCGCCTGGTTCCGACTCGCGAAGGCGTTCACCGAGTCGAACGCGGCGGTCAAGGCGCTCGACAAGACGATTGAGAAGCAGCTGCGAGCCGACCTGAAGGCGTACGCGAAAAAAGTGGAAGACAAGATGTGGCCCGGCAACTCGAAGGGCAAGGAAGCCAAGGCGGGGATCACGTTCTTCGAGAATGACCCTGGCTGGGGTAGCCCTAAGAAGAGTGAGCGCACGAAGGGCAACGAGCCGCTGGAGACCCTCGGCATCCATATCCGAGACGACTGGTCGGTGCAGGCGAGGAACCGGGATGGAGACCCCACGATGTACGGTATCCCGGCTTTCGTAGCGGTCCAGTCCAAGACCGACAAGGAGATGAGCCTCGCGCGCGTTTACAGCATTACGCTACGGACGCGTGAGAGTCGCGATCCGGAGATGAAGCCGCCCTTTACATCAATCTTGGTGGGCGAAAGCTACTACATCCAGGCGAAGAAGGTGAAGTAGCTGGAGGCCAGAAATGTGTGGGAACCCGTCCCAGGCGCGCCTGGTTTTTCACTATTTCACTTTGTGAAAGTAAAGTTAACCTGACACCATTTATCCAGGTGTTATCCTTACAGAGAGCAGCATGGAAGAATTTTTAAAGTTATTGGGGATTCAAGGAAACTCCGTTGTACTGATTGCAGCCCCAATATGTTTAGCAATTATTGCACTTGCTAGCTTTTTCGATGCATTGCAGAAAATATTTCTTTTTAAAAAAGAAACAGTCTCTTATGCCAAAGATAAATTCGGTGGGATAAATATTAGTCGAAGAAGTTTTATTATAAGTGCTGGTCTAGCAATTTCAGGAGGATATTTTCTGTTTGGAATTTCAAAACTTAAAGGGTTGTTTCAATTTGTATCTTCACCAAGTGAAGATGGATATTTAATAGCAAATATAAAGTCTGGTGTTATTCACCATGCTAAGCTATGTAAACAGCACCTTCCTGATAAAAAGAACCAAGAACTAGACTTTAGCAAAATTAAAAAACCTCATGCCCATAATTATAGAAACCTAAATATATACGAGGTGATGGGCAAACAAGCGCTATCAGAAAAACAATTCATAGAGGCAGCACGATATTTCAAGAAAGCAATTGAGGAAACTCCTGAACGAGTTCACCTTTATGACCATCTTGCGAAATTATATGGAAGACAAAAAAAATACCGATTGATTCATGAGCTTTATAGCAATGGCATTAAAAAAGTAGCCGCTAATTTTGATTTGAATCAAAGCAAACAGCAGCACAAAAAAGTTGCTAATGACCTCAGGGTTCGACTAGAAAAAGTTAGAGTAAAATATGGTTCTATGGCATGAGTATGTCTCTGGGAGACTGCAGCTAGCCTGAGTTAGTTGTGAGCCGGGTTCGAATCCCGGCCAGGCCACTATCACATGACAATTAAATTAAGATGATCCCCGTAGGGATGAAAAAACAGATCAGTCACTTTCTCAAATTATTCATAACTAAAAAAACAACCGGACAAGTTGGTTGTTTTGATGTCTTTTCGTGTAAAGGTTGTGTTTTTTGTAGCGGTTTGAAACCTTTTCTGCAAACTACGCAAAAATTTCCCTCAAGTGCTGCCTCATAAAATACTTCGTCGATGTTTTTTTATTGCAATGTCTAAAAAAGTATAAAATACGCCACTATATATTCTTTATATTTTAAGGTTATCAGCAAAGCATGATAGAAATAGGTAAGTTCAACCGTTTAAAAGTGATTAAGCAATATGCTAAAGAAATTATTCTTGACGGCGGTGAGTCTGGAGAGGTTATTTTAGCGGCCACTGATGTTGTAACAGACATTAAATTGGGGGATGAGCTGAATGTTTTTGTTTATGTGGGTGAAAAGGATTCGCTACAGGCTACAGCACGACTGCCTTATGCTCAAGTTGATGATGTGGCTTGGTTGAAATGTGTATCTGTTAGTGATGTCGGTGCCTTTTTAGATTGGGGGTTGGCTAAAGATTTACTGCTTCCTTATAGTGAACAGACAACTAAAATAGTTGCAGGTCGCTCTTGTTTGGTTAAAGTTTTTTTAGATGAAAGTAACCGAATTGCAGCATCAATGTTACTGGATGATTTTATTGAGGATGAAGCTTTTTATCTAAAAGAAGGGGATAAAGTCGATTTGGTCATCGCGGATGAAACCGATTTGGGAAGAAAAGCGGTTGTTAATAATGAATACTGGGGTGTTTTATATAAAAATGAAATATTCCAAAAATTAAGGAAGGGGCAAAAAACCACCGGGTTTATCAAAAAAATCAGAGACGACAATAAAATTGATCTGGTTTTGCAAATGGCAAAATTTGGCGATAAAGTTGATTCGGTCACTGAAAAAATTCTCGCTAAATTGGAATCTCAAGGTGGCGTTATGTTGATTACTGATAAAAGTCATCCTGATGAGATTTATAAGGCTTTTGGAGTGAGTAAGAAGGTATTTAAGCAATCGGTTGGCAGTTTGTATAAAAAGCGAATGATCGCTATTGATAAAACTAGTATTAGTTTAATCAATAAAGAATAGCTACCTGCTTTGGAACGCGAGCTTTAGCACGTACTCCAAATGTTTCAACAAATGGATCAATAACTGGAATTTATAGTAAGACATGGGAATACAGGAAAATTACGAACAACTGCCTTTAAAGGACTTTGCTGAGAAAGCGTATCTGGATTATTCCATGTACGTTATTTTAGACAGGGCGTTGCCGCATATTGGTGATGGCTTAAAGCCAGTACAAAGGCGGATTGTCTACGCGATGTCAGAGTTGGGTTTAAGTTCTCTGGCAAAGTTTAAAAAATCAGCTAGAACAGTGGGGGATGTATTAGGTAAATACCACCCTCATGGTGATTCAGCCTGTTATGAAGCAATGGTACTAATGGCTCAGAGCTTTTCTTACCGTTACCCATTGATTGATGGACAAGGCAACTGGGGGTCGCCTGATGATCCTAAATCATTTGCTGCCATGCGTTATACCGAATCACGGTTAACCGCTTATGCACATACTTTATTAAGTGAGCTGGGGCACGGCACGGTTGATTGGAGTGATAATTTTGACGGCACACTGAAGGAACCTGTGCTATTGCCGGCAAGATTGCCCAATGTATTATTGAACGGTACCATGGGTATTGCTGTAGGTATGGCAACCGATATTCCTCCGCATAATTTACGTGAAGTTGTCTCTGCTTGTATCGCTTTGATAGATGAGCCAGAAACATCGTTAGAGACGTTATTAACGTATGTAAAAGGTCCAGACTATCCAACACCAGCTGAAATAATTAGCTCGGCAGAAGACATCAAAAAGATTTATATCTCGGGTAATGGCTCCGTTAAGATGCGAGCCAAATATGAAATGGAAGATCATAATGTAGTGATTACTGCATTGCCTCATCAGGTTTCCGGTGCAAAATTACTAGAACAGATTGCTGCTCAAATGCTGGCTAAGAAACTGCCAATGATTGATGATTTAAGGGATGAATCGGACCATGAAAATCCAACCCGATTGGTCATTATTCCAAAATCAAAACGGATTGATATTAAATCGGTGATGTCACACTTATTTGCATCGACCGATCTGGAAAAAAATTATCGGGTTAATATGAATATGATTGGCTTGAATGGAAAGCCAGTTGTTAAAAACCTGCGTGAAATATTATCGGAATGGTTGGTTTATCGAACAGAAACCGTTCGTAGACGATTACAGCATCGATTGGATAAAGTGCTGGCTCGATTACATCTATTAGATGGCTTGTTAATTGCCTATTTGAATATTGATGAAGTCATTGCGATTATTAGAGAATACGATAAACCCAAGCCGGTATTAATGGAGCGATTTGGGATTTCTGATTTACAAGCTGAAGCTATTTTAGAGTTAAAACTAAGACATTTAGCTAAGCTTGAAGAAATGAAAATCCGTGGCGAGCAGGATGAGTTGGAAAAAGAACGCCAGGCATTAGAAAAAACCTTAGGATCTAAAAAGTTGCTTAATCGTTTGATTAAAACAGAGCTACAAAGAGATGCTGAAAAATATGGCGACGATAGACGTTCCCCGATTGTTGCGCGTGGTGCATCACAAGTATTAGACACCACAGCATTAATAAGCAATGAGCCATTAACGATAATTTTGTCACAAAAAGGCTGGATTAGAGCGGCGAAAGGCCATGATATTGAAGTACAAACTTTAAATTATCGATCAGGCGATAAGTTTCTTGATTCAGCAAAAGGCAGGTCAACGCAACCTGTTTATATTTTAGATTCGACGGGCAGGGTGTATAACGCATCGACACATGATTTACCTTCTGCGCGTAGCCAGGGAGAACCATTGACGGGCCGATTAAAACCGCCTTCAGGGTCATTGTTTACGCATGTTTTTGCGGGGCAATCTGATGATTGGTATTTATTGGTGAGTAATGCGGGCTATGGCTTTAGAGTACAGTTAAAAGATTTACAAAGTAAAAATAAAGCAGGGAAAGCGGCAATTACTTTGTCTGCTGGAGCAAAAGCGCTGGCACCCACTCGTATTGAAAATGAATCGGATAAACTGGCAGTGGTTACCAGGCAAGGTCGACTGTTAATCTTTCCTGTGATGGAATTGCCGGCCTTATCTAAAGGCAAGGGTAATAAGTTGATTCAGATACCGCCTGCTGATTTTAGCTCGGATAAAGATGAGGTGATCTCGGTTTGTGTCATTGCTGAGCAGGGTGAAGTGAAGGTATTGTCAGGCAAAAGACATTTAACATTAAAAAATAATGATATTGATGCTTATTCAGCGAGTCGAGCTAAACGAGGAACCGCATTACCAAGAGGGTTTCAAAGAGTTGATGGACTGGAAGGTTAATCAAATATTTATCATGTTTATGCAAAATAAAAAATAAGGCTAATAGTTATGGCAACAATAAAATTTCAAGGTAAAGACCTTAATACAAGTGGTGAACTACCTACCGTAGGTTCGCAAGCCCCCGACTTTTCACTAGTAAGTAGTCGATTGAAAAATGTTTCTTTAGCAAGCTATGCGGGTAAGCGTAAAGTATTGAGTATCGTTCCCAGTTTGGACACACCAACCTGTGCAGCATCTACACGATTGTTTAATCAAAAAGCGGATGCGATGGACAATACGGTAGTGCTTGTTATTTCGGCAGACCTGCCTTTTGCTCAAGTACGTTTTTGTGAATCAGAAGGGTTAAAAGATGTTACTCCCTTATCCACATTTCGCTCTGACTTTGCTAAAGAATATGGCGTAGAAATTACAGATACCGTTTTAGCGGGATTAACAGCGCGTGCTGTGGTTGTTATTGATGAATCGGATAAAGTGATTTATAACGAGCTAGTGGCTGAAGTGGCTGAAGAGCCAAACTATGAAAGCGTATTAGACGTACTTAAAGGCTGATGGTGATTCGTTCGTTTATGAACTTGATAAAGCAGTTATCCCATAAATTTTGAGATTAACGGCATGATTATTTTTATTCTTCTAAGCTTATGTATGGGACTTGTGCTGCAAGAGGATAGTGCGGTACGATTTTGGCTGTTATCTGATTATTCTTTTTATCTCGGGTTGGTTTTATTAACCAGCTGCTTTATTGCGGCAGTAGCAAAATTTAAGCGATTTCCATACAAGTTACGGTATGATTTATTTGCTGCAGCCGCTTTATTAATATGGTTTTCACAGTGGCCACCATTTTTTAGAGTAAACTCGCCTGTTTTTCTTTATTATCCTTTATACTTCGCATTTATTACGGCATTTTTGTCATTAGTTTTTATTACTAAACGAGATAGGATGGATGAGGATGCCGTTGTTGTCTTACAGTGGCTCTCTGATTCAGGTCGATTTAATCCTATCGTAATTATGCTGGCAGTTATGGGGAGTTTGTGGTTTCCTGAGCATTTTATGCTATTTCCTGTTGCGATGACTTTGTGGGTAGTTCGCTTTACTCTGGCATGTTGTTTGGATGAAGAATAGCCGCTATCGGGGCTTGGTCTTAAGTATTTTTACTCCTGACTTGAGTCTAACGCTACGTTCATTTTTTAACAACTGAACCGGATTTAAAATCACTTCCATCGATGTGCAATAAAGTCTGTCGCATCTTCTATATTTAAATCCCTGGTACCACCACCGCTACGCAAATAAAATTTTGTTTCTTTATTCTGCTTAAAAAAAACTGGGTGAAGGGAGGGGTTAACTATTAATCTACAAACACTTTTTTCATCTACTTGATGAAACATAACATGCACATATTGACAAAAAACAGCACCTAAACTGGTTGAAATGGTTGTCATTAACAGCTGTTCGTAGCCATCACTATCTTTTCTACGCAACGTTTTAAAATCTTCGTCCAGTCCCAGAACCTCTCCATCATCTGACACGCCAATTAACAAAGTTCCGCCTGTGTCACTATTTAAAAACCCCGCTAATGTTTTAATAACGGCTACTTCTAAATTTTTATTACTACTTTGTTGGTGATAATCCCAACGAAAGGATGATTTGAATTCTAATAAAGGTCCCTCACCTTGTTGTATTGTCGGCTTTAAGTCGCGTTGCAATTCTTCTGTTAGTTTTTCAATTTGAGCCAGTTTTATATGTAACTTTCTATAAATCCAGGCCAGAATAATGCCAAATACAATCCCTACCTTAGCAATAAACCAGGTTTTTACCGGCGTGTTACCTTGTAAAGACGCTATAAATCGTTCTGTTATATAGTTAAATGCGGATACGTTCTCAACACCATGTTCATGATAGTAAACGAAGTCATAAAGAGGATAAAATACTAGTACTCCTGCTATGGCACCTATAAAAGCAGCTGACACATACAGTTTTATTTGCAACTTTAATCGCCTTAGCAGTAACCCTACATATCTCTTCATGTCATTTTGTTTTTTAGTATTCTAATAAATAGCTGCACTATAACAATTTAACGATATAGTTTATATAACCTATATCTTATATCGTTTTTAAATAATCAATAGTTAGATATGCGCATCGAAAAATGCCGAGAGTGATGCCGCTGTGTTTCATTATATTGAACAGAAAATGTATTTTAAATGCATTAATGTCAAAAATATGCCCCAATTAGGGTGGGCTAACATTATCTAATACTTGGCTAACCGTAGATGCAAAGGCTGTATCAGGCGTGAAACCTAGGGTTGCAGTAGGTTATTATTTTGAGCCAGAATATAAGAAAAATAGAGCTATTTCATTAATGAATAGTTCACTGTATTCTATACACTATTAAAAGGGTTAAGGCTTTAAGATTATAATGACAAACACACCATCCACACTTTCCTGGAAAAACTACCTTGAACTATGCAAACCAAAGGTGGTTTTACTGATTATATTTACTGCTATTGTTGGAATGTTGCTCGCTGTTCCTGGAATGCCTCCACTTGACCTGGCTATTTTTGGTACTTTGGGCATAGGGCTTGCATCATCATCTGCTGCGGCTATTAATCATTTTATCGATCAAAAAGCCGATGCCAAAATGGCTAGAACCCATAACAGACCCTTGCCTACAGGGGAGCTTAATTCTCGTAATGTATTAGTTTTTGCAGCGTTTATTGGTTTGCTTGCTATGGTTATTCTGGTGTTATTTGTTAATGTATTAACAGCCGCCTTAACCTTTTTGTCCCTTATTGGTTACGCTATTGTTTACACCATTTATCTAAAGCATATGACACCCCAAAACATTGTTATTGGTGGTGCTGCAGGAGCTGCACCTCCTGTTCTTGGCTGGTGTGCCATTACCAATGAGATTCATCCTCATGCTTTGTTACTCTTTCTTATAATTTTTGTATGGACTCCTCCTCATTTTTGGGCTTTGGCCGTTGCCAAACGAGATGAGTATGCAAAAGCAGGGATTCCAATGTTACCTGTTACTCACGGTGTTAAATTTACTCGCCTACAAATTCTTTTATATACCGTATTGCTTTTAATAGTGACCCTGCTTCCGTATCTAACGGGGATGAGTGGAATAATCTATTTAGTGACAGCGCTTGTGTTAGGTTTTGGTTTTATCTATTTTGCAATAAAAATGATGCGCCAAACGGATAATGCGACAGCGATGAAAACCTTTGTTTATTCAATAAATTATCTTATGGTAATGTTTGCAGCATTATTAATAGATCATTATTACCCACTATCATTTTCATAATATGCCTTTAAAAGAACACCCTTTTGCTGAATTTGTAAAAATACTTGGTAAAGGCAAGAAAGGCTCCCGCCCTTTAACACAAGATGAAGCATATCGAGCCATGGTGATGATATTAGCGGATCAGGTGGAACCTATTCAACTCGGTGCATTTTTAATGCTGATGCGTATTAAGGAAGAAACCCCCGAAGAATTAGCGGGTTTTGTTCAGGCAGCAAAGGAGTCTTTTAAACTGCCTGAACAAAAGATTAGCGTTGACTTGGATTGGTCATCCTACGCAGGAAAACGTCGCCATCTTCCTTGGTTTTTATTATCAACCTTATTACTTGCTGAGAATGATGTTCGGGTTTTTATGCATGGTGCCGGAGGGCATACTGAAGGGCGGATATATACGCATAATGTGTTGAAACATATTGGTCATCATTGTGCCAGTAGTATCGAAGAATCGGTCTCTCAGCTGGAACAGTATAATTTTAGTTATTTGTCTTTGGAGCATTTTTGCCCTAAGTTATACGAGATGATTAATCTTCGTTCGTTAATGGGCTTACGGTCACCGGTACACACTTTAGTTAGGTTACTTAACCCGTTAAATGCTTCTCATGCAATTCAAGGTATTTTTCACCCCAGTTACAGGCAGGTCCACCAAAAAGCGGCATTATTATTAAACCATCCAAGCATGGCGGTTTTGAAAGGTGAAGGTGGGGAAACTGAAAGAAACCCAGATATGGATTGCCTAGTTCAATCTGTACAGGGAGGGGAGTTATTTGAAGAGCAATGGCCAGCCATTTTTGCTCGCCGTCATGTCAAATCAGAAGTCTTAGATCCTCAACAACTTGCACTTTTATGGCAGGGTAAAATCAATGATGAATTTGCTGAAGCAACAGTAATAGGTACAACAGCAATTGCTTTAAAGCTCATTAATCGGACATTTAGCCAGTCGCAAGCTCATGAATTGGCGACAGAGTATTGGTTAAACAGAAATGAAAACATCAAAGAAGTAGCGTTGTAAGCTTGATATAGCAGTGAAGTGTTGCAAATATTTTTAAATTAAAAAACAATTCTGCTTATTTCTCAGTATCATGCCTCATGTGCGAATTTTTTAAATGAATCACAGTTAAGTCGCTCCAATCCGAGTAGTCTAAAACCTAGCCAATTAGATTTTTTATTGAATCTTTACTAGTGCCTGGCTGGATTAGAATTGCTTATATTAAAAAAATAACAAGGGTATCTTAAGTATTATGAATTGTAATGAGAGTTTTTATTCTCGCCGATTGTTTTTAAAAAGTCTGGCTTATAGTGCGGTTGTTGCAAGTAC
>Ga0209707_1002086_pt1 | contig 10728 bp, 12 predicted proteins | sample EN4Hudsemesocosm_FD_184630 | JGI IMG/M metagenome (GOLD analysis project Ga0209707, IMG submission 184630) | Methane-oxidizing microbial communities from mesocosms in the Hudson Canyon - EN4B Hudson Canyon (SPAdes) (version 2) | ecosystem: Environmental > Aquatic > Marine > Cold seeps | place... | reverse complement strand
ATCCAGAAGTAGCATTACAGGTATTTAATGAGCTGCTAATTGAAATCTCGCGCGTTAAATATTACAAGCCCAAGAAGCCAAGAAAATCTTACCCCAGAGTATCGAGAAAACCCATTAATAAGTGGCAGCAAGATAAGTCCAAAAGAATTGCCAATGCTTAAGTCAACAGCATTGTCCTTCCCCCCTCCTGTAAAACACCAGGCATAAAAAAACCTCGCTATATTTGCATATAACGAGGTTTCTAAATATGGAGCTGATGATGGGAATCGAACCCGCGACCTGCTGATTACAAATCCTTGGTTCTATTGACAATTTAAAGGTTTTATCACATCTCATTGGTAGCCAGTTCAAGTACTAATGAGCTTGTGTTTTCTTAGTGTATTTCTCACCTAAAACCACTCCTGTCAATTTCCTGTCAACGCACTAGAAACGACAGATGATAATTTGTCACTGGTCACTTGCAATCTTTCATTACTCAGGTGAGCATATCTTTCTGACATTTTGGCATTGGCATGAGCGAGTGTTGCTTGGACATCATAAAGGGTTCCTCCATTGTTAATGATTAGGCTCGCGACGGTATGACGAATATCATGCAGTCTGAAGCTTTCTTCTATACCAGCTCGCTTGATGATACGCTTGAATGCCTTCATGGGGTTTTGTATGGATTGACCCGGCACCTTTCCCGGAAAGACATAGGGGTTTTGCCCTACTTTAGGCAGATCAGCAAGTATTTCTATTGCCATTGAGTTGAGTATGACATGACGTGATTTACCCGATTTGGTGTGAGGTATGTGCCACACATGACGTCCACTGATATATTTCACATCATCCCATTTAGCCGCTAGCCCTTCACTACGCCTTACACCTGTTAGTAGCAAGAATTTCACATAGGCTGCTGCATAGATATTGATGTCTTGATCGGCTGATTTGAACAGTGCTCGTATCTCAGTATCGTTTAGAAAGCGTTGTGTTAGGTTATTCTCCTTGAATTTATTAACATGAGTACAGGGGTTTTTCTCTAGGTATCCCCATTGAATAGCAAGTGCAAATAGTCGATGTAACAGTGAATAGTGTCTATTAGCAGAAGCCGGTGACAGTGTAAGTAATAGTTTATTTTGATATATCTGGATAGTCCTTGTGGTGATTGCACTTAAAGGTGTATTGCCAAACTTAGGTACTAGATAAAGCCGTAACTTTGATTCATCATCTCTAGCACTGCGTTTATTAGCAAAGGCATGGGGTAAGTAGTGAGTTTTAGCAAATTCAGCAAAGGTCATTTCCATTAACTTATCATGGCGTAATTGCTTAGGATCATCTCCTTGAGCAACCGTTGCTTTATGCTGATTCGCTAACGCCCTTGCTTGGTCAACAGTGAAAGCACCAAAGCCCCCTATTGCTATTGAACTTTTCTTGCCCTTGTAGCTATAACGATAGAGGAACTTTTTGTTGCCATTTTTGCCTATGAGTAGCTTAAGGCCGACAACGACAGTATCACTGACCTCCAGCTCGCTCGATTTTGACTCCTTTGGGTTAGCAGGTAATGCAGCTAGTTTGCTTTGGGTGAATTTGAATTTCTTGATCATGGTGAGTAGTCCTATTAAGTTGAAAAAAAATGGTGTTGCCCTAATTTTTGACACATCTGGGTACAAGAGGTACACGAGACGTGACAATTTGGGCGACAGCCTGAGTGGATCTATGGTGTTGAAAAATCGTGGTGCAGGGGTGGAAACTGGAGAAATTTTGCTTATGTTGTCACAATCAATAAACTTAAATATTATGACTTTGATAACTATTGTTGCATTTACATGTAAACCGTAAGGTAAAGTAATATCAGCAGGTGTTATTTTTACAATACTGGAGAAAATCATGAATAAAGCTTTAACGGCAGAAGAAGCTATTGCAAGGATACTAAAGTTTGATTACATATTAGATGGCGTTAATTTACTGGAAACAGTATCAATTATTACTCAGGATGCTAAAAATGAATATGAATTAGCAATCGAAAGCAAACTATCCCCTGACAAATTAAAACCTTATAAGCTGCGTCTAAGAATCTGCCGTGCAAGATTAGAACAGGCAGAAAGTTTATTTGAATTGTTTGAAGAGGAGCTGTATCAGCCAAAAGAATTAGTACGCATAAGTGGTGGCAATGAAGAGCCAAAATTTACTTTAGATAGTATTGATTATTGGGCTGCTATTAATTTAGGTATTGAGGTAGAAAGAGAAACTGAAAATGAACAAAATAATGATGCTGAGCCTCCTGCTCCTAAAAAAGAATATTTCTGGAAGGATGTTGAAATAAGGCTATATAAGGATGGCATTATTAAATATAAACGATTGGATGACGGCTGGATAACTTCACATATGCGTGAGTTTAATTTTATGGGAAACACTAAAACTGATTTTAATCAATCGGGTAATATTTTGCTTGGACTAAGTAAAGAGATAAAATTTCCATCCGATGGACTTCTAAATAAAAATAGAACCTCTATATCGAAAATTCGGTATTCATTGAAGAGGAAAATAGGAATTAAAGCAGATCCATTTTATAAATTCGATAAAAGTAATGGGTATCGGCCTAAATTTAAATTGATTGATAAGACAAGTGTTGCAGACGAGAGAGCTAAAGAGAAAGCTATTCATATTCCATTTAATGATGAAATAGATACAGAAAAAAGGAGTTTTGATAATGAAAATGATGAGGCAGGACAATTTATAAAAACATGTAAAACCCTAAGATAGAACACAGGTACTGTTACCAGTAACCTAGAAATTAATATTTTCAATGCATTGAAATTTATATAGTTTTAAATTGTTTTACCAGAATTGTTACTGGTAATGCCTATAGGTGAGGAGATGGAATATTTTATATAGTTCATCATCCCGTTAACTTTTAAAAACTATAGGTAAAAATGATGTGTAATAACAATTTAAAAAACGGTCCATATGGTGATTCTTACGCTTCAATAGAACAAGAAGTCGTTAACTTTTGTATTCCAAATACTACATTACTGCTGGAAGATGTAATTAGCTTAATAAAAAAACACGTCAAAGTAGAAGGTGTTGAAAATGTAGATGTCTCACGTATAGACATAAAGGATGATACGGAAAGCTTTGTTCAGCGCCCATACACTATAACGAATGATCCTGAGTTAGATCCTAAAAAAAGTGTCACTAGGATTAGAGAGTGTCTGATGGGACTGGGTAATATTATTAGATATCAAATTGTAACTGAGGATGGAGATAAAATAAAATTTAGACATTCGCCTGCTCAGTCAATGGATAGTGACGATATAGGGTGGTTTTATGTTTGTGATTTGGTAAATGCCTTTGAAAATAACCCATTTGAATTTGATGAATTTGCCAGCTTTTACTTTGATGATGACATTACAGACAGTAGAGACATGAAATTTGAAATGATTTTTTCTATTTTAGAAAATGAAGGGATTATTACAGCATCAGCTCAAGGACTCCGATTTTACGAAGTTAGCGATAGTGCGTGTTCATGTGTCGCCTGCGCGGATGCCAGAATGGATGATTAATTACTCATTAATATAATTAAATGGCTTCACCTAGGCATTAGTGCTTAGGTGATTTTTAATCATTAATATTAAGAGTAATTGTGATGACTAAACTTGATTCTATAAATATAGAGGGAAAAGAGGTAATAGCCAAGCAGGGCTCAGTTGTAGATCCATTATTACTAGATGAATTCCCGCATAATATTAGAGGGGTGCTCCCCACAACCATTGAGAACATCAAACACTTGCTGAATAGCTACAATATCGTAGCTGCATACGATGTAATACAAAAGAAGCTAATTGTCCGAATCCCGCATCAATCAGGTACTTATGACAATGCAGACAGCGTATCAATGACCAAGATACTTAGCCTAGCATCATTGCACTTCATTCCTAAGTCAGGGATTCCTGAAATCGTAATGGCAATTGCTGACGAGCAGTCCATTAATCCTGTAGCTAACTGGATATCAAGTAAGGCGTGGGATGGAGAAAACCGTCTCCTTTCATTTTATGACACACTCACTTGTCATGAAGACTTCTCAATTGAGCTAAAGCATATATTAATGAAACGCTGGTTAATTAGTGCCGTTGCAGCCGCCTATAAACCCCAGGGTTTTAAAGCAAGAGGCGTACTAACTTTACAAGGTGCTCAATCGATGGGAAAAACGGCTTGGGTCAGCGCGCTGATACCCAATGAAATATTAAGAGATAAGATGATTAAATTAGATCATCATCTTGATGCCAATAACAAAGACTCAATCATGAGTGCAATTAGCCATTGGATCGTTGAAATAGGTGAGCTGGACAGCAGTTTCAAGAAAGATATAGCTCGATTAAAAGGTTTTCTCACCTGTGATAGTGACAAGCTTAGAAGACCGTATGCTCGTGTAGACTCAGAATATCCTAGAAAAACAGTGTTTTGTGCCACAGTGAATGAAGCTAATTTTTTAGTTGATAGTACAGGTAATACAAGGTTCTGGACACTACCGGTCATAAAAATAGACTATGAGCATAACGTTGATATGCAACAGCTCTTTGCGCAGATACTTACTCTATATAAAGAAGGGGAACCGTGGTGGCTCACAAAAGACGAAGAAGCCTTATTAGAGCAATACAATAAATCGCACAGAGTTGTTAGCTTGATAGAAGAAAAAATCATGATGGTTCTGAAATCAGAAGGTGATTCTAATACAGAAGTTAAAGCAATGACCGCAACAGAAGTACTAAAAGAGGCCGGTATTGAGTATCCAACAAATCCACAATGTAAAGAAGCAGCATCCGTATTACGAGAAAACCTAGGTGATTCAAAACGAGTAAGAGGGATCAATAAATGGCAGGTGCCACTAGAGCGAAATACATTAAATTTTGGGCATAAAGATGAATATTAGCTGCCTATCGCTAGATGAGCGTTCAACAGTGAAGTACAGTATAGATGTGTCAGGTTTAGATACTAAAATATCGATTAGAGAAACAACAGGCGCGGCTAATACTAATGGGAACTGGGTTAAGTTAAGTGACATCAAAGCAATTTTAGATGGGCAAAAGAGCTTTTCATCAACTGTACTATATACATTACTGACGAGAAATAATGCAGGGTTTATCATGGCAGTACTGCTGAATGAAGGTGTTATTGAAAGATGTAAAAAGAGGTACAGATTAACGGGTACTGAAATAGTAATACAAGAAAGAAAAATACCTGTTCCAAAAAGAGCCGCTTAAAAAGTGCTACCCCCTTGCAGCCCCCAAAATTGAGATATAAATTAATCAAAATCATCAAGTTATACAAGGGGGTAGCAGGGGGTAGCAGATTTAGAAAAGTATACTAGAGAGGAAAATAGATATCAGGATCTATTATAAAAGTTTTTCAAAACTGCTACCTCCTACCCCCACTTTTGATGCATCCCATGTAGGGCATGACCTTCGGATGGGGGTAGCAAAAAAATAGGGGGTAGCACTCCAGCCCCCAGATTTCAGTGGGAATGCGTCAACTAGAAATTAATCGCTAGGGGCAATTAATTTTAGCTGACTTAACTATTCCTTAGTATCGCAATGGTCAGTACTAATGCACCAATAACCAAAACAAAGATACCGACTTTCATCAGGGCGGTGAAAATGACAAGACCTAAAAGGATATTAAATAGCAGCATCCGCTGACCTCCATACATAGCCGCGTTCTTTGGCTTCCACTACTTTCTCATTCAACAAAATAGCGATCAGAAAGGCAGCTGTATTCTGAGACTTACCCTTTAGCAATGGCTTGATATGAGCAGACGTGAAAGTCTTTTTTACCAATGCCTTTTCTAGTAGTTTCAATGGGATCACTTCATTACTAAATAAGCCAGCACCGGTATTACCCTCTATCTGAATATGGGTATCGCCTTTAGCTACTTTGACAAAGCTGTAAGTTAGAGTAGATTTTCCTGAAACACTTTTACATTCCATGAGCTTGCTCCTTGTACAGATAGTAAGTACCGGAACCTGCATCACTCGTGATAACCAGCGATAACTGATAACACTCGGGCAATGAATCGGTGAACTCTATAGTTGCATCTAAGGGTGGTGCTGAATGGACAAGCTGAGTACCGGACTCTAGCCAGTAGGCTTGCTGCTCTAACTCAGTTTGGAATGGTTGTTGTAGACACTTGGACAGTGCCTGTTGAACTGCTTTTGACAGCATAATGGTCTCCTATAAGAAAGGCTCGGGATGAACCTTTTCTTATAAGATGGATTAATTACCGCTAACCCTGTAACTACAAGATAGTCTCCAAATTAAGTCGCGAGCCATGATAAAAACAAATACCTCCGATAAAACTCATCCTAAAAACTAGAGATATCGTATACTAGTAAATTAACTAATGTTTTTTTAAGCAACAAGAGAATTAAATGAAAAGATTACTAGGATATTCACTATTACTATTAAATACTGTGATCGCTCATAGTGAAGAAGGTGTCTACCTAAGCGCTAATGTAGGCGTAGCAATACCAATGACCTCAGACTTAAAATTAAATGGCGTAACTCAAGCCACTATTGATGCAAGTTCAGGAGTAGCACTTGGAGGGGCAGTAGGCTATGGATTTAGTAATAACGTAAGAATCGAAGCTGAAGTTAACTATCAGCAAAATGAATTAACCTCAGTTAGCGACTTAACCGGTAATTCTGCCCCAATAAATGGAATAGATGCATACAGCATTTCCCTTTTAGCTAATGGTTACTATGATTTTAAAAATGATAGTGATTTCACCCCTTACCTGACTGCTGGATTAGGATTTGCTGATGTATGGACAGAATTTGCTGGTGGCGGAACGTCGGTATCTAACTTCGTATTTGCATATCAAGCTGGTGGCGGTTTAGATTACTCTGTAACGGAAAAATTTACTATTGGTGTCAAATATCGCTACTTCGGCACAACTGATATCGAAGATGCTTCAGTTGGAGGATCACTAAGTTATGCTAGTAATAACGTATATGCAACCATGAGATATTCATTTTAAATGCTGATTGCACTAGCCCCACTCTTTCACCAACTACAGAAAAACATAACATGCGAATAAAACTATTACTAAGCGCCATTACAATATTAATGCTAACTGGCTGCACAGGAACTAAAGTAAAAATAACCCCTGAACCGATGGCGTTTGATCAAGGTGTGAGCCGAACTTATGCGAGTGTTGGCATCAGAGATATCCCTTCTGACAAAACATACCCTGCAACGGGTAATTTAACAGAGGCATTTAGCAATGAAATACGGACTTCAGGGTTTTCAAAAGAAGTATATTACCCATTTAGACCTGATGACAAAACAGATATAACTCTGGATTCTCACTTTACTTCCGAAGTTGATATGCATTCAGGCTCTATGTTTGCTAAATCATTTTTTACTGGTCTTACTTTATTTTTAATTGAACCTTTCATCTGGTACGACTTCGATTACACTTTAACTGGCAACTTAGTTGTCTTAAAAGACGGCAAGGAATTAAAAAGAGTATCAGGGCAAACAGAAGCCACCATTAGCGCTAAATGGTTATCTTTAAGTGAATTGCAATCTTTGGAAGGTAAAGCGCTTTCTAAGGCTAAGAAATCACTATTTCAACAATTAATGAGTAAGGTTCCGAATTAATCCTTTAAAAACAGGATAGGTAGGTATTGAAAGCCTCTTAAGTGAGGCTTTTTTACCCTAGTTCAATGGCAGTAACTTTTACGAAGTGCAAACTTAAACTGACAGGTTTAAATTCGCCACATATTATTTTCGAGCTAATTAATGACTGTATTTTTAATCAGTTTTTCTAACTGAGGATAAAATCATTGCCTCTATACGTTGGACAGCCATACTTACATTCAGCACCCCCTTATCAATCAAGTTGAGCATTTTCTCAGCTTGGCTCTCATCAATTAAACCGTTCATAATCGCTATTGGCAGGAGTTGATTTAAATCATCTAAAGAAGACTTAGCCCCCTGTTTGGATTGCATTAAATCTAAACGCTGATTAAGCCTACCAACAATTTCCTTACGAACCTGATCTTGCTCACTACCTGACCGCACCATCTTTGCAATACTGTAACCAGCTATTCCCGCCACAGCAGCAGAACCGATAACCCAACCAACAGGTGTAGCGGTGACAAAAACACCACCAAGCGTACTTGCTAAGGTCGTTGATCCAAATAATGTTGAAACACCAGCCACACTAGCAATCCCCCCCGATGCAACCACCCCTGCTGCTGCGCCACCTACAGCAGACAATCCCTCTCCAGCAATACCAATTTTGTCTTTCTTCTTTAGCTTATTAATGGCATCACTTAATTCCTTATTAGGGCTATCATCCTCAAACTCAACTGGAAGATATTTTTCCTTTAAATTGCCAGCTGTTGTCATAACTTGAGAAGAATATTTATCTAACTGGTTATGTGCTTTATTTGCCATACCTTTAAGATCATTATTATCTACTGTATTTTTTACAACAAAATCAACGGTATCATTAATGGTGTTTTTTACAGCTGGAATTTCCGACTTTATCTTCGATGATATTACTGCTGCTTGATCACTTAACCCTTTAAGATTCAATTTCATCTTTAGTCTTTTAGATAACTACTGATTGCTGTAAATATTTTCTGTACTAATTCAAAAAATTTATGTGCCAACTCTATTGCAGCTGTAAATGGAGAGCCTGAATAATCACCGCCTTCCATCGCAGCACCAACCCCCGCACCATAAAGTGTAGCAATAAAAGTTGAAAATGGCTTAAGTAGAGCTCCAAAAAATGGCACGCCAGCAATTAAAACAGATACTGCTGCTCCTAAAGCAATGCCAAGTGCAATCTTAGGATTCGCTTTTAGAAAATCAAAAATTTGTTGGACAATAATCTTTCCTATCGCAACAAGCTCCCCTGCAATAACTTTAGTTTGCTCCCATATATCCTTAAGCCTCGTCAATACCTCAGGTGGAATCCCTCTCTTAATGCCATCTAAAACCACCTCATCAAAACTTGCAGATATACTTTCAGCATTAAGGAGTGTTAAATCAAACAAACCTTGCTTTGAATTATATTCGTATGTTGTTGCTGTCATAATTATTACCCTAAAAAAATAATATACTTAATCAGATTTACAGGTATAACCCTACATACACACTAAGTAGCGTTACTCTAAAGCCAATATCTTACTGAATCAACTTAAAATTAAGCCGCCCTTTTACTATCTAGCTCTAAAATATGATAACCATTAACAACTGACTTCGTGGGAAGCTCTATAATTTTACGATTAAATTCAGAGGGACTTAACTTCTCTTGCTCCAGTAATTCATATTGAGATACATAACCTTCAAATACATTATTTCGTGCAAGTAGCTTTTGTAATGATGGAATAACTACCATTTCTTCCTTATGTAAGCCTTGTCCTTTTGAGCGTACTTGCTTATCAGTTTTTACAATATCGAATACATCTTTTTTATACCAAGGCTTTTCATCATACCAAGGAGTATTGGACTTAAAGCGTAATCCATCAATCCACCTGTAACCCTTTGCTTCATCGTATGCAAAGTCCATCCAAGAAGCAAGAGCAGAAATAGGAGCAATTTTAGAGAAATCACTAGCTAGAAACCTCTCTGGATGCTTCCCTAATAAATGTAACCTAGCAAACCGGCGAGCCTCTATTACCCAAAAATCATTAAGCTCACGAATTTCATGAGCGGCTACTTCAAACATACCTAGTTCAGCAGTACACCTGCAATATGCTAAGCCTGTTATTGAGTAATATTCTTCATTTGCAACAAATTCTTCAATTGTAGTAGATTGAGCTAACAATTCCTTATACTTCTCATTCAACTTCATTAAAGTTTGGCGACGATCATTTAATATCTTGTCTCTATGCAACATATTATTCATTTGATCCACTTTTAATAAATCACTTAATGCTGCACGTAATTCAGCTCTCTCCCCTAACTCCAGGAACTCTTTAATTTCTTTAATATCGCCTCTAATTGACTGCAGTTTCTCATCAATAGCGCCCAGCTTTTTATTCATTGCAATAAAGCCTAAGCAACTAACTCCAACACCTAACCCCGATAACAAAGCAGTCCCTGCCACCATCTGAGTTAAATGCTGAGATGCTTCAGCCACATTTCCTAATTGCCCAGAAAGCATCGATAACTGGCTTGAATTAATTTGTATCATCTCTGTAATAGCACCCATTCCCTGAGTAATTCCCCCAACTTCAGTAGATAAATTACTTAACTGATAGTTAGCAACTAACCCTGGAATAAAACTTAAACCTGGAACTATGCTTAATAATGAAGAACTAGCAGGTAATAAATGAGCGACAATTTGTCCACCTTGTGATGATCCAATAGCATGCCGTATTACTCCCCCTGCTAATGAATATTCACCTGTTACTAATCCTGTTAAATATTTATAAGGAATTGCGCTTGCAACTGACCAGCCTGAAAACATATTAGATTTCCTTAATAGTAGATTATATTGAACTGAACTGCGTAGGTACTAAAATTATAACTCACTTTAGACACTAGTCCATCAAAACATAAGCCTATAATTTACATCACCCTGTCATTCACCCTGTACTTCCAATTTCAGCACAATTAGGCACTCTATAACTCCAAATACCTCTCCTGCCCCCCTCCTGTAAAACACCAGGCAAAAAAAAACCCCGCTATATTTGCATATAACGAGGTTTCTAAATATGGAGCTGATGATGGGA
>Ga0209707_1002085_pt1 | contig 10728 bp, 12 predicted proteins | sample EN4Hudsemesocosm_FD_184630 | JGI IMG/M metagenome (GOLD analysis project Ga0209707, IMG submission 184630) | Methane-oxidizing microbial communities from mesocosms in the Hudson Canyon - EN4B Hudson Canyon (SPAdes) (version 2) | ecosystem: Environmental > Aquatic > Marine > Cold seeps | place... | reverse complement strand
GGCCTTTCTTGCTAAGCCTCAATCTATTTGGCGCCCCAGAAGAGTGACTGTCGCAACACCGTTATGTCTATTGTTGGTGTTATTAGTTTTTGTGTTTTTTTACACCACACAACAAGAATCAAAACGCATTGCTACTTTATTTGAGCATAGGGTAGAGCGCGTACAGAATATAGTACAAGAAGAAATTAATGAACATAAAAAAATCGCTGAAAATATTAGAGATGTTTTTAATGCCAGCGTAGAAGTGACAAAGGATGAGTTTTCTCTGCTGACACGTGCCAGCTTACGTCACCATCCTGATATTGTCGCTATTGAATGGATTCCTCGCGTTATAGATAATCCTGCGTTACCAATATCTAAAACTAATAAAGTCCGTTTCCCGATTCAATATGTAGAGCCATATAAAGGTAATGAATCCGCTTTAGCTTATGATATTAGCCAAAATAAAATCGCTTTAAAAACACTGCATAAAGTGGCTATTTCTGGGAAAGCATTATCAACAGGACTTATTCACTTAATTCAAGATACTGATCAACACTATCGAACAACGTCTATTATTTATGCGCCATTGTATAAAAAAGATAGGCCCCAACATGCTATTGATGAAACATCTCATTATTTATTAGGTGTTGTTGCTGTTGTTTTTAGTATTGAAGATGAAAAAACGGGGGCCTTATCTACTTTAGTTGATAACCAATTACAAATTGAAATAAAGAATAATAACGAAGTTTTTTACAGTAATTTTATTGATCGCAACCTAAAGCCAATTTCTTTTGTTTCTTTACAAACAACTAAATCCATCGAAGCTGCAGGAAATAACTGGCATATTTCATTTCGACCTTCTGATCAATTTTTATCCAGCCAAACATCCTGGCATGTCTGGTGGACTTTACTAGGCGGTCTATTGCTGACTGGTTTTATTGGTGTAGGGTTATTAGTACTGACAGGCAGGACAGCTCATATAGAACAACAAGTACAGCTTAAAACGCAAGATTTAAGTGCCAGTAACAATAAGTTAAATCAAGAAATGCAGTTAAGGCAGCAATTAGAAGCTGAGCAATTATCACGTAATGCCATTTTAGAATCTCTTGCCAAGGGTGAAGACTTTAAAACCATTTTAACCGACATAGTCAAAAGTGCAGAGAAGTTAAATCCCGAAATAATTTGTTCCATCCTGTTATTAGATGTAAAAGAACAGCATTTACTACATGGGGCCTGCGTCAGCTTACCCAAATTTTATTGCGATACAATTGACGGCATAGCAATTGGCCAAGGCGTTGGATCCTGTGGTACTGCTGCCTTCACTGCAAAAAGAGTGATCGTAGAAGATATTATGAGCCACCCTTATTGGGAACTCTATAAAGAGTTAGCCAAAAAAGCAGGTCTTTATGCCTGCTGGTCTGAGCCAATACTTTCTTCAAAACATAAAGTCTTGGGTACCTTTGCAATCTATTATAAACAGCCTAAAGTACCTAGCACAGAAAGTCTTGCTTTTATACATCGAATGGCTGGCTTAACAGCAATAACCATAGAGCGCCAGCAAACAGAAGAGGAACTGCGCATTGCAGCAACAACTTTTCAATCACATGATGCCGTAGTAATAACTGATGCTGAGGGCACTATATTACGTATCAATCAGGCCTACACTGATATATCTGGCTATCAGGCAGAAGAGGTTGTGGGTCGTAATGCCAGTGTATTAAATTCTGGTATACATGATAAGACATTTTTTCCTAGGGTTTTTCAAGAGCTTGAAAAAAAGGGCCAATGGGAAGGTGAAATATGGAATCGTCGTAAAAATGGCGAATGTTATGCAGAAAGAATTACCATTACCGCAGTAACTGATGGCTCCACAGTAAGTCATTATGTGGGTATTTTTTCAGATATTAGTGATAAAAAAGCAAGCGAAGAAGAAATTAAAAAATTGGCTTTTTATGATCCTCTCACCTCACTACCGAATCGGCGTCTATTGTTAGAAAGGCTGGAACAAGCCGTTATTAGTTCTAAACGACATAATCATTGTGGTGCTGTGATCTACATGGACTTAGATCATTTTAAAACCCTTAACGATAGCTTGGGGCACCAAGTAGGTGATGAATTATTAATTCAAGTAGCCAAGCGTATTAAAAGTGTGATTAGAGAAGAGGATACTGCCTGTCGTTTAGGAGGAGACGAATTTGTAGTCCTTATTGCCGGCTACGATTCAAGCGTCACTGAAATGATTGAGCAAGCGGCCGTTGTAGCAGAAAAAATACGTGAAAAAATAAACAAGCCGTTTCATTTTTCAAACACTAAACAATTATTCTCCAGCAGTTTAGGCGTTTCAGTATTTCCTGATAGTGTTGAAGAACCAGAACAAATTCTTGAACAAGCCGATACCGCCATGTATCGATCAAAGCAATCAGGACGTAATTTAGTCAGCTTTTTTAGTGCAACAATGCAACAAGAGCATAATAGAAAAGCAAATCTGGAACGTCTGCTACAAACTGCATTAAGCCAGGAGCAATTTGTTATCTATTATCAGGGGCAGATGAATGCCAAAGGTGAATTACTCAGTGCCGAAGCTCTATTAAGATGGATACACCCTGATCAAGGTATGGTTTCACCCGCAGAATTTATTCCTATTGCCGAAAGTAGCCATTTAATTGTCGATATCGGCAGCTGGGTATTAATGGAAGTATGCAGACAAATTAAAACCTGGCAACAAGCAGGGCTGCAACTAGACCATGTCGCGGTTAATATTAGTCCCAGACAATTTAGACAAAAAGATTTTGTGCAACAAATACAAAATGCTGTTAATAATGCAGAAATTGAAGCAAAATTTTTAATGATAGAACTGACTGAAGGAATAGTCATTGATGATATCAACGACACCATTGCTAAAATGTTACAAATTCAAGCCATGGGGATTGCAATTTCTATCGATGATTTTGGCACGGGCTATTCCTCTTTAGCCTATTTAAAACAATTGCCACTGAGCCAGCTTAAAATTGATCAAAGTTTTATTAGAGATATTAGTATTGATACCTCTGATGAAGTTATCGTTGAAGCAATTATTGCTTTAGCACATAAACTAGAATTGGAAGTCATCGCCGAAGGCGTGGAAACACAGGAACAATTACAATTTTTGCAGGAAAAGGGCTGCGAACAATTTCAGGGATATTATTTTTGTCGACCTGTGCCCGCTGAAGAAGTTTTCAATAACTATTCAGATGATTAATTAGCTGTTTATTCAATATACTCAAAAGCAATATTATCTTCTAAAAACTGATTAATGGTCGCGCTATCATTATAGTTTCCATAGGCTAACAATAATTTCACATAAGCAGATTCTATAGACATATTCCAGATCATCATCGCACCATGCTTTTGTAGTATTTGGCTACTATCGTATGCATCAGCAGTCTTTATCGCAGGTGCCATATATAGATCAATATTTTTCTGTTTACACTTCTCAATAAAATTCACCAGAGAATGGTTTTCCCCCCAGTCACTACTGGAACAAGCCGTACCTGAATGATAAAGATCATGAATAACCACATCCACTTGATCTAATTGAAAATGTGAATAGTCTAAACCTGGATAAGGCCTGATAAGTAAAACAGAGGATGAAAATGAAGCTAGCAGTTGTCTCCCTGTACAAGGTTGCTTATCTAAAGGCTTTAACTGCTGGAAGGTATTCTGTTTAAATAGCAAATAAGCCTGCGATTGCACACTTATAAAATCACCACTTAACGGTAAGCTGGAGGAGAGTCGTGTAGCGATATGTACTAAAGTTTCAGAACCCGGATTTTTATAAGGAACAAAAACGCCCGCCTGCTTTCTTTGTTTTATAAATTCAATGGCACAATAAAAATTACTCAGACCATTTGCCTGAGGATGCTCTAACGGATGATCACTAGACACCAACATCACAGGGATCTTAATACTATTAAAATAAAGACCCAGCGCAGCGGCAGTATAAGCTAAGGTATCTGTTCCATGGGTGACAATAATACCGTCATATTGAGCAATGTTTTCTGCTTCAATTGCCTTAATCAGTGTTTCCCAGATAGATGGGAATAGATTTTCACTTAATAGCTGTAATGGTTGAATAGTTTTAAAAGATAACTGTTCAGTATTGGAGTATGTTTGTTCAAATAATTGAAGTAATTTATAGCCTTGCTGTTCAGAAGTATTGATTGTGCCATTAACCGCTGTAGAACCAATTGTTCCACCCGTAAAAACCAATAAAATTTTTGTCATGCAGAAACTTAGTTAACGCGTGCCAAACACAACAATTGTTTTTCCATGGGCAGAAATTAATTCTTTTTCATTAAGTTCTTTTAATACACGCCCCGCCATTTCTCTGGAACAGCCCACAATGCGACCAATTTCCTGTCGGGTAATACTCAATTGCATACCATCTGGGTGGGTGATTGCATCAGGTTCCTTACATAAATCTAATAAAGTACGGGCAATACGACCTTCCACATCCATAAAGGCCAGATCTCGATATTTACGGCTGGTAATCAATAAACGAGTAGAAAGTTGCTCGCCCAGCATATACAAAATATCAGGGGCATACTCAGCAAGCTCAGTTTTTAAAGCCTGCTTAAGTCTGTCATATGAAATTTCTGCCAAATGACATTTTGAACGCGTTTTCACTGTAACCGTTCTTGTTTCAGAACCTTTAAAAATACCAATTTCACCAATAAAGTCATTTTTATTCAGGTAAGCTAAAACTAATTCATGCCCCCCTTCATCGTCAACAACGACACTGACTGATCCATCGATAATAAACAATAATTTATCACCTACATCACCTGGTCTGATAATGACAGCTTTAGCGGGGTAGCTTCTAGTATGACAAAGACGAAGAAAGCAATCTAATGCACTCTGGTTAATATTATTTTTGATCAAAGACATGTCAACTCACCCTGTTTACTAAACAATCCACAACTACATTACGGTATTTTAAATAAAAATACTATTATATATGTAATCTCGTTGTAAAATTATATAACTATTTTATCTATGTGAGAATATTATAATGCAAGCAACTGTTAAATGGGTCGATGGAAGAGCGTTTTTAGGTGAAAGTGGCAGTGGACATACTGTTGTCATGGATGGTCCTGCCGATCACGGTGGTCGAAATATTGGAATACGCCCAATGGAAATGCTGTTACTAGGTGTTGGCGGCTGTTCCTCTTATGATGTGATGGATATTTTACAAAAAGGCCGTCATGAGGTGATCGACTGTGTGGTTGAATTAACAGCCGAAAGAGTTGATGCAGTACCGAGTGTTTTTAGCGCTATACACTTACATTTCAAAGTTACTGGTAAAAATTTAAAAGAAACCGTAGTTGAACGTGCAGTAAAGCTATCTGCTGAAAAATACTGCTCAGCGTCAATTATGCTGGGTAAATCTGTTGATATTACTCATGCTTTTGAGGTTATTCACGCGGAATAATGTGTAGGGTGGGCAGTGCCCACCCATTCCAGCCTGATCTACTTATTTTGATATTTCAAGGCCGCAATAATTTGTTTATATTCCTGCTCTCTGGGGCGATGTAAAAATACGCCTAATACAGCTAAGCTCGTGAATATATATAAAGTGTTATAACCATCACCCAGCACAAACATCACCAGACCAAACACACCAACAATTTCGATACTTGCCAAAGTAACAACCGTGGTCATTAAATAGCGATTTTTGGCAGGATTATCGCCAGGCATGGTTTGATTAAGCCTAAGTAGAATATGTCGCAAAAGATTAGTCAGAGGAAATACCGCAATCGTCACCACATAGAGAATACTTCTAATAAAAACACGTTGCTCTTCAGCCAGATTTATTTGTATTTCAGCAGCCATTAAATGACAAACCAGGTTATAAATAACAAGCATTGATAGCATCATAGCCACTATAACCCAGTGCAGGGTAAGCTCAGCTTTTAATCGTTTATATTCTGTCATTATATTCCAACATTTTACTGATCAATCGAGTTATTTTGTTTATCTGCTTGTGATGCCCGATAAGTTTTCATAATAGCTAAAAAAGCTAAAAAATCATAGACAGAATGTATCACGATAGGGGTAAGTAAATTTCGCTCGCCGCCATAATCTAAAAACAAGCCCAGATAAATCCCCACACAAGTTGCTAATACCGCATACAAAGGTGTTATAGCATGCACCAGTCCAAATAATATATTACTCGCAATTAAACCTACACTCATACCCCATAAGTTTTCCATCCAGGGCTGAATCACACCACGAAATAATATTTCTTCTGAAACACCTGCAATAACGGCAAGAATAAACAAATCAGCCCAATGATTTCGATGCAGTCCCGGCGCCATAGTATCTATTAACACCTTCCTGATTGTTTGTACCGAAGGGAAAGGCATATGTTCCATTGCTAAAAACATTAAAAATAAAGGCAATGTACCGAATAATCCATACATCACTGCATTTTCGGAAAAGTACATATGTTCAAAAGGGTTTATGTCAGCTATCCAGCCTAAAACAACCGCCACGAAAATAAGTGATCCCTCAAAATAACAGGCTGTCTTAAAAAAGTTTTCTAACTTAATTGGTGTATTTTCCATAATTAGAGAGTATAAAATAGCCTGAATTTGAGTTTAACGAGTTATTGTAATGCAAAGTTATATTTATAAAAGCCTTAAAAAAGATGAGCTTTATCTTTATCTGCAAAAGAAAGATGATTTTTCAATTATTCCAGAGCCGCTACTTAATAGTTTTGGCAAAATTGAATTTGTTATGGAATTAGAAATAACACCTGAACGTAAACTGGCTCGTGAAGATGTTAAAAAAGTTATCGCTGGTTTACAGGATAAAGGGTTTTTTATTCAGATGCCGCCAGTCATCATACCGAATGCTTTATTACAGAAAAATACTAAATTGCATTAATCCAGGCTTATACCCCAACCGTAGAGACGTTGCACGCAACGTCTCTGTCAAACAAAGTATTACCTTTAGGTCGAGTAGCTTATTCAGTGAAGAAATATGAAGCTCAATAATGTTGTAATGTTAGAACCCCCACATAGACACCTTGGTCAATCTATTCGCCGTAATGTATTCTGGCTCTGACAATGATAACTGTACAAACATCTTTTTCTATCCGATAAACAATGCGATCTTGATAAGAAAGTCTGACTGAATAATAGCCTTGTAAGCTACCAAATAAGGGTTTTCCCGCTTCTGGGTGAATTGCAATATTTCGCCTTAAAATATCCTTTAGCTTTTCCTGTAATTTAGGAGAAAGACTTTTTATATCTTTTTGTGCTCTTTTGGTGAATTGCAGTTTATAAAATGTGCACTCCATTATTGCGCTTCACCAAACACATCATCAAATTCGACATCTGCTTCTCGTACAGACTCAATAAAATGCTCTTTAAAATTGGGCTGGGAAAGAAGGTAAAGACTATCTTGTAGACTTTCAAACTCAGCAGCAGACATTATAATGGCGTTGCCAGATTTATGTTGAACTTCAAAAATCTCATGCTGTTGATTGCTTTTTTTAATCAGTTCAAAAAAAGATTTTCTAGCCTCTGATACGGTTCTGACCCCTATTTTTGAGATTTTTGTTTTAGGTGGGGTGGTCTCATGAGACGCATAGTTATTCTACGCAACGAATGAGAGCATCTCACCTAGAGCAAAAAGACTAGTTAGAAACGGGAGGTTGTTTCATGCACGTTCCTTAGTTGTTAGTTTGCTGTTGGTTTATTAACTGTTAATTTGTTGATAACCTGCTTTACATTCCTAACTGATTTGACTATCTTGGTACTTCTTGAAATATCAACCTCCCTTGGAACAGTCCCTGTTAATGTGACTATCCCATCATATGTATCAACATCTATATCAAAAGAGCTAATACTATTATCAGCAGTAAACTGTGTGTTTACACCACCTGTGATTGACATATCTTTTGTTATTTGGCCAAGACCACGAGTATCCCCATCTGCAGCACAGCCAAATAGAAATAATAATAAAGCAGCAAGTGTAGTTATTCTTTTAAATTTCACAAAAATTTTCCATAGGTTAAGTGATTGACAGTGAATATACACTTGATTTTATGACTGCGCAACCTTGCAAATCATTGAAAAATCAACTATTGGTAGATAGTGAAAATTTAATTTACACTCACCCCCTTATACTTCAGAAGATTAGGTATTTCTTACTTAAAGTGACTGAGACTCATGGCCAATCAGGTGAAAATTTGTTAATCGGCATAGAGCCTCTGATGATTTTTGCTCGGTGGCATACCCGTTTGTGGACTTTAAAAAACAGTAGAATGACTAACGTGTTTTGTTATTCCTTATTATGCTTGCGGTAATTTAGCTTATAGGCGTAGAATTGCTACTGCTATTGCTACTATATAAATATTGATTGAAATATATTGAAGATGATTTAAAGAGCATAGTAACTAAAATATAAAATTAATTTGGAGAAATAATAATGAGAAAATTATCTATCATAGTGGTTGGTTTATTAAGTATGGCTCTATCTGGATGTACAATGTATAGCCCTGTGGGTCAACCATCTGGTTCTGCATTTTCACTAAAACTAGACAAAAGTGATTACAAAATTTTGGGTCAAGGCAGTGGTGAGGCTTGCATGACACATGTACTTAATATCCCAACAGGTGGTAAGAACACATATCAAGATGCAGTTGCACAAGCTGTTGGTAGTAAAGGTGGAGATTTGTTGATTCAGTCTTCATCAGATACAATTGAGACTTTTTTCCCATCAACAATGTTCAGTTTTTGGGGTGAAAGATGTATCACTGTTACAGGTACTGTCGTTAAATTGAAATAACCAAAAGCTTTTAACTAAACAGGGATGTTTTTTTAAGGCATACTCTTAACTTTCCATTAATTTGTTTCTATAGTTTATAGATTATGCTCAGAAATGTTTGTTTGTTGTTAATTATTTGTTTCCTCTCTGCCTGTTCAGCAAAACGTATGTTGATCTCTGACAACAAGTTTTTATTTAGAGATTTTGATGTTGAACTGAATGTATTACGTAAGGCGGTTGAAGAAGAACTGAAAGACATCAATATTAATTATCAAACACTCAGTGATAATAAAGATACCATTGTATTTGAAGGTGATACAGAAAAAATAACAATACCGGTTATGGCATCAAAGTGGGGTGGGTTAAAATTCACAGATATTTACACCTTCACATTAACTGAAATTGACAGAAATTCCAGCAAGTTACATATAAAATCAAGGCCCAAAATGAAACAAGGGCTTCAGCAGTTTTTAGGTTCTGATTATTCGTCTGAAATGATGCGTACGGTATTGGATGATATCCGACAACGGGTCAAAAAGATAGCAAGAAATAACAAAACGGTATTTACACCAAACAAAACTGCTGTAGCGCGAACTAACAATCAAAGCACACGATATTCGCAAAGTCCAAGAATAAAAGCCAACAAATCATTTGCTATGATTGATTTAAAAAGCCTGAAACAAGGCAGTAAATATTATGCATTGGTTATTGGTAATAACCGCTATAAATATATTCCCGGTTTAAATACTGCGGAAAATGATGCAAAAGAATTCTCTTCATTACTGCGGAAAAGTTTTGGTTTTAATACCAAATTATTACTAAATGCTACAAGAGAACAAATTTTAAAAGCTCTATCATATTACAGAACCCGCTTAAAAAAGGATGATAACTTCCTTATCTATTATGCAGGGCATGGCTGGCTTGATGAAGATGTTAATGAAGGTTATTGGCTACCAGTTGATGCTCAAAAGGACAACCCTGCCAATTGGCTATCGAATGCTGATATTACAACAACACTAAGAGCCATCCGTGCCCGGCATGTTATCATTATTGCAGACAGCTGTTATTCCGGAAAGTTAACTCGTGGGCTGAGTTCAGAAGGTATGGGCGTAAAATCGAACAATTATTTATCAAGAGTTCTGTCGAAAACCTCAAGAACAGTTTTAGCCTCAGGCGGATTGGAACCCGTTGCCGATGCGGGAGGTAAAAACAATCATTCTGTTTTTACTGGAGCGCTCATTAATGCTTTACAGGATAGTGGAAATTATATTTTGGGGACAGAACTGTTTTTAATAATCAGACGATCAGTTATTCTTAATGCAGAGCAAACACCTGAATATGCTGATATAAGACAAGCAGGTCATGATGGTGGTGATTTTATATTTATAAAATAATAGCCAGAGCATAATTCACAACTAACTTGGTTTTGTTCCTAATGTTGTAGCTTGTTAGCTTAATAGGAACTGTGGGGTCCTTAGGTCTCGAATTTTCAGGTGCACTCTATCATGTAACTTCTCGTGGAAATCGTAGGAAAGCCATATATGATGAAGACAACGATAGAGTAAACTTTTTGACCATCTTGTCTGGTGAAATTGATGCATATAAGCAGTTTGTCTGCGACGGTAAAGGACAGCCATCACCCTGGGAGCAGTTGAAGAATCAGGTGTTTTTAGGCAATGATAAATTTGTAGAGTCAATGCAAGGACTGATAGAAGGCGATAAAGAATTGAGTGAGCCCCCTACTTCACAGCGCAGGTCGAAGCCAAAAGAGTTGCCTTATTATGCAAAGAAATACAAAAGAAGACATGACGCGATCATTTCGGCTTATAAGAGTGGTGGGTATAGCTTAAAAGAGGTTGGTGATTATTTTAAACTTCACTATTCTACTGTTAGTGGTATTGTTAAAAATCATAAATCAAAGACCTGACCCTA
>Ga0209707_1002084_pt1 | contig 10731 bp, 15 predicted proteins | sample EN4Hudsemesocosm_FD_184630 | JGI IMG/M metagenome (GOLD analysis project Ga0209707, IMG submission 184630) | Methane-oxidizing microbial communities from mesocosms in the Hudson Canyon - EN4B Hudson Canyon (SPAdes) (version 2) | ecosystem: Environmental > Aquatic > Marine > Cold seeps | place... | reverse complement strand
TAGCCTTTGCGCTTTAGTTTCTAGCCGGTGCGCTTCGCGCACCGGCTCATATATTCAGGAGTAAATTATTTATGTTTGATTACTTATTTAATAGAAGAATGCCGCCCGCTCCCTGGTGGCGCTTTGTTGGTTGGTTTTTTCGTTCGCTACCTTTACCAGTTCGTCGCGTAGCCTTGAGAATACTGCCACCGGTGGGTTCTGGCTGTTTATTTTTTGCAAAAAAGATTTTATTTACAGAAATTGGGTTAGCTGGTTCTTTTTTAATTTTATTTTCATGGCTGTCGTAGCTTTCGCAGGTTCTCGCGGGCTTACGCTCTCGTTTGCTCCGCTGGTTCGTTCGGTGGTTGGCTCGGTTGTTAAATCGGGGCGTTCGGTCTCGGTTGGCTGTTGTATCGGTGCGGATCAGTTCGCGCTTTCTGCCTTGCCTGTTGGTTCAGGTTCTTGCTTGGCTGCTTTTGGTTCTGATGGCGTTGGATCTTGTTCACTTTCTGCTGTTGCTGAAGTGTCGGCATTCGAGGATCGTGGCGGTTCGGTTAATTATTGGGCAGGTGGTAAAGGTGAATTAAAAGAAAGGTTAGCGCGTCGTACTCAAGCGGTTATTAATTCGGCTTCTATTTCTGTGGTGGTGTTTTTTTCTTCACCCCATTCTATTGGCTCGGCTTTAGCTTGTCGGCTTGCTGTTCGTCGTGGCTTGCCTGTGATCGCTTTCGCCTGTGGGTTTGATGGTTCCTATTTACCGCTTTTAGGTGCTGGCTATTGGGTTCAGGTTGGCGGCTCTGGTATTTGGTCAAATGCATGGCGTTGGACTTGTTCACAAAGTTCTATTTTTACCTAAAAATACAATAATAATTGTATTAATTAAACAATTATTATTGTATAATATTAGTCAGTGGTTAGGGATTGCAACCTGAAGCCACCCACTCTTTAGGCGGTCTGTTTGGGGTGGCTAAACTGAAAAAATCGCTGGTATGGGATAGCTCGCAACTATCCCCGCCACTTTTATTCAAACCATCAAAGAGGTAATAAAAAATGGCACGATTAACAAAAGCAAAAAAGTTTGATAACGAACTATCAGGGCTAGAGATGCGCGGTTATTTTGTTAAAGAACAGCAAGGCAACCACTATGCACTTCTTAAAAATAAATATGGAGAAGTTAAAGTCATTGGAAAAAAATCAAAATACTAGGTGATTTATGGGCATTGAAAAAAAGACATTATTCGGGGTTGCTGTTCGTGAAAAAGATAGCGGTGATTATTGGGATGTTTTAGTGGTCGCCGGTTCTGTACGTGAAGCTAGGCGCTTAGGCGTTTCAGCCTGTGAATCTGAAGGGTTAGTAAATCGAACTAATATTCAAAATACCTTAGTTTATGAAAAACATGCGGAGGTGTACCAATGAAACCAAATTTCAAATTACAGGAGGGCAGTAATCAAGAGATCCATTTAAAACTCACTTATGAAACTAAGGAGTTTTTAATTAAGTTTGATGTATTCGCTCAGGATATAGATTTAGTCGAAATTGGGGCAGGGGAGTTTGATATTACAGAGCTGCTAAGTGATGAAAAGCAAAACGACATTAAAGAGAGAATTGTCACCCAATTAAAAAAGGAGGATCAACAAAATTATATCGATGTAATGGCAGCATAAAAAAAGCCGATTAGAAAAAATTCTAATCAGCTCTTGATTATTTTACTTTCTCGTTCCCAGCTGTCGGAGGCTGGGGACATCAACGAGGATTTTATTATGCAACAAATACAAAATATCAGCAAATTATCGGAGGCGTACCGATGAATATTAAAGACGCATTATCAATCTTAGGCTTAACCGCTTCAGCTGATCAAAGTGGAATAAAAACCGCTTACCGTAAAGCCTGCGCAAAATATCACCCTGATCGCAACCCAGCTGGTTTAGAAATTATGAAGGCCGTTAATGTGGCTTATCAATTTCTAGTCGAAATCAGCTACAACGGAGCAGAGCGCCCAATTGATGAAGAGGTTAATTCAAATTTTGGCGACATGCTAAACGATGCCATAAATGCAATTATTGGCTTGTCCGGTGTTGATATTGAAATTTGCGGCGCTTGGGTTTGGCTTACTGGTAACACCAAGGAATATAAAGAGGCTATTAAAGCCGCTGGTTTCTGGTGGGCCAAGAAAAAAGCCGCGTGGTATTTCCGGCCAGCTGATTATAAAAGTAGAAATAAGGGTGATTGGGATCTGGAAAAAATACGCGATAAATACGGCAGCGTAAACGTAAGCAATCAGCCACGCACATCATTAGCTAATTAATCTTTATAGGGCAGGGATGCCCACAATCGAGGATAAAAAAATGAAAGCTCAAGAATCAGTAAAAAATAAAGAAATCGGTATTTACAGCGTTAAACAAGTCGAAAGCGCAAATTTAGACTCTCAAAAGAGCCTGCCTGACCTTAGCCAAGCAAAAAAGCACTTTGTCCCGCTCAATATTGAGTACTGGAGCCCAGAACAAGCTGGAGAGGAAAAGCTTGTTTATATTCATTCTATCGGGGGGCATGAAGTCCCAGACTTAGAGACTGGGGAAATTAAAACGCTTACTTGCGTAATGTTATTAGAAAAACAAGATGAAACAGTTAAGCGCTTTATCAATGCAAGCCGCGTATTGGTCGGAAATATTCAGGATGCAATTAACAGGGGCGAAATTGTCCCTAAAACTACCTTAACACCTGTTGCCATTACGTTTCTAGGCGCATTTAAAAACCGTTCTAACGCGTTTAGTTCTAACCGCTGGCAGATCATCCCTTTAATTAACGAAACAAGCGAGGCTTAGTTATGAATGCTCAAAGTCTAATCAGCTTTGAGCAATCAATCTTAAACGGTGGTGTTGATTTAGCAGTATTTGAAAAATCAGCACCACTTAAAACGGTGGAAGAAATCCGCCGTGATTGGTTGCTCGAACGTATCGGAAAATTTACCGCTTCAGAATTTTACAGGCTGGTTACTTTCCCTAAAAAAACAGAGTTGCAACCTGGAGCCATTACTTATGTCTCAGAAAAAGCGGCTGAATTACTAACTGAGTTTACCGATGATGGCTTTACCTCTTGGGATATGCAATGGGGAAAAGATCACGAACTTGGAGCAGTTGCAGCGTTTGAAAAACGTACAGGTTTAAAAGTAACCCACACAGGCAATAATCAAAAATTTATCACACTGGGCGAACATATTGGCGGAACGCCGGACGGCCTAATTGGTAAGCGTTCAGGCGCTGAAATTAAATGCCCGAAATCAGCCACACACCTTCAATATTTATGCATCCAGAATCAGGAGGATTTAAAAAACACCTGCCCTAATTACTACTGGCAAATACAAGGCTTGTTGCATATCACCAAGCGTAAAATTTGGTATTTCATTAGCTATGATCCACGGTTTAAAGATAAACAGCAGCAGTTACATTTTATTGAAGTAAAACCTAATGCTGAAGATCAAAAGTTTTTGGTTGAGCGGCTAGCAATGGCCATTGAATATAAAAGTTACCTTTTAATAAAAATGCGGGAGAAATTTAGCCCGATCATAAACCAAGAAGCTGTTTTAAAAATCCTAAAAATAGGGCGTACTAAATTATGGAATTTAAGGAAAACCAATAAATTCCCCAAACCCATCCAAGCTAACCCGCTTTTATGGAAATTAACCGATATTGAAAGCTACACAATAAAAAAGCACTAACCTAAATTTAAGTTAGTGCTTTTATAAACCGTGTGAGCTTGGGCGGCCACCCTTGCTCACACATTCCAAAATTCACAGATTGGAGCAATAACATTATGACAACTGAAAACACAAATCAAGTTAAGCCCTTATTTGAACTAGGTAGAACTGTTGCAACGCCTGACGCATTATTGAAACTGACAGGAATGGATATTAATCCCAGCACCTTATTGAGCCGACACATTTATGGTGATTGGCAAGATATGGACGAGGAAGACCAAGAAAGCAACCGTGAAGCCGTGAGCCAAGAAGCGCGGATTTTTTCCGCTTATGTTTTTGGTGAGGTGAAATTTTGGGTAATTACTGAAGCGGATAGATCCAGTACAACGATTCTTATGCCGGAAGAGTATTAAAAAATAGCATAAATCATTATCCTAGAGCCGTTCAAAACGGCTCTACTTTAAACAGGGAACTAATATGAAAATAGTATCAGGCGGTCAGACTGGAGTTGATAGAGCAGCCTTAGATGCCGCAATTGAATGCAATATAAACGCTGGCGGCTGGTGTCCAGATGGACGCAAGGCTGAAGATCGCAGGATTGCAGATCATTACCCACTAACCGAGCTACCAAACGCAGGCTATAGAAAACGCACATTAAAAAACGTGAAAGATAGCGATGGCACTGTGATTATTTATTTTTCTGAGTTGAGTGGCGGCACCAAGCTAACAATTGACTTCTGTATCAAAGAAAAAAAGCCTTATGTTTTGATTGATGCAAATCGACTAAGCGAAACACAAGCGGCACAAGAAATAATTGAATTTATTGCTGAGTTTAAAATTCAGACTTTAAACGTGGCGGGACCGAGAGCAAGTAATCAAGAACTAGCATACCCATACACAAAAGCTGTGATAAGCAACACTCTCAAAAAAACTCAATAGACATATCAATAGAGTGTGCTCGGAAGATGGCCATTAGCTAGTTCCATAATATAAAGTACGTTTCGGGAATTGATTATGGGACATAAAATGGAACGCCTGAAAGGTGCATTCTATCGTCGGCGGGAAAATTCCCATAATGTATAGATTATGAAACAATTCGATTAAGCATTTAACCCAATACTTGAGAATAATACTCAGTTGAAATACTAGACAAATAGGCGTATATGTACTGACAAAGTAACAACGAAAAGCTAGGCCTGCTGGAAAGTAGGTGCAGAAAGTTACGGATCCAGAACGGAGAGCCGGACTACCGAAGGTGACTGAGTAAAGGTTGAGTCAGGTAGTCTGGCTTTTTTATGAAATTACCTTAAAGGAAGTTACATGAAATATTTAATTAATATGTTACACCATAGATATAGCATTACATCGCGCGCGTTTTATATGCAGATGTTGTCTTTAACTGCCCTTATCGGGGTATCGATCGGGGCCACTCAAGCAGCATCGGTCTACGATTTCAATTATACATACCAAAGCGGATACGTGGTGTCCGGAGAGGTAACTGGTTCCGTGTCGGCTACTGGATTAACAGTCGATGACGGTTTCACCGTAAATTTTAACGGCACTATCGTTAACAACATGTGGTCTGGCAGAAAGGACGGTTTGACATGGGTCGCGGATAACGGGTTTATTTCGTTCGACGGCTTAACTAATAATTTTATATTTACGGACGTTGTTTTTCCAACTGGAGGGCTTATTTCGTACCATTTTTATCACGTCCCCGAAGTGTTCGCGAATATATCATCATTTGATCTATCGGAGGGAGGGCCGCGTGAGGAAACGTTTGAATCGGCAAGGTGGAGTCTAGTTGCTCAGTCTGTCCCTGAACCTACAACTTTCATGCTTATAGGGTTAGGTCTACTTGGTTTGTTATGTTCGAAACATAGAGTGAATCCATAAGAGAACAAATGCCGTCGGCACACCAACTCTACCAACGTTTAATATACCCACCCAGAACTAAAGCTATTTCTTGTGAGGTAGCTTTTTTCTTTTTCTGTTGCTCATAAAGCCGGTGTATTACGTTCTACGTGTTTTTGACAGCAGTGTAGGGCGAGCAACGCCTTTCTGCCCAACTTTGGGTAAAAAGTTAGAAGGTACCAAGAAAAATTGGGGTCGTAGCCGTTTACAGAAAATAATTTACAGCCTCTTTACTGAGAAAATTCAACGGCAGTTATGGGGCGTTACCGGACAGTGCCCATCTCGCTATTTCCCGCTCCCAATTTTACATAAGCCCGTTATGCGAACAATAACACACATCAAATCCATACACTCAGCTAAAAATCACACAAAGCCCCAAAATCACCAAAAAACCAGCGAACCAAAACGCTAATAATTACTATTAAGCACCACTTTTTCACTGGATAACTACCTTAAACTCACACATCAAAGCACCCTCAACACAAAATAAACCTGTGTAATTCCTTAGCATTATTTGGGGATAAATCAGGCTTAAACAGAGTTAAGCACAGCTACTTATTACAGCTAAATGACAGTTACTCACATTTTCTGTGGATAACTTTGTGCGTTGTTTTTGCGTAACTCGCTCAACCCTTTGCGAATAAAGGCTGAGCATTAGATTGTACAAACTTTATACAGCTATAATACAAATGCATCAATTGCCGTTGGAAAAATAGAATTTTAAATTTTATTGTCGCTCAAGTAACTGAAAATAAGGCATATAACTTATTTTCTATGGAATACGACATAAAAAACACTATGTTTTAAAAAGAACGGCACTTTGTCACATTTTTATAATTTACTATTCTGCTATGTTTTTATGAATGAATGGCAATAATTGCGGACATAGCCCTAATACTCCTCGTTGGTTTGAAGCCCCAGAGAAGCACACACGCCCGCACATAATTAAATCGTTGATTGACTCTATAAAAGGCTATTACAAAGAACCCGCTGCTTTACTGCCATCACTTAATTTATCGAACGGATCAGATCGGCAGCAACGCAGTGAGCGACGCGAGGCTTGTGTTTCAGTTTTAGGTTGTTTGGTGCATTACCTAGACTTAGCAACGCTGCGCGTAGGCATACCGCAAGCGGATCAATCTTTTAAAGGCATTACCATGCCGTTTATTGCTGAGAAGTGCAGCTTATCGCTCAGGCGAACAGAAAGGGCGGTTGCTGATTTAGTTGCATCAGGCTTACTTACTGTCTACCCCTTATGTGAAAAGCTAGAGGACGCTACATATAAAGGCTATGCCGCCATTAGAACGATTAATAAAAAGATATTCACAATCTTTGGCTTAGGTGGCCGGCTTAGATATGAACGTGATAAAGCCGCAGCGAGAACAAGAAAAAAGGAGCGCAAGTCACTCAGCAGCGCAAAAGCTAAAATTGACCTAGTTATTGATTCATCCATTATCAAAGGGAAAAAAGGAGGTACGGCATCAGAAGCAATAAGCAACATCAAGGCAATTCTAAACTCCAGCTAAACCATTCAACACCGATGTTTTGCACGATGATCTTAGCTGATTAGAATCTGCTACACCCTATCAACCCAGCATGGCCTTTAAGCACTACCGAAATGGTGTTTAAAGGCCATTTTTCGTTTATATCCACGCAGAAATAAATCGAATCACCGGATAAAGTATCTATGCAAAATTATAAGTGTCGGTAGGTTTTTTGTACCTCTTAGAATACGATCTTAAGTGTCAGCCTCTATCGTGCTTAAGTGGCTTAGCTTATTCAGCCTTTTATTCAGATTAAAATAATGAGTCATTCCATGACAGTTTTAGAAGTCATCCATGACTTCTATTAGATTGCTCAAGCGCCGCAAGGCTTAGTTGGTTAGGGCGATAGATAAGAAAATTTCTATCTTCACTCTTCTGCGCACTATAAGAGCCGCCAGTCATTTCTTTTGTTTATCTACACCTTACTGTACAGTCGTTCGCTTTTGCTTAAAGACGAGGCTCTGCTTAATGAAATTAGCCGTATTTATTGCGCTATCGCTTTTTACATCATCGATATTCTCTGCATCACCGACTAAATCTGATGTTGAAGACCTTCTGAGATTTATCGATAAGTTTTCAAAGCCAGCAGCAGAACAAAAGGTTTCTCCCCGCACCAATTATCCAAAATATGAAGAAACCAACGTAACCAGATTAGCTAACAATTTACTCAAGCTAGATTACGAGGGTTTTACAGTCTGGCTAGATTGTGAAAAAAGAGGGGCTGTGAAATTTCAATATACGGCGCAGCGGGATAGCGGAAGGTTTAAACGAAAAAAGAGTTTTTATATTGATCGTGATGTTCCAAAACAATGCCAACAAACCAGTTATAAAGGTTATGGCCATAAATATGATCGAGGGCATTTAGTACCTGCTAATCATTTGGATCATTCTAAAACTGCGATTAAGCAAAGTAATTTTATGACCAACATATTGCCTCAGGCTGCAAATATGAATCGCGGGGCTTGGTTAATGACCGAAGAAATTACAGAGTGTTACCGAGATATTGATGAGCTATTGATTATTGGCGGCGTGATCTGGGGCAATGATCCTAGTAATGATCATTTTGTGAAATCGCACGGAGTAAAAACACCGGATGCTTTCTGGAAAGTGATTATTCGTGGTGTTGGTTCAAATCAAAGAGCGATTGCCTGGATCGTGCCGAACTCTCAGGAGGCTAAACGGAAGAAGCTGAATAATTATCAAGTTTCAGTATCTGAGATTGAGCGGGTGACAGGCGAGGTAATGCCGGTGGCTGATTATGTTAAGTATGATAAAGGGAATTCGTGGGTTTTGCCGCGAGGGTGTGATAAAGGGTAATGAAATATTATGTAATAATCATAATTATGTAATTACATAATTATGATTTATAGTGTGTAATTTTATGCTATACTTGTATTTAACCCAATATTCACAGGATTATCGACATGGCCATAAGATTACTCGAAGAAGAAGTTCATGCAGCATGCGCTGAAATAGCCTCCCAGGGAGAGCGCCCAACCTCGTTAACCTTGTTGGATAAATTAGGCCGAGGTAGTCTGACGACAATCACTAAGTATTTGAATAGCTGGAATGCTTCCGGTAATGCTCAGGCCATTGACGCTGAGTCATTACCAGCAGTCATTAAATTGCCAGAATCCCTCTCGAAAGAGGGAGAGGATCTGCTAAAAAAAATGTGGAATGTTGCCAAGAACTTAACCGATGCAGAACTGGACATACAGAGAGAAGCTTTAAAACAAGCTGAAATTGAAAACCGAGAAAAAGTTGAAGAGGCTTTTAAGTTTTCTGAAGCACAGGCAATAAAAATAGACCGTATAGAAGAAGAAATTAACGTTATAAATAATCAGCTGGATACAGAGCTCACAGAACATAAGAAAACGGCTAGTCAGCTAAATGAAGCTGATAAGGTTAATGTTGGATTATCCAAAGATAATGAACAGCTTAAAAATGAAATTCTAGAATTAAAAAAACAGATTGTAGCGCTGGAAGATACTAATAAAGCAGTCAACCAAAGTAAACAGGTATTGCAAGAAAATCATACGAAGGATATTCAACAAAAAGACTCAGAAATTAAGAGTCTTGATACGCAGGGTACTAAATTGCAGGCATCACTAGAGCAGGCTGTTAAATCGCATGATCAGTTAAAGTCCGATATAAAAAACAAAGAATCAGAACTATCAGGCAGAATTATTGAACTTGAAAAAGTAGGCGTGCGCTATGAAAGCTCTATGACAGATCTTGATTTAGTAAAAACTGATCTAACAAAAACAAAAGCTGAGCTATCAGAAAGAAGTGTTGAACTTGAGAAGGTGAAAGTCCGTTATGAAACAAGCACTGAGGAATTAAAGACATTGAAAGCCGATTATCAAAAGGCTAATAAAATTGCTGGTGATGCAGATAAGATGGTTTCCAATCTTGAAGGTCAGCTGGCAGTTTATAAGTCATTTGATACTGCAGATAAAAAGTAGAACCACATAAACACCAGGTTTAGTTTCTAAAATTGAGCGGGTGACAGGTCAGGTAATGCCTGTGGCGGATTATGTTAAGTATGATAAAGGGTAGGGGCTATTGAACATTTGCTAGCCGCCACTATTTGGCGTTATGTGCCTATGGAGTTTAAATGGAAGTAGAGGTAGTTCGACCTAAACAATTACAAGACAAAGAAAGAGATTATTACCTGATAGTTGATGGTAAAAAATTCACAAAAATCAAACCAAATTCGAGTATTTTTATCAATCTTCCTGAAGGTACTGAGTATATTCAAGCTAAAATTGATTGGTGCGGCAGTAAAAAGGTATATGTGAAAAATATAATCTCAAATCAGGTGGTGGTTAAAAATTCATTTGAAGGTAAATTTGAAGGGAAGGTAGGTGTAATTATGTTCCTTCCTTTATATTACATTACGTTTGGAAAAGGAAAATATCTTTCAATTGAAAGCGGTGACACATAACAAGCAACTACTCCAGATTCAGGGCGTATTAAATATTAATTTAAAGGTAACCTAAAAATAATCTATACTAACTATTACTCTCAAATAGCCAAGAACTAGATCATGCCAACTAAAACAGAAACCCGTGGCAGAAAACCTTTACCGTTAGATAAAAAGAAAGCCCCGCAAGCGACCGTAAAGATAAATAACTTTATCCTGCCTTTTGTTCAAGAATTAAAAGGTAACCTAAAAAAAGGAATGGTTTCAGATGAAACCTTGGTTGGATTATTTTCTGTTTTGAATGGCACTGAACAACAAACCAGCGTTTTTAATGATCCTGATGCGGTTAGTATTGTTGAAGAGCTACAAGAAAAAATACATAGCTTAGAAGCTGAAAAGCGAATTAGCGACAGTAAGTTAGCTAAGCAGCAAGACGTAAGCTTAAATCTTGCTCAAGAGCGTGATAAAGAGCATTTGAATGTCGTGCATACAGAGAGCAAGCTTAACGGCTTAAAGTCGAGCTATCGCTTACTAAAGTATGATCATGAAGCATTGTTACACCGTGAGCATGATTGTATGGCGGTTAAGGGTGATGGTCAGCGCTGCACTAAGAAATCAACGAACGATACAGTGCAAAATGGTATTTTGATTCATGTTTGCTTACAGCATGCAA
>Ga0209707_1002082_pt1 | contig 10733 bp, 11 predicted proteins | sample EN4Hudsemesocosm_FD_184630 | JGI IMG/M metagenome (GOLD analysis project Ga0209707, IMG submission 184630) | Methane-oxidizing microbial communities from mesocosms in the Hudson Canyon - EN4B Hudson Canyon (SPAdes) (version 2) | ecosystem: Environmental > Aquatic > Marine > Cold seeps | place... | reverse complement strand
AAAAAAGTTGAGCCTGCTAGTGTATTTATATTAGCATTTCAATAAATACCTGTTATAATTATATATATGATACATAGGATATATATGTTACATATGATAATAAATGAAGTCTAACTTATGAAGAGATTAACAGAATATCAAATAATGTTCGATAAGGCAGAAAGCGATAATTCAAGATCCTCTATTCTTCGTTTTATTTTGCTTAATATAGCTAAAGAATTAAATTTGATAACTAAAAATAAAAATGTAATAAATGTTATCTTTGAAGAGATGGATTGCGCTGGCTATTTTCTTGCAGGAGATACAAACAACGTCTATCTTGATATTTCATATACTGAAAAAGGTGCATCTATAAATAGTGCAATCTCTACGTACCTACATGAATGCGCCCACCTGCTTGTACATATTAGAGATTATGATTGTAAACACGCTTTTCTTTTTTATGCTGTAAATCTTGCTATTAATATAAAATTTGATCAACTGTTAAAAGAGGTTGATCCCGATTTTTTATATTTTTGGACTTCTTCCTCTTTACGAATGTATAACATTTATGAAGATCAATATGAAACGAGAGCCTCGGAAATTGATTATGAAAAACTTAGCAGCAATCTAGCCCTATCAACTAAAATTGCTTTTAAATATTCTCAAAATAATAATAAAACAGTTAATCAAATAATTAAAAAGATTTGCTCTGAATATGATAAAAAAATAAATACGGATGCATTGGAAAGTAAAAAAATAAGAAAAATAAAAAATTTAATAGTTACTTTTTTAGCGAGACTTTACATGTTATGTTTTTGTTTTTTAACGATTAAAACTATAATGCAATAATTACCATATGTATCATATGTATGATATAATAATTAAACTCATAGAAAGGAAAATTAAAATGAATGTAGAAAATTTAAAAGAAAGACTTGATGAATTAGGTTCTTTTGCAAATCTTGCAGAATTAAGAGATCTGAAAAATACCGCTTCAGAGGAAATTAAAAAATCTGAACTTTGGAAATGGCTAGAGGGTTTCATCGACGGTCGAAGTGTAAATGAAGAGCTGGGTGGCGTTGAAAAGGATTTAAAAGAATCAGTGATAGATTTGCATAGTTGCGCATATAAAGACTTACTAGAGCTTAAAGAAAGAGCTTTAAAAGGTGATTCAGAAGCAAGAGAACGGCTTTTAGACTTACATGAAAATCTAAATAGTGCAGTTAAACTTTTATGAAAATAATTAGTGTATGGAATCAAAAGGGAGGGGTAGGTAAATCCACCCTTTCTTTACAGCTTGCCGCTGGATTTTCTGCAAAAGGTTTAAAAGTGGGGATTGCTGATCTTGATAATCAACGAACCTGTTTAACTTTTTTTAAAAATGCAGAAAAACCCGAATTTACAGTTTTTAAAGATTATCCAACATCAAAACCTGATCTTGATATTTTGATTTGTGATCATTCACCCGAACGAAATGAAGAGAACGACCCAGCAAGTATGAGCGATTTAATTTTAATTCCTGTTTCACCTTCTGCAATCGATGCGTGGTCAACAATACCGGCGTTAGATTCACTATCAAAAAGACATAAAACAAAAAGGCTTGTTATTATTAATCGCTTTCAAAGTTCTAGAAAATTAATGGCTGATTTTATAGATACCTTTGATCATGATTTTGTGATGAAAGAACGCTCAATATATGCACGTACAATTGCGGGTTTTGGTACAGTGTTTGCGCCGCGCAATCTACCTATTTTTGCGCACGGTATAAGAGATGCAAAAAAAGAAATTAACGAATTAATTAAAAAAATAGAGGTCTTATTATGAGTAAAGAAGCTGATTGGATGACAGCAGAAAGTGCGGCTGAAGAAAAGATAATAGAAACACAGATAGTAAATTATAAAATTGAAGAACAAAGATTTTCAGGTGATTTAGTAACAGCAGAAAAAAGACGGTCAAAAACGGCAACAAAGGGAAGTTTTTTAGAGATTGATATTGATATTACTAATTTAATTAATATGCAAAATGCGACTAAAACAGCAACAGTAAATGCATTATTAAGATTTGCAATAAACACACTTAATGAAAAAGGTGAAAGATTAGATATTATTTAAAATGTGTTATTATGCCTATTATATCATATGTATGATATATGCTATAATAAACAATGAGATATGCTCTATATTCATATATCTAACGTATTATTTTATATATTACCTTTGCATTAAAAAGCCCTTTTTAAAGGGCTTTTTTTTGTCTAAATTTAATTAAAGAATTTCTTATTCTGATAAGTCAAAAACATAACATCTACCTAAACCAGCTTTTTTAGAATCTAACCTATTTTCTTTTTTTGCCGATTCTTGAACCCTTAACATTCCCAATTTATCAGCTCGTCTAGCTAAAATATCAAGTGTTTTTGATGTTTGTTTTTTTACTATGTTTTTTGTTGCAACAGATGATTGAATAAAAAATAATCCTGTTGGGTGTCCAACATCTAACATTTGTGTTTGTTGTTCTAAAATTGCATGAGTTTCACGAACATATTTTGAGTGCTCGTCAGCGGTATGCTGTTGTTTGTAATGTAATTCATTATTTAAATCATCTTCACTTTTTGCAAGATTACCTTTTATTTTTGTAAAATTCAGCATTAAGTTAAAAACTTCTATTAACTCGTTTCGTAATTCTTCTTTTGTTTCTTCTTTTGTTTTTGAAAATATTTCAGCTTCTTTTTTAACAATTTCAAATAGGCTTTGATTAAGATTCTCATGAACATTTACACCCACAAGCTCAAGCAAAAGCCCCCCCATTTGCGCTAATGCAATCGAATCTATTTTTCGTTTAACAGTTCCAGTAATTAGATCACCTAGTTCTTCAATTATTATAGATTTAAAATCTTTATACATATTTAAAAGAACATCCTCTTTCAGACCTTCTGTAATTACATTAATCATTTCATCGTAAGCAAATCCATAATTTTCTTGAATTGCTGACATATTTTTTTCAATATTATTTATAATTTTTGTTTTCTCACCGCCAAAAAGAGGCATTTCATTAACATCTATTTCAACGAGTCTCGATAAAAATGGTAGATTCTGATCTTGACCCTCAGCTGCTGATCTTAATGACATATTTGATGATGTAATTAATACAGTATTCCAGTCTAACTTTTTTGCTAATCCGCCCCCCATTTTTCCTTTATCTCTATTGCCGCCGTTGCAAAAATCCATCAGGTCTGAGATAGCTTTACCATCAGTTTTATTTGCAAAAAAACTACTTAATTCTTCAAGGCAAAAGCAGCCATTATTTTTGCTCGCTAAATTATTTTCAATACCAACATAACTTGAACTTCCCATGCTCATTTTTTCAGGATTGCTTTCAAAAGATAAGATTATTTTTTGTAATGTTGTTTTTCCAACGCTTGATTGATCACTAGAATTCATATTAAAAAGCGGGGAATGATCAGAGAAAAAACCATCAAGACCTAGAAAATACCCGCCGGCGGCAAATGCTAAAGGGATACTCGCGTTTACTGTTCCGATTTCATCCAACAAATTATTAATAGCGTTTCGCCAATTCTCAAAAGAGCCTCTTTTTTCAATCGCTTTTGGCAAAGTACCTAAATAAAAATTTCCACCAGACCTAACGTGTGTTTTTTGATCATATGTCCAGCCTGCATCTTCATATTTAATTTCATTTTTAATTAGATTTTCTTTTGATGCCTGCGTGATTATTTGAGCAATTTTAGAACCAAACGCATTGTTGAGAGGAGCGCCAGATTTTATATAACCTTCTAAATCTGGGCTTTTTTTGGATAAATTAGATAATGAACTTAATAAACAGGTTACTCTTGAACTTGATAATCCAACTTTTACCTCTAACTCTACATATTGCGTTAATTCATCGTTACCATCATCACCAAAACTTTTTGTTGTGATTGTTTTTAGTGGGAAAATTTCAGCAGTTGTATTTACATATTCATCTAAAAAATCTTCATCATCTTTGCTTTTTCTTTCTTCGAGAGTAACCGTTCCCCTTTTGTCTGTCCATAGCGCTAAGATTTTTTTACCATTGATAATTACGGGAGAATCATATAACTCTAATTCATGTGTTTTTAGAAGTGTTTGTTCTTCATTTTGTTTTTCAACTTCAACTTCAGTTTTTTTACCTTGATTTTTTGGATCAATAGGTATAATATTTGCGTTACTACTCATTTTTATTTACCTTTGCTGGGTTTTAAATTTAGTAGCCTATACAGTTTCATGAAAGCTCAGATGCTCTAACATCTGGGCTTTTTCTGTTTTTAGCTACGCGGTTTTTCTATATGCATCATCTATAAGTGTTTCAAATAATACTTTTTTATTTTCAAATTTCATAATCTCTTGTATTTTTTCAAGTTTTTCTAGCATATCAGCAGAAGCAACAAAGCCGACGCGTTTTTCACCGGCTTCCCTCATTTTTATTTTTCTTTGTTGAGCATATTTTGAGTAATCTTTAACTTTCTGCGTTGTCATTTTTTTTGCTCCTGTTCTGTTCTGTTCTTTTATTAAGTATAGCTCTTATGGTGTACACCACCAATATTTTTTCATGTTTTATTTTTTTATTTTTTACACTGAAAAAAACAATATCCAAAAGCCCTTTAAATAAAGGCTTTCAGAGGATTGTTAAAAATACCTTAATTTTCAATTAGGCATGTGTGCCTAAAAATATAAATTTGGTGTGCGCAATGAGTGCCGTTAAAAGTTTGGAAAGGCTACAAACAGAATTTAACGTTAAAGTATAAATTGAAAAATAATTAATAACAGGTACAATTAAATTAATGTGTCAAGAGTTAAAAAGTTGATCACATCTATAATAGAAATAAAAAATAGTAATTTATAATAATTTAAGGATAGTTAGGATAATGAAAATATTAAGAAATAGCTTTTTATTAGTGGTAATGTTTTTTTGTAGTAATGTCAATGCAAATAGTGTTAATGATGCTGAAATGGCTTGTGATGTTATGCGTGGAAATAATATAAAATGTACAGTAAATTCATATCTGAAAGATATTAATATTGTAATTGATCAGAATGATATTCAAAAAAGTCGTATTCTTTGTAAGGCACTTAAAAATATTTTAAATAAAGATGGATCTATTATTGGTTGGGATTTGAATATATTATTTGAAAAGAATAAACTGACATCGTGTTAGTTTTAATATAGAAATAAGGTTAATGACTCAAAAATAATTAATTAAGAAATTAGCATCCTTGTTTTATTAAAATATTTCTAGCACAAATAAACTGAGTTAAGTATTTTTAATTAAAGGAAAAATAATGGCAATATTAACTACCGATGAAATAAAAGAATATCAATTTATTATAGATAAGACAGATCCTGGAAAGTATATTTTAAGAGATATTTTTTCTTCTATCTGGGAGGAATTAACACCTACAGTTTTTGGTAAAGACTTCTATGAAACTTATAAGGAAAATTTGTTTTCAAATATTAAGTTTATTCTGAAAAAAACTGATAACCATCATACCTATGAAATCACGGAGTCATAAAAATTCTTAAAATAAAGCACATAACCAATTAGCTACACATTTAAGACGGGGAAAAAATACCAGCTATTCTCTCGTCTTAAATGTGTAACTAAAAGTTTGGCATAAAGTTTTCTTCACCTTTTTCAACTTCGTCTAATATTACTTCTTTATTTAAATTAATATTAGACGTTTTTTTATTTAGAAAATCTCTTATATTCGATGAAGAACCTATAAATTTTTCTTTAATTCTTTTAGCATCAACATTTGAAATTTCGCCATTATCCCATGAAGGATTTACCCAATCTGCTTTAACACTGGGCTTTCTTACTTTTGGAGCACTTGAAAATTTAAAAAGAAGCTTATAAACATCGCCACCTGTAGGCCAGTAAAGCGCCCACGTCCCGCCAGCTTTACTATCTACACCCAAACCTTGTGTAAAGTCGTTTGGTTTACACGCCGGCTCTTCTGAGCGTTCCCAAGAGTTTGACGCGCTTGAACCATCCTTTTGTAAAGAAGTTGATAATTTGAATCGTTCAATAATTTGAGTTCCTATACTTTCACTTGCCCATTTTGACGCTTCAGAACCAAGCATACAAAAAATATAAGATTGAAAAATATCTAACATAGAATCAGAGCCATCATGATCATATAATTCCTTTAATTGTGATGGATTTTGAAAACCCATAACCACACGAACGCCTTTAGATCTCCCAATCTCCAAAAAAGGCTTAACCTCTGGTAATTTTCCTAACTGAGGAAATTCATCTAAAAACACCCATAAGCCCTGCGCGCTTGCCGGCCTTTCTTCATAATCTGGGGAATTTACTCGGCTAGAGAGCATTGAAATGATACCCTGGACAACTGCATTTTGAATACCCAAAAGTGCAGCGTTTCCTTGTAAAATTACAGTATCACTTTTCAATTTTCCATCAAGAAAATCTCTAACAGAAAATTTTTCTTCGGTATTCGCCCACGCCTCCGCCATACGGTAAACGGGGGAAAGTTGGGCTGATAATGTTATTAATAAACTTTGTGTCGTTTTACTTGCCTCGCCTTCCTCTTCACCCTCTTTTTTAAGACTTTCAACGGCTCTTTTTCCCTCTGGATGATACTTTTCCATCACTTTTTCAACGTCGTTCATATCTATATAGAGTAATTCCCCTAAATCCGACCATCCCCATTTCTCTTGTTTATCGCACTGTAACTTATGGATTAAACCGGTTAAAATCTGCCTCGCACCTTCACTCCACATCGGATCACCCCCGCTCTCCCCGATAAATTTACTTGCCAATTCTGCCGCTTCGGCTTTTGTTCTGCAATCCCTCGCAACGTCCCAAGCCGCGCTCCTCGCGTCCCAAGCGGCTATAATTACAGGTGCATTTCCATTTTTATCATTAATGATACTTGTAAAATCGCCTTTATTATCAAAAATTATAACTTTGTCACCTCTGGAAATTGCGTCTCTCATTACGGGTAAAAGTGCGACCGTTTTACCGCCTCCGGTTTTTCCTATAACAGCAAAATGTTTAGTTTCCCTATCTTTTGAAATAGGTACACCGGCTATTTTTACACCTTCGCCAGATTTTTTTATGTCGTTAATCTGATATTTTTCTAACTCTTTTTTTGCAGTCGTCTCGTTTGTAAAATATTTAACACCCTTTATGAATTTTTCGTTTTTCATTTGATGTATAAACTCACGCACTGAAAAATATAAAGCGGTTAAAAAAGATACGGAATAACAAATATATTCACTCAATAATAAAATATTATTTAATTCAAACGCTGTTTTTATATCAGCTAGGCTGACCTGATAAACATTAAAAATTTTTAGAATAAATTCAAAATTTAATGAATGAGAAAGGTAAATTGAAAAAATATCTAAAGCCTCCCCACCTTCTATTTCTAAAAAATTAAACTGTGTAAAAATAAAAGCCTCAATTGCTATCAGGCTCAAAAATGAGAATGTTAGAACTGCCAAAAATACGAGCAACGCCCATTGTGCCGCTTGTAGCATATCCCTTTGATTTTCTGTTATGTGTTCCATAATATTTCCCTTTATATATGCTATGTAGCCTATGTTATATTTTTAATAAAAATACTTGTTAAAATTGAGGTGATCAATGAACTTGATAAACAAGCAATAATAATAATTTTATAACTTACCTTATCTGGTGAAACGCTAGTAATATCAGAACGTACAGGCTCGTCAGGATTATAATTAGTGCTTATGTCCTGCATTGTATCAACAGTGTCTTGCATCAACTGCATAGCGTCTCTAGTCCATTTTTCATTATCATCAATAACTGATTTTATTTTTTTATGAAAAACCTCAACCTCTTCTTTTATTTCCAAAACTTCAACTTTCGCATCAACTGCTTCTTTTGTTTTTGCTATAATTTTTTGTAGTAAATCACTCATTTTTATTCATCCGTATAGAAAGCCCTCCTGATTTTTCAGGAAGGCTAATATTATTTATCTTTCGTATTCGTCCTTACCTTTATTTTTTTTATCGTCACTTTCAATATCTTTTTCATCGCTATATTCATCAAGCGCTTTTAATGCGTCGGCTTCTTCTTTTTCTGTTAAATCGCTTTTTGGTTCAACAAAAGAGCTTTTTTCCGCAACTTTTTCAGTAACCTTTGTTTCTAAAACACCAATCTTTTCAAATAAGCTGATTTTTTCTTCTTTGTGTTCTTTTCTCTCCGCTTCAATTTCACCTTTTAATAAACGCATCTCTTCTTTTAATGCGTCTAATTCAGTTTTAACACTATCCTTTTCACTTTTAACCTCTTGTTTTTCACTTTTAAGCTCTTCAATTTCAGATTTAAACTCTTCCTTTTCAGATTTAAACTCCTCTTTTTCAGATTTAAAACCCTCTTTTTCTAATTTTAATTCAGATTTTAATTCATCCAAATCAGTTTTAAGAGTTCCTTTTTCGGTTTCAAGAGCTTCCTTTTCTATTTTAAACCCTTCCTTTTCTAATTTTAATTCAGATTTTAATTCATCTAAATTATTTTTAAGAGTTCCTTTTTCAGTTTCAAGAATTCCCTTGTCATTTGTTAAACCTGAATTTTCGGTTTCAAGATCATCTATAACAGTTGTTAAACCTGAATTTTCAGTTGTTAATGAGATTGCCTTTTCTTCAGATTTTGTAAGTTTTTCAGAAATTTCTAAAATTTCATCCTCCTTACTTTCTATAATTTCATCTTTTTCATTTTCCAAAAGGTCTTTTTCTTCAATTACTCCTGATAATTTTTCATTTATATTTTCAACCTCAGTAATTAATTCCTGATTTTTATTATTGAATGCTTCAACTTTTTGTTGCTCTGAACTAAGTTCTGTTAACGCATTATCTTTTTCACCAACAGCTAAATCTTTTTCTTCAATTGCTATTTCTTTTTCTTTTAATGCTATGTCTCTACTCGATTCCGCCTCAATTTTTTGCTCAATGGCCACCTCGGCATCTGCTAATTTTGTCATTGTGTCATGAGCAACCTCACGTTTTTTCGTAAGTTTTTCAATTTCTTTATCAAGGTCAGAAACAGTTTTTGAAATTTGAGCAGACCCTTCTTTTATCGCTGTAAGGCTCGGACTGTATGCCCTTTTCGGCTGACCTGTTGCAGTTGCTATTGCTGAAGCTTCTGCTGTTTGTTGCTGCTTAATATCAACTGAATGCTTAATAGAAGCAGAGGTAAAAGGCGTAATAATTGCTACTTTTTCATTTAAAATTTCAGATATCTTTTCTTCAAGCATTTTTGAAAAATTGCTCAACTGACTAGAATCAGTTAATTCAACTGATGAAGTTTTTGTACCGCCAGCAATTTTTTGTTCTAAATCGATGGGGTATTTATGTATATTAAATTGTATGTGGTGATTATCAGTATCAGTGTGTATATTGTCGATCATAGCGACAATGGGACGCTCTATTGATTCATTACGTGATGATAACAATTTAACATCAGCCTCTAATTCTGCTAATTTATCAACATTAGTGCGATCACCTCTCTCAATTTCATCAACGATTGCTTTTATTTGTTTTCCAAGCTCTTTTCCCTCTTTTGTTCTAACTGTAGATAGACGCTCATTTGCATAATCATTAATAGTAGTAATTAACGCATCTCTAATAGATTCTTTTTGTTCATCTGTGTAAATCTGACCTTCGACCTCTGAAAATTCAAAAACCATATTTGAAAATTCTAAACCTTCCGCCGGTGCTCTACCTGCAAATTCCATTTCTTTTTTATATTTCATATCAATCAAAGATTTTTTCAAAAAAGGCTTAACTAAATCTTGAATTTCATCAATATTATTTGCGTCATATAAAAAATCTTCTGCGCCAGGCACCAACAAAGTCCCCCCTTCTTTTGTTGGTGACATGCTTTTAGTGTATTGATTGAATGATTGATTTGTAATCATTCCATTATTTTGACTCGCTATTTTTAGTTCCATTTTTTAGTACCTTTACAGTTAATTAAATTAAATTAAGATTAAGTTTATAAATAAGGTAAATCTCTAATATAAACCTTAAAACCTAACCTTAATATGAGTATAGCTCTTTTTTTTTATTTCGCCAATAGACCTTTAAAATATAATCGTTTCATAAGTTAGACTTCATTTATTATCATATGTAACATATATATCCTATGTATCATATATATAATTATAACAGGTATTTATTGAAATGCTAATATAAATACACTAGCAGGCTCAACTTTTTTATAGGCAAAGAAAAACTTTTTTACTTGGGGTTTCTTTGTATTTCGCTTTACCTTTATTAGAAGCCTGTTGGCGTACCAAAGGCTCAAAAGCTGGGAAAGGATCAAAGGCTGATTGGATTATGAAAGGCTTATGTTTTCTGTGAAATTCCTCTTTATAACCTTACTATATGTAATGAAAATTATTCCCAATATTTTTATTTGTAAGTCTTTGATTTATATGTATAAATAGCTATATTCCCAGATATTCCCAAGATTCAAAAACCGTTGGGAATAATTTTTCCTTGTAAGTTATTGATTTATATATATAAATTGGATATATTCCCAGATTCCCAATATTCCCAGACATTCCCCAAATATAGAAAGAATAATTAATATCTTATAAAAGTTTTTCTTAATTATTAAGGTGAAAAGTTAGGGTTGAAGTTAGGGTATAAAAATAGGTTAAGGTCATATCCCCTTAAGTCTTATGGTTAGGTCTGAGCTAGCTCAGACCTAACCATAAGACTTAAGG
>Ga0209707_1002072_pt1 | contig 10755 bp, 9 predicted proteins | sample EN4Hudsemesocosm_FD_184630 | JGI IMG/M metagenome (GOLD analysis project Ga0209707, IMG submission 184630) | Methane-oxidizing microbial communities from mesocosms in the Hudson Canyon - EN4B Hudson Canyon (SPAdes) (version 2) | ecosystem: Environmental > Aquatic > Marine > Cold seeps | place... | reverse complement strand
AATGTGGCTATTGAAGAAAACGACCCTAATTTATTACGTATTGCCTTGGGTGATGTTGCTAAGGCTCAAGGGATGACTGAAATAGCAAAAAAAGCGCATGTAAGCAGGCAAAACCTTTATAAAGCCTTTTCAAGTGGTGGCAATCCGACCTTAGACACCATCAATAAAGTAGTTGGCGCGTTAGGCTTAAAGCTAAAGGTCGAGGTGGCATAGTCATACCTTTTGTGTTTTGGCAGTACCCTACCCCAGAATTTTCATGTTTTTTTATACGCCTATTATTATGCTAATAATATCATTTTAGGTTACAAAAGTTACAAAATGGTTACACGAAAGCCCAAGTGATTAAAGGCCTGAAATGGGTTGTAACTTTGTAACCGTCTTTTTTAAATTACTAGCTAACCTTATTATTTAGGCTTTCTTGTTCGCTACTATTTAATAAATCAGCAAATTATTGAGCTGCTTGGTTATTATGCCCAGATGCTAAATGGCCATAATGCAATTCAATCATATTGGTAGTCTTATGCCCTGCAAGATTCGCGACAACTTTTAAATGTTCCCAGTTCATAATGAGCCAACTAATATAATTATGCCTTAAAGTATAAGGTACGTATTGGCTAGGTAAGCCTGCATCTTCTACAATCCACGCCCAACCGTCGAATAACGACCCAAAGTTGACGCTCGTCTAAGGTCAATTACTCCATGATTCAGTAACGAAATCAACAAAAGCTCGTACCTTTGCAGAAACTAGTTTGCTGTGTGGATAGACAATATATAGCCCTGTAGTCATCGGCGTATATTGGTCTAAGATAGTTTCCAGTCTCCCTTCTTTGATGGCACTGGCTACCATAAATGTCGGCCCTATGAATATGCCGCTACCGTTCTGCGCTGCGTTCATCAGAATACTCCCCATACCTGAACGAAGGTTGCCATTAACTTTGATACTGATATCTTTCCCCTGTTCATCTCTGAACAGCCAATTATCCGGATGAGGCAACTGTGAATAGATTAGGCAATTATGTGTTTCAAGTTCACTGGGATGTTCGGGCTTACCATGCTTTTTTAGGTATTCGGCTGATGCGCAGGCATGTAAGCCACATGGCATAACCTGTTGCGTAATCAAGCTCGAATCTTCTAGTTTGCCAACCCTAAGCGCTACATCAATACCCTCTTCTACAAGATTCACCAACCGTCCGGTGACATGTATGTCTAGTTCAATCTTGGGAAACCGCTGTTGAAAGCTCAGTAATACCTCAGGAAGTAATGATATCGCAAGACTCTCGGGGGCCGAAATTCGTAATCGGCCTTGTGGTTCACTTTGTAAGGGCAAGACAGATTGCTCAGCTTCTCGCACATCTGACATGATCCGATGCGAATAACTCGCAAACACCTCCCCTGCATGAGTGAGGTGTAATCGCCGAGTGGTGCGGTGAAGAAGCTGAACCCCAAGATGTCGTTCGAGCAAAGAGACTTGCTTACTCACTACGGGCTTGGATATACCCAGTGCATCGGCAGCAGCAGTAAAGCTACCATTATCAACAACAGCAGAAAATGTCTCGAGATAAGGAAGGATTTTCATATTAGTTAACATTTAGAAACAATAAGTTTCTTTTTACCGTATTTATCTCTTAATTGCAATCATATAGACTTATTTGCAACATAATAAGAACCATACGGTTGTACTCGAATCATTGGCTATAAACAAACAAAGAATTTATTCAGGAAAAGATCATGATGAAAAATACTGCTAATACATACGGAGTAGTCGCTAAAAGCTTCCACTGGCTGCTATTCCTTATGCTTACCTTCTCAATTGTAGCGGGTAACTTTCTTGCCTCCATGCCCAAAGGGGCTGAGAAAATGCAGGCCGCGGGTATGCATAAATCATTTGGTTCTGTTCTGTTAATGCTAATCATGCTTCGTCTCGTGTGGCGATTAATCAATGAAACACCTCGACTTCCAGATGAAACAACAGCAGGTGAAGCTTTTGCCGCTAAAGCGATGCACTGGGGACTTTATGGTCTGATGTTTGCACAGCCACTAGCTGGAATCATGATGAGCCAGGCCGCGGGTATCCCTGTGAGCTTCTTTGGTTTATTCGAATTCCCTGTTTTTCTGGATAAGGATCTAGAACTAGCGAAAACATTTCTCACCATACATGGCACCGTGTGGATATTACTTGTAATTGCAGTGTTCGGTCATGTAGGTGCTGCATTGCATCACCATTTCATTAAGAAAGACAATGTATTAAAGCAAATGACTACGGGTGCGTGAGCACCAAAATAGAACATTCAATTTAGTTAAAGGATGAAAAAATGAAACGATTATTGTTACCTTCAGTATTTATCTTCGGCTTATTGCTATCATCAATAGCAACGGCCTCAAATTTTCCAACAGAGGAACCGGTGGGAGGAGAATCATTTGGCACTAGTACAACCAATATTGGTGACGGCTTGTACGTATTCCGCTGGTGGGTTTACCGCAATATTTTCCTTGTCACCGATGAAGGCGTTATCGTTACCGACCCGATGAATCCTAAAGTCGCTAATAAGTTGCTCGGTGAAATTCGCAAGATCACTGACAAGCCAATTAAGTATGTTATCTATAGCCACAACCATCATGACCATATTTCTGGTGGTAAGGTGTTCAAGGACCAGGGAGCAACATTCATTGCTCACAAAAATGTACTGAAAGAACTAAGCGATCACCCCAGTACTGCTACTCCTCTACCTGACATCACATTTGAAGATGAATATACAGTGCAGTTAGGTAGCAGAAAAATCGAACTGAAATACTTTGGCCCAAACCATGGTGAAAGCCTAGTTGTTATGCGACTGCCAAAAGAGAAGATACTCTTCATTGTCGATATTGTTACACCACGAAGAGTAGCATTCAGAGCCATGCCAGATTTCTGGCCAGATGAATGGATCAGATCGCTGAAAGAAATTGAACAGATGGATTTTGACTATGTTATCTCAGGGCACGGACCTGAAACTCAACCGGCAATTGACTCTGCATCAGTAGTTGAAGAGCAACGTGTCTACCTAGAAGACTTGATGACGGCAGTAAAAAAAGCAATGGATTCTGGTACTCATAACCCTGATGTACTAAGAACAACTGTGAAACTTCCTAAGTACGAAAAATGGCAATACTACAAAGAATGGCTACCAATGAATATTGAGCGGATTTGGGCTTATTACCATATGGGTTGGTAATAGCTCACTTGGTGGACAAGATGTTGATTCATTCCGCCTCTTGTCCATCATTAACTGATTTTATTGATCGTCTGCTTTTGGCTGTTTTCACCTGTTCAATATGTTTACGTTACTATTATATGAAATCAACAGACAACAAGGATCTCAAGCGGACGTAAAAACACGCTGCTTAGCGAAGTGTTAGCTGAATTTAGTCATCAAAATAAGGGATAAACACATGATTAGAAAATTAATTTGTATCACAATTACATCCACATTATATTTCGGAATGTTTTCCACAGCTTTTGCTGCAAGTGGCGGTGAAGTAGTCACCAGTGACCCAACTAAACACTTCGATGCAAAAGGAAAAATGCCTTCTAAATTCACTATCGAATTGCAAAACGGGCTTCGTAAAAGCCTGCCGTTTGACGATAAACGTGATTTTGAAGAAGCGAAGAAAGGATTTATTGCTGCACCAGATTACAAGCAAATTATGGCCGAAGCTGGCCATGTAGCCTGGGACATGGGGAGCTATGAATTTCTACTCGAAGAAGGCCAAAACTTCGACAGCATGCATCCCTCGCTACAGCGCCAGGCTATTCTTAATATGGCCTATGGATTATATGAAGTGCTACCTGGAAAAATCTACCAGGTACGCGGTTATGACCTAGCCAATATCACTTTCATCAAAAGTAAAACTGGGTGGATTATCTTTGATCCTTTAACCGTCAAAGAAACTGCTGCCGCCGCACTCAAATTTATTAATGAACAACTTGGCGAACGCCCCGTGGTAGCTGTTATTTACTCACACCCACATGGTGATCACTTTGGTGGTATTCGTGGTGTTGTCGATGAAGCAGATGTTATAAGCGGCAAGGTAAAACTCATCGCACCTGAAGGTTTTATGCACCACGCAGTTTCTGAGAATATAATGGCCGGTAATGCAATGTCACGTCGCCTGTTCTTCCAATACGGTGTCTTGCTACCACGCAGTCCATTTGGCCATGTTGATCAATCAATTGGCAAAAATGTCGCAAGCGGTAACACCGGCCTAATTGCACCAAATGTCATCATTAAAGAAGACTTCGAGACAATGACCGTTGATGATGTCAAAATGGTATTCCAGAGCACGCCTGGTACCGAAGCACCTGCTGAAATAAATACCTATTTTCCAGATATGAAAGCCTTCTGGGCAGCCGAAAATATCACGGGTACAATCCACAATATTTATACTCTACGTGGTGCACTAGTACGCGATGCACTGGAATGGTCTAAGCAAATCAATGTTGCACTCTATAACTTTGGACAGGATGCAGAGGTAATGTTCGCATCACACAGTTGGCCACGTTGGGGAAATGAACGTATTCAAGAAGTGATGCGTACTCAACGCGATACTTATGCTCACCTAAACAACCAGGTTCTGCATTTGGCTAATCAGGGCGTGACTGTTAACCAAGTTCACAATGTCTACAAGCTACCCGACAGCCTGCGCGACCAGTGGTCGGCACACAGCTACCATGGGTCTGAAGAGCACAATAGCCGTGCTGTTATTAACCGTTATCTAGGGTATTGGGATGCTAACCCTGCCACTTTGATGCCTCTGTCACCTGAAGATTCAGCACCGCTGTACGTTGAAATGATGGGGGGGGCGGACAAAATCATGAATAAGGGTAAAAAACTCCACGATGAAGGCAAGTATTTTTACGCCATCGAAATTCTAAACAAGCTGGTTTATGCCGAGCCGGAAAATCAGGCTGCAAAAGACTTGTTGGCCGATGTATATGAACAAATTGGGTATCAAAAAGAAAGCCCGAGTGTTCGTAACAGCTTCCTTGCTGCAGCTTTCGAGTTACGCCATGGTAAACCAAGCGGTGCATCACCAGAATCTGGCCCTGATTTGATTCGCGGCATGACGACAGGAATGTGGTTGGACTTTTTAGCTGTGCGTTTAGATGTCAGCAAGACTGAAGGCAAGCATTTCATCATTAACTTTATTACCCCTGACAACGATGAGAAATACCTGATTGAACTCAGCAATTCTGCACTGACCAATATTGAAGGTGTTCAGTCACCAAAAGCCGATCTCACCATTACCATGAATCGCTCCGATCTTGAAGATATAATGATGGGAAAAATAAGCTTTGATGACAAGATCGAGGAAGGTAAGGCAAAGTTAAAAGGAGACCGCAAGTCTTATGATGAACTGGAAAGCATGCTGACAACTTTCACTCTGGAGTTTGAACTGATACCTGGTACCTTGCCAGATGCTGCAGCGGCACCTGCCACAGAAAATCCGTTTAAGCAAAAGGCGCCTTCAGATTCATCAGGTGGCTGATTCACTTTTAATTCTAGTGTTGCCAATTGCCGGCACGGTGAGTTGGAGTGAGGTACGAACTCCAGCATTTATTAAAAAAACACCTAACAACCATTTAAGAGGAGAACAGAAATGACTGAATCAATGAGTCCGCAAAACGCACCCTATGCCGTTGAAGTCGAGGAAGGGAAAACCTACTACTGGTGTTCCTGTGGCAAAAGCAAGAACCAACCTTTTTGTGATGGCTCACATGCAAAATAGTCACGAATGGGAAGGTCTCTACCAACAGGGGCAAACCGGGTGGGACAGAGGCGAAGTAAGCCCCAACCTGTTCTATTGGTTAGAAAACGATCTTCTCAAACCGTGTAGGATTTTAGTTCCTGGTTGTGGAAACGGGCATGAGGTATTGGCACTGGCTGAACGGGGTTTTGATGTTGTTGCCATTGATATTGCTCTCACGCCCATTGAGAGCCTTAAGCAAATGCTTAAAGAGAAGCAATTGAGTGCAGAGCTCGTACATGCTGATTTCTTCGCTTGGCAATGCAAAGAACCTTTTGATGCAATTTATGAGCAAACCAGCTTATGTGCGCTCCCATCTGATAAATGGAAGGCTTACGAAAATAGCTTATATGATTGGTTAAAACCCAAAGGAAAGTTGTTTGCCCAATTCATGCAAACAGAAAAGGAAGGTGGTCCGCCGTTCCACTGCGATGTTAGCGCAATGATTGATTTGTTTATCACAGAAAAGTGGAAATGGAGTGAAGAGCATGAGACACAGATCATTCACTCAGGCGGTTTACATGAAAAAACCTTCTTACTAGAGAAACTGTTGTAAGTAAGTTTGTTTCGGCTTTTTACCAGCCAAAACGAAAATATTTTTTGTGACAGTGAACATTCAAATGGCGACCAAGTTAGAAGTGATCGCCTCACAAGAGAAAAACTATGTCTGAAATAACTGTGTATCACCACCCTTTGTCAGTATGCTCAATGAAGGTCCGGCTGGCACTGGAAGAAAAAGGACTCGCATGGACTAGCCGTGAGGTAGATATCGTTCACGCTCAGCAACAGCTAGACCCAGAATACATTCAACTGAATCCTAAAGGCGTTGTACCAACGCTTGTACACAGTAATGACGTCGACGAAGTTGTTACAAACTCAGCAAAAATTATTCGTTATATCGCATCGCTGGAAGAAGGGAATGTATTGATACCCTCTGACCAAAAAAATGTTGAGATAATGGATGAGTTGATCAACGTGGCTGATTCTATCAACTTACAAATTCTCAGCTATGCCCAACATCCATCCATGGAAAAGTCAGAAAAAATACTAGATGCACGTATTGAAAAGTCTCTCGGCATGGCTAAAAAGCACCCTGAACTTGAAGAAGCATACAAAGTGTGTGCTGAGCGATCCATGAATAACAAAAACTTTAGAGTTGATCCTGAGTACATTAGCCAGATAGAGCAAGGTGCTCATGATGCGGTAAAGCAGATAGAAAATCAGCTTACCAATAATAGCTTCCTGATGGGTGAAAGCTTCACTGTAGCTGATGTTATATGGACCGTTGTTTTATCACGACTAGAACTATTGGGATACGACGATTGGATATCAAAAGATAAGTTTCCCAATCTTGCCGATTACTACAGCAAAATGAAACAGCGAAAAAGCTATCAGAGTGCGAATGTACAAAACCAGTGGTGGCAGAAATAGGATAACTTATTACCGGCATGATAAGTAATTCTCAAATAATAGATGTAAACCACAAAACAGAACCAAAAGGACTCGATTGAAAAAAATTAAATTAGCTCAATGACCGTTATGGGCTAAGAGTGAGTGAAAACTCAAGAACAGTTATAATCAATAAATTATTTATAGGGTCTTTACACAAAATAACACCTCCAACAGCGGCAGTCTTAGTGTTGCTTGGCCTTGTTAGCAACATTCATGTTACGAACATCAAATGAAATCGAACTTCACGTTTAGCACCTTCTTTAAATTCAACCCTGTACTCTCGAACTTTTTTTTCATTTAGCTTAATATGCAGAGTGCCCTCGTGAATATCCCCACATTTTAAACTTGATCTATATCGATCCCCGCCAGGATAGCTTTTTCCATCCAAATAAACTTTCGAAATATAGTCTTTCTGATAAAAAGCACAGCCGCTTAAAGACGATGCAAGTATGAGTAAAATAATCTTCTCCATAAACGCCTCTATCTCGATATTGTAATCATGGTAGAACGGCCAGTTACCTGACCCGCCCCCATACGGATCCAGACGTGCGAAACTACCGCATCCGGGGCTCCTCATCAGTTATATAGGTTGCTCGTGTAAAACACATGCCCTAATACCAATCAGCTTGATGGACGCTTTTATTCGGTCGGTATCCGTAACTGTTGAGCAGAAAGTCTTGTTCCCAGATACTTTGCAGTATCTGACTGACACTCTGTTGTACAATTTTGTCATCTACCATCGGTAGACCCAGTGGTCTTTGTTTTCCGCTGGCTTTCGGGATAACGACTCGCTTGATGTCTGAACTAAGGTATTGCTTAGTTCACAGATCTTCTTCCAAAGGAAAACAATATGCTATTATTCCCACTTATTTCTAAATCTTGAGAAGGCCAATATAATTTACTCGCTCCACTATAATGTTTCAATTTAAATGATCACCTTTTGTAGTAACATTAAAAATCAAGCTGGCTAACCCCATGATTCACGCTTGAGAGCGTTTTTGGGAGTATATATTGCAAAAAGGGTATTTGAAGTCATCTACCTTTCAGGAATGGGGAGAATTAGAATCACTATAAATAGTAAACAATATCTAACTTTAATTCATCGTATTATCGTTAGTTCCCATTATAAATCCGCATTAAACTGACTCGTTAGTCACTTTCTATAATTACTGAACCGCAAAATGAATAAAAAAATTGAATTATTAGCGCCCGGTGGCGATGTTGAAGCCATTAAAGCAGCCGTTATTGCTGGTGCTAATGCTGTGTATTGTGGTTTAGTTAATTTCAATGCTCGCAACAGAGCCTCTAATTTGTCTTTTGACGATTTACCTGGAATTTTACGCTTAGCTCACCAGTATGATTGCAAAGTATTTTTAACCCTAAACGTGGTTATTTTAGAGCAAGAAATTGCGGGGTTAATAAAGGTTCTAAATAAACTTGTTAACACCAAAATCGATGGCATTATCGTGCAAGATTTGGGCGTTTTCAATTTAGTTAAAAAACACTTCCCTACGTTAGATATTCACGCATCAACACAATTAACGACACATAACGAAGGACAAATAAAGTTTCTTGCAAAAATAGGCGCATCACGGCTTAATTTATCACGAGAACTTAATATCGATGAAATAAAATCATTAAGCTCAGTTGCCCATAAACATGAGCTGTTAACCGAAGTTTTTGTACACGGAGCCTTGTGCGTTGCTTTTTCTGGTCAGTGCTATTCTAGCTCGGTGAGCGTGGGTAACTCTGGTAACCGTGGCAGTTGCAGCCAAGCCTGTCGCGATGAATATGAAGTCACAGAAACAGGCAATGTCTACCCACTTAATCTAAAAGATAATTCTGCCTATTTTGACCTTCCAGCACTCGTTGATGCAGGGGTTGATTCTCTAAAAGTTGAAGGCCGAATCAAAAATGCACACTATGTCTATACCGTCATTGACACTTGGCGTAAACAGATCGACACCTTTGAAAAATCGGGACAATTACAAAATGACGATGCTAACTTGCACCGTGTTTTTAACCGTGGCTTTACCAATTCTTTTTTAAAGGGTGATCTCACTAAGGATATGTTTATCGACAGCCCGCGTGATTACAGCCTTAAACATGCCATAAAAGAAAGTCAGGTTGTTTTATTGGAAGATATCAAGCAAGTTAAGAAAAATCATTATCAGCATAAAAATAGCCTGGGTGATGAACTTGTTGAAAAGATTAAAGACCTTAGCACTGCCAAACAAAGCATTTCTTTATCTTTTACGGGCAAACTGAACCAGCCATTATCGTTAACCATCGTCCTAGGTGATAACGATAAAACGCATATTCTAGAAACAGAATCCACGCTAAGCGCTGCTCAGCAATTACCTCTAAATCTTGCTGTTTTAGAAAGAAGTTTCAAAAACTTTGCTTTCAATCATTTTGATATTAGCGATTTTAATTGCACGGGCCTGGGTGAAAATTTAATTATTCCGTTTAAGGAAATAAGCACGCTTAAAAACCAGGCGACTTTATTGCTCACTCATTCCGCCAAAATAATTCCTCACGTCGATGTCCCCGAATTAGTTAAGCACAAAAAACCATCTAACAAGCCAAGTCTGTCAATTTTAATAGCTGACGTAAAAGATATGGTTTTATGTGATTTAACTCATGCAGATGTGTATTTCAAATTACCTGAAAGCCTAAAAAAAGGCTGCAATAAACATATCGATATTTTATTGAATAATCCACGTTTAATTCCGTGGTTTCCAGCAGTTTTAATTGGCAAAGATTATGACGAATCTGTACGAATTTTAGAACAGGTTCGTCCCAAACGTATTGTCAGTAATAACACCGGCATTGCATACAAGGCGTTTGAAATGGGCATTGAATGGATTGCAGGCCCCTTTTTAAACACCACCAATTCATATGCATTATTAACCCTGCAAGAAGAATTAAACTGTGCTGGCGCTTTTATTTCAAACGAAATTAACCGCGTGCAAATCAAAAAAATTGCACGACCTAATAACTTTAAATTGATATACAGCATTTATCACCCTATTTTACTGATGACCAGCAGGCAATGTTTCTTCCAACGTACTGTCGGTTGTGAGAAACCCAGTATTGAAGATGGCTGTATGCTGAAGTGCGAAAAATCGACCACTATCACCAATACTCATGGCGTTTCTTTTGCCGTTGATAAACAAAAAGGTGGCTACCCCAGCCTCTATAATGATGAACAATTTTTAAATGTAGATATAGTGAATGATCTGAGTGATTTATTTGATGAATTTTTTATTGATCTCACTGACATTGGTTCAGGGTCTAAAGCCGAGCCAGACAAAGCACAATTAATGACTCAATTTGAAAATAGCCTAAACGGTGATCAGAATGCACAGCAAAACCTTCAGAAAATGGTGGAACTATCGACTAGAAACCAGTATAGGAAAGGACTGTAAATAGCCCATGGCTTGTACTCCTCCCATACTGTATTCCTTGCAAAACTGCCCCTATGCAATGCGCGCTAGGTTGGCTATTTTAATGTCT
>Ga0209707_1002071_pt1 | contig 10758 bp, 10 predicted proteins | sample EN4Hudsemesocosm_FD_184630 | JGI IMG/M metagenome (GOLD analysis project Ga0209707, IMG submission 184630) | Methane-oxidizing microbial communities from mesocosms in the Hudson Canyon - EN4B Hudson Canyon (SPAdes) (version 2) | ecosystem: Environmental > Aquatic > Marine > Cold seeps | place... | reverse complement strand
CTATTTAATCTAAATATTAATGTTTGCGATTGATAATGAAAGTCGCAAAATCGGATAAATTCTGTGTATTGTAGGGCAAAGTGGCTAAAGCTTGAAGCGCTTGTTGATATAAGTTGTCAGCTTTTTCTTGTGCGCCCGATAAACCTAGCAAAGCAGGGTAGGTACTTTTGTCAGCGGCAAGGTCAGAACCCGCTGGTTTTCCAAGCTCTTCTTCGGTTGAGGTAATATCAATAATGTCATCACGAACTTGATATGCCAGACCAACTAACTTTGCGTAGCGCGCGAGTTGTAATTTATCTTGTGAAGTCGCAACTGTACTGCATTCTGCCGCCATCATGACCGAGGCTTCTAATAAGGCACCCGTTTTTAACGAATGTAGCGTTTCTAATTCTTCAAGTGAAATAGCTTTGCCTGTTGCGGCTAAATCTAATGCTTGCCCACCACACATGCCTTGATAACCACTGGCTTTGACTAAGTGGCGTAACAATTCAACACGTTTTGGTGCTATTGCTGCTGAAAATTCATGATTAGCGATAATATCAAACGCTAAAGTTTGTAGGCTATCTCCGGCAAGAATAGCAGTCGCTTCGTCAAAAGCTTTATGACAAGTTGGCTGTCCACGGCGTAAATCGTCATCATCCATTGCAGGTAAATCGTCATGCAATAATGAATAGGCATGAATACACTCTAAGGCTGCTGCAACACCGTCAATATCACTTTGTGTAGCATTTAGTGCTTCACCAGTAATATAGGCAAGATAAGGTCGCATGCGTTTACCGCCAATCAATAGACCATAGCGCATAGCGGCATGAAGCTTTTCGTCATTAACTTTTAAACTATTAAGTTTATCGAGTAAGTAATCATTTATGTGCGTTTGAATAATGTCGATATCTATCAGTTTAGTCACGACTATCATTCTCATCAGTTATGAAAGTTGATAATTGTGCTTTGCCATTTTTTTCTAGCAGAATATTGATTTGTTGCTCAGCGCCTTGAAGCTTTTCTTGGTTGTGCTGACTTAAATGTAAACCTCGTTCGAATAAACTCATTGAGTCTTCAAGGTTAAGATCACCTTGCTCTAAGTTTTGTACGATAGTTTCCAATTCACCAAGGGATTCTTCAAAGCTTAAATTTTCTATTTTTTTTCTTGCCATGGACTTTTTTTAGCGTGATATGAACTCTAGGCGCAAACTTACCTTAGCTCGGGCGCTGGGTCAATTAATGATGAATTAATGCTTTTAATTAAAATAATCGTCATTGTTACTTAAGTTATTGACAATATGGGCGATAATACAGGTATAACGAGAAATATAAGTATTCGCCTAACACCAACTCATCAGGTATTATCTGCTTAGCGAGTATATCTAAAAGAATTTATCGGAGGCATTTGTGGATTTAGCAACGTTGATAGGCATAGTCGGTGCAATAGGCTTGTTAGTTATGGCTATGTTACTAGCTGGTGATATTAGCATGTTCATCGATGCTCAATCAGTGATCATTGTATTTGGTGGCTCTATTTTTATTGTCCTGTCCAATTATAATTTAGGGCAGTTTTTTGGCATGGGGAAAATTATTGGCAAATCCTTTATGTTCAAATTGGAAAAGCCAGAAGAGCTAATCGAAAAAGCTGTTGATATGGCTGATGCTGCTCGTAAAGGTGGCTTTCTTGCTCTTGAAGAAGCGGAAATATCTAACGCCTTTATGCAAAAGGGTGTTGATATGTTGGTTGATGGCCATGATGCTGATGTAGTGCGAGCCACGATGCAAAAAGATATCGACTTAACCACTGAACGTCATGAAACAGGCTCAGACATGTTGATGGCATTGGCTGATGTTGCACCTGCAATGGGCATGATTGGTACTTTGATTGGCTTAGTTGCCATGCTGTCAAACATGGATGACCCTAAAGCGATTGGTCCTGCGATGGCGGTTGCACTATTAACAACATTATACGGTGCTTTCCTAGCTAACGTTATTGCGATTCCTATTGCGTCTAAATTGAAGTTACGTTTAGCGGAAGAAAAGATGAATCAAGAGTTAGTTTTAGATGCCGTATTAGGTATTCAAGATGGACAAAATCCGCGTGTTATTGAAGGCTTATTGAAAAACTACCTCGCTGAAAGTAAACGAGCAATTAATACTACTGAAGAATAGCGGGAGTAAATTATGGCCGAAAAATGTAAATGTCCACCTCCTGGACTCCCCGCTTGGATGGGGACATTCGCCGATTTAATGTCGTTGCTAATGTGTTTTTTCGTTTTACTTTTGTCTTTTTCAGAGATGGATGTATTAAAGTTTAAACAGATAGCGGGTTCGATGAAGTTTGCCTTTGGTGTGCAAAATAAAATTGAAGTAAAGGATATCCCGAAGGGAACCAGTATTATTGCCCAGGAGTTTCGCCCTGGTAAACCAGAGCCAACACCGATTGAAGTTATCCAGCAGCAAACCATGGAAATGACTCAACAAATGTTGGAGTTTCAAGCGGGTGATGAAACCTCTGCAGGTGGTCGACAAGAGCAGCGTGGTACTGAGCGTGGTGGTCAATCACAAAGTACTGCTGATGAAATGTCAGCACAAGCGATGCAAAAAGCTAAAGACGAGCTTGAGCAAGCCTCGCAAGAACAAGTGAATGACCTTGCTAAGAAAATTGCCGATCAACTTGAACAACAAATCCAAGATGGTGCAATCGAACTAGAATCCTTAGGGCAGCAAGTTATAATTAGAATTCGTGAAAATGGCTCATTCCCGTCAGGCTCTGCATTTTTACAACCACAATTTAAACCGATTATGCGCGAGATAGGCTTGTTGCTAAATACTGTGCCGGGTGAAATTATGATTTCAGCTCATACTGACAATCAGGGCATTAATTCTGAGTTGTTTTCGTCGAACTGGGATCTTTCAAGCAAGCGTGCTGTAGCTATTGCGCACGAAATTATCAAAGTACCAAAGTTTGATGATTCACGTTTACTTGTGGTTGGCCATGCCGATACACGCCCATTGGTGCCTAATACAAATCGCTTAAACCGCCGTAGAAATCGCCGCGTAGAAATTGCTATTAATCAAGGCAAGGCGAAAGAAACCGAACCGGTATCAATTAGAAAAGAATAACAACTTAGCTTTTAACGTGACTGAAAAATTATGGAGTGCAAATGATGCACTCCTTTTTTATGTACAGGATGTACGTTATAACTCGGTCACATGGTCGTTCTTTGCCATCCATGACATCACGATATTAATGTATCCTACATGTCGAGGTACAGAAACGTATATGGTTACCGTTAAGCTACTTGACGTCGCATTTTAAAGTGACTTGGGTATGTGCTGTAATTTAGTGTATAATGCGCGCCATTCTAAATATGGGTGTTATTGTTGATGAAATTTATTGTTAAGTTACAGGCTGAAATTACCATTAAAAGCCGTCCGGTGCGGAAACGTTTTACTAAGATTTTAGAATCGAGTGTTAAAAATGTTTTACGTCGCGTTGATGAACAAGTAACTACGCGAATGAACTGGGACAATATTGAAGTTAATACTGCTAATAACACGCCTGAAAACCGTTTAAAGCTAATTGAAACGTTAAAGTGTATTCCTGGTATTCCGATGTTTCTTGAAGTACAGCAAACTAATTTTACTGATGTTCATGACATTTACGAAAAAACTGCTGCTGTACATGCCAAAAATATTGAAGATAAAAGCTTTTGTGTACGAGCCAAACGCACAGGTAGCCATGATTTCAATTCACTAAAAATTGAACAATATGTTGGTGGTGGTTTAAATCAATTAGTTGATTCGGCAAAAGTTAAATTAAAAAATCCAGACGTAACCATTCACTTAGAAATTAAAAACGAAAACCTGTTTATCGTTACCGAACGCCATAAAGGTATGGGTGGTTTTCCAATAGCTACCCAAGAAGATGTTTTATCGTTAATGTCTGGCGGCTTTGATTCTGGCGTTGCTAGTTATCAAATGATTAAGAAAGGTGCACGTACGCATTACTGTTTCTTTAACTTAGGTGGCGCAGCTCATGAAGTTGGCGTTAAGCAAGTTAGCCATTTTTTATGGGACAAGTACGGTGCATCGCATCGCGTTAAATTCTTTGCGGTAGATTTTGAACCAGTTGTTGCCGAGATATTAGAAAATATCGAAAATGGCCAGATGGGCGTTGTACTGAAGCGTATGATGATGCGCGCAGGGGCAAAAATTGCAGAGAAAATGGGTATTCAAGCCTTGATTACCGGTGAAGCGTTAGGACAAGTATCAAGTCAAACCTTAACTAACCTTAACGTTATCGACCGTGTAACCGAAACGTTAATTTTGCGCCCTTTGGCTGCGTACGATAAACAAGATATTATTGATATTGCCCGTAAAATTGGTACTGAAGATTTTGCCAAAACTATTCCTGAATATTGTGGTGTAATTTCTAAAAAACCAACAGTTAAAGCTATTATCTCTAAGGTGGAAGCCGAAGAAGCAAACTTTGATTTTTCAATTTTAGATAAAGTGGTTGAAGAAACGCGAGTTTTTGATATTCGTGATATTGGTAATGAAAGTGAAGCGGAAATTCATGCTGTGGATACTTTGGATAATATTCCTGAAAACTCAGTGGTATTAGATATTCGTAGTCCAAATGAAGAAGACGAGAACCCGTTAGAAATTGAAGGTGTTGAAATTCAACATTTACCATTTTACAAGCTAGCAACACAGTTTGGTGACTTGGATAAAAGCAAAGACTATTTGCTTTATTGTGACCAAGGCGTAATGAGTAAGTTACAAGCGCTTTACTTAGCTGGCGCTGGCTTTACCAATGTAAAAGTTTATCGCCCATAAAGTATTGCTTATGTGACTAATACTTACCTTGGCACTGAATTTAAAAAAGGCCTTTAGCATGTACTTGCTAAAGGCCTTTTTAATATTTTAAATACCGAGAATTTAATTCATTAATTAGTCATTTTTCTCACTTGCCGTACCATTTTTTCATTTTTCGGTACGGAAATTTTATTGTTTTTAGCCAACTTGACGATATAACCATTGATATAATCGATTTCTGTGGGACGCTGATGTAGAACATCACTGCGCATTGAAGAGCAGTTTTCAGCTGTTTTTCTTGCGACTAGTAGTACCTTTGCTTTTAACTCATTAAAATCAAACCTGATGTCTTCGCAGGCTGATACTGCTATCACTTCTTTTAATAGCTGCTCAATTAATGTGGTGTATTTCTCACTAAGTAATTGACCATTATTAATGTTATCGATAGCGGTAATTGGGTTGATGACACAATTAACTGCCAATTTTAGCCATTGTTTAGCTTTAATATTATCGCTTAGTGTTAGTGATGGCAGTGCTATTGCTAAGGTATTTACGATTTGTTCTTCTAATTCTACGTCGGTGTTTAGTGAGCTATTGATCAAACCTAAGTCGTTATGTCCTAGCCCTGTGTGCTGAGCATGGAAAGGTGTGATTATTTTACTACCATGGGTAGTTAGTAGCGCATAACATGGCTGACTTAAGGTCGCTAAATGATTAACAGCCCCCATACCATTGTGACAAAAAATAAGAGTTGCCTTTGCATTAGCATGGTTAATTATTGACGCTAATGCAGCTGAAATTTGATAAGACTTCACGCAAAACAAAATAACATCGGCAGTGTTTAATGCTGCGTCATTTGCCAATGTTAATGGAATTGTTGTCGTTCGATTTTCTATATCAGAAAAAAGTATTTCTGGGGGCAAAGAGGTTATACGTGTTGAACAAAGTAGGCTAACACGGTTGTTAGAATTTTTACTTAATTGATGATACCAAAGCAAGCCAATAGCACCTTGGCCAACAACTACAATGTTCACGGTTACAGCCTTTTTCCCGATCTATTACGATACATTAAAATAGACCATCTTATGATGCCGAATAATGATATTCCGATTAAATCTGAAATAAAGTCACTTAATTGCCCGCTACGAAAACCCAAATAGTATTGCCCTAACTCGGTTAATACACCATAAAACGCAACGGTTATCATGGTATTAAGTAATGGCAGTTTTAATATACTGTGCAGCACCCAAGTCAAACCAAAAAAGCTTATGATATGACCAATAGAGTCTATTTCTGTACTGCGAAAAACAATACGCCTAAAGTCACCTGAACTAAAATAAAGGCAAAAAAACAGTATCACAATCATGGCGAGAATTGATAAATGGTAGCGACTTTTCATTGAGGTGTCGGTAATCGTACTTTAGAAGATCAGTTGTTTATTATCATATCAGGGCTAAGTCAGTAAAACTATCTCTCTTAGGCGGTTACTTTGGTCTTGAATATTGGTATTACTAGCAAATATTGATAATATGTAGGCAATTTTTTGTAAGACAGAGACATGTTATGCCTTCAATGGACATTATTTCCGAAATTAATTTGGAAGAAGTAAAAAATGCAACTGACAATTCAACTCGTGAATTGTCAACTCGCTATGATTTTCGTGGTGCAGAAGCTAGCTTTGAATGGAAAAGCCCAGCAGTAACAATGAAAGGTGATTCTGATTTTCAAATAAAACAGATGGCTGATATGTTGCGTGGCCAGTTAATAAAAAGAAATATTGATGCTAAAGCTTTAACGTTAGGTAACATGGAGAGTTCAGGCCGCAACTACAGCCAAGTAGCGACATTCAAGGAAGGGATAGAACAACCTGTTGCTAAGAAAGTAGTTAAACTGATCAAAGACAGTAAATTAAAAGTACAGGTAGCAATTCAGGGTGAAAAGGTACGTGTAACGGGTAAAAAACGTGATGACCTGCAAGCAGTAATGAGACTCGTTCGAGAAGCTGAGTTAGAGCAGTCATTTCAGTTTGATAATTTCAAAGACTAATTTGTATTCTATAACTTTTTGCTAAACAAGGTGGTTCTAACTACTTGTTAAGGGTTAAAGAATATTAAATTGTAAAAAGAGGCCTAGTGCCTCTTTTTTTATCACTAGAATAGCCTGCATTCTACAATGTAATAGGTGGCTATGAAGGACGATATTTACTGATGGAAAAATAGAAACATATCCAATGGGATAGAAACTTGACTGTAATTTAAGCAGTAATTAAATCTTTACGGCTAGAATTTAGCTTAAAATTGCTTTCGATGCAGTTTTTCTCAATAAACGCTGTTTTTTTGTCAACACTTTAAGTAAATTAAACTCATTCAATAATAATAAGATGGTTTTAGATGGCTGCTTCTCGAGGTGCGTTTAGTTCACGCTTTGGTTTCATTATGGCTGCTGCAGGTTCTGCGGTTGGCTTAGGTAATATTTGGGGTTTCCCGACACAAACGGCAAGTAATGGTGGTGCAGCATTTGTACTGGTTTATTTAGTGCTGGCGTTTTGTTTAGCCTATCCCGCTTTTATGGCTGAGTTACTGATTGGTCGATATGGTCAGGCGAACGCTGTGACTTCATTGCAAAAAATATCACGTACTTTATTTCACAAGCGTTTTGCTTTTGTTGTTGGCTTTGGCGGTATTATTTGTGCGTCGCTCATTTTAAGCTTCTATGGCATTTTAGCTGGCTGGATGATGTCATATGCTGTCGAACCTTTTGCCCGCATTCTTGGCATGGACTCGGCTGCTGATTGGGTGATTACGCAATCGTTACAACGCAATTTGATGTTTTGTGCCTTGTTCATGTTTCTTACTATCTTTATTATTCGCCGCGGCGTAGAAGAAGGCATTGAGAAATGGTCAAAGCGCTTAATGCCATTACTTATCTTTTTATTACTCGGCTTGATTTCCTACGTAATGACTTTAGAAGGTGCTAGAGAAGGGGTTAACGCTTATCTAAACCCAGATATTAGCCGCGTGTTAGAACCTGATTTATTAATTAGTGCATTAGGACAGGCATTTTTCTCATTGTCTTTAGGTACTAGTGTAATGGTGATATATGGTTCATATATCTCTAAAAAAGAAAATCTAGTGACGCTAGGGGCTCAAGTTACGCTAATTGATGTATCAATTGCCTTTTTAGCTGGTTTGCTAATTATCCCAGCAATGTATGTTGCACAAGCACAAGGTGTTGCAATATTTGCTGAAGATGGCAGCTTAATTTCTGGTTCGGGCTTAGTTTTTACCGTTTTACCTAGCTTGTTTAATAGCATGGGCAGTATTGGTTTATATGTAGCGCTTGCCTTCTTTATTCTGATGTCAGTTGCCGCCTTAACGTCTTCAATTTCAATGCTTGAAGGACCCGTATCTTATGCGGTTGAACGCCATCAAGTTGAACGTAAAAAAGTAACCACCTATATCGGTATTGGTATATTTATATTAAGTGCAATTATTATTAGTAATATTAGCTTTATGTTGGATTTTGTTGCGATATTAGCGACACAATATGGTCAACCAATTATAGCGATGTTGTGCTGTGTTTTTGCAGGGTGGATTTGGTTCCGTAATGATATTTTGAAAGAATTAAAACAAGGTAATGAAATGGTTGAACATTCGTTATTTTGGAAAATTTGGCCTTGGTATACTAAGTTTGTTTGCCCAACCGCTATTGCGATTGTTTTCTGGCATTCTCTGTAGAGACTAAACTAAGAGTATTATGTTAAAAGGGAGCTTAATTGCTCCCTTTTTTATGCTCGGCGACGCGTATGTCTAGAGTTAGTGTATGTGCAATGGTATTAAAAGGTATTAATGGCTAATTATTTAGTGCTAAGTGCTAAGCTCAAAAGCTATATTTTAGGCCAAGCCTGTTGCCATGGTGGAGTTAATTGTTTGATTGCACTAATCGCTTCAGGAGTATTAAATTCAGCACCGGTATCTGGCGCACGGCAATATTGGTGAGTTACATTATTTAAAGTAAACGCCAAGGCAAATGCATGAAGGTAACCTCTGTCTGACTCAATATTACTGTTATATAAAGGATCACCTAAAATAGGTACGCCTATGCTGTTTAGTGCCACGCGAATTTGGTGGGTTTTTCCTGAATGAGGTTTGACTAGGTATAATCGTCTTTTGGGGACAAGGTTATAAGACTGAAACTGACTGATAGCAGGGTTATTCATTGTCCGCATCAACTTCCACATGCCTCGGCGACTTTTTTCCATATCACCTTTAACCAGACCTTGTTTCTTTTTTGGCTTGCCGTCAGCAATGGCAAGATAGAATTTCTGTACTTGATGTTGCTCAAACAACAATTGAAATGTTCTGGCACTGTTAATATTCTTAGCAAATATCATCAGTCCTGAAGTCATTTTATCTAAGCGATGTACCGGAAATATTTCCGCTATACCTAATTGGTTAGCAGCGAATTTTTTCACTTGCGAGTAAAAACCAGAGCCAATATTTTCTTCATCGTGAAAATTAATATTGGCGGGTTTGTCGACCACAAGAAAATCATCTTGGTGGTCGATAATATTAATAGCTATATTGCTCACTTAAAAGCTAAGCCCGATAGCGATGTAAGCCATTATGGTAAGGGCTGCGCCAACTAAAGCATAAGGTAATTGTGTTTTAACATGTTCGAAATGGTCGCAACCACTAGCAATTGATGCCACAACGGTTGTGTCAGAAATTGGTGATGCATGATCGCCAAAAATACCGCCACCAAGCACTGCTGCAACTAAGAACTCAATCGGTAAACCACTTTGTTGCGCAATAGGTACGGCAATAGGGATTAAAATAGCAAATGTTCCCCAAGACGTACCTGTAGCAAACGCCATAATAGCCGCAGCAATGAAAAGAATGGGTGCCATTAAAAATAATGGTACTTCAACATTTATTAGCTGGCTAACGTAAGTGCCAGTACCTAACGCTTTTATCGCATCGCCAAAGGCAAAAGATAATACTAATATCGCAACAGCTGGCGCCATGTATTTTATACCGGTAATAGCTGCTTTAAAGATATTGTTAAACGACATAAGTTTATGAGCGATTATTAATGCCACTAGCAATACTAATGCACTGATAACAGACCAAAATACCGAGAAAGCACCTGAGCCACGACGAATATCGCCATCACCAGTGAACCAAAGTAAAACAAAGGTAACAATTAATAGTGTTAACATCGGCAGCCACATAATTTTTGCTGGCGCTATATGATCGACAGTTGCTTGTTTATCAACATTCACTAATGACTCTGCGTGTTTCATCGGACCAAAAACTTTGCCACTAAAAGCCGTATAATAGGCCATGACAACAGCAATAATCGCGTACAGGTTATAACCGACAGTGCCAATTAAAATACCGACAGGATCATCAAACGAATAACCATCAAGTAAGCCAAGTACATAGGCGCCCCAACCGTTCACAAGAAATAAAATACTGACAGGTGCACAAGTAGAATCAACTAAGTAAGCAAGGCGTGCTCGGCTAAGTTTATGATGATCAAATAATTTCTGGCTTGCCATACCTGCAGTAAACATACTGAGGTTGGTATCGGTAAAAATAGTTGTGCCAATCACCGTAGGCAATATGCTGGCTTGGCGACTATTTTTAACTAAATTTAGTGACGCTAAATGATTTATAAAACCATTTACTGCACCTGATTGGTTCATTAAGGTAACCAATGCGCCAATCAACAAACTAAAGCTAATAATATAAATGTTACCTAGTGATGAAAATACACCGCTAATACCGAAAAATGTGCCAGTTAAACCGTCTATCGGGTTACCATTTACCATCATTAAATGACATAGCATTACGCCGCATAAAAGTGCGAATAGGGCGTTTTTACGCCAAATAGCAATGATGATAGCAACAAGGGGAGGGAGTAAACTAAAAACGCTGTCTTGCATAG
>Ga0209707_1002070_pt1 | contig 10759 bp, 8 predicted proteins | sample EN4Hudsemesocosm_FD_184630 | JGI IMG/M metagenome (GOLD analysis project Ga0209707, IMG submission 184630) | Methane-oxidizing microbial communities from mesocosms in the Hudson Canyon - EN4B Hudson Canyon (SPAdes) (version 2) | ecosystem: Environmental > Aquatic > Marine > Cold seeps | place... | reverse complement strand
CTATAATGCATAGCTCTTAACATTTCTTGTTAAGACTCTGTAGGCGCGTAGCTCAGTTGGTTAGAGCACTACCTTGACATGGTAGGGGTCGGTGATTCGAATTCACTCGTGCCTACCATCTAAACTTCTGTTTTAGATGGTAATTCTTAAAAATTAAATTCTTGAAATTTCTCTGAAAACTGCTTTAGCTGAAAAACTAGCTGAAAACTACTTTAGGGTAGGGTGTTTATTTTGCTTTTAAAGTTATCGGCAATTATTGCTGATAAAGCCTGATCTATAATATTTCTCAAAAATAATAAATAACTTTTGGAAGCTGGAAGTTTTTTATCTAAGTATTGATATGTTCAAGCAGGCTGCTTTAAACCAAATGCCATGACAGTATTAGCCATCATGTCAAAAATTGCACCATCATCAATATACTTATCCTCATAAACCTCATTAAAATGCTCACGGTTTTCATAAGCGTGCTTTATTGATGCTCTAATTCTTGGTTTAAGAGTATCCTTTAAAAATAAAGGCCTATCCTTATTAGAAATAATATCCGCTAATAAAATTTTGTCCTGCTGCCTTTCCTCGCACACTTCACGAATAATCAACGCCTCCTCATCACTAATAGAGTAACGTTCCTTTATATCCATTATCGCAATATCAACTGTTGTTTTAGTCGGTGGTGTAGGGATTGGGTTACCTCCTTTACCGGATAGTTTTTTAATACGCTCAGGCTTGAAGTCCACTTCACCCAAAAACTTTACCGCACCTTTACTTAACAGTACCTTGCTAATTTCTTTCATCAGTTCAGATTCTGAACCTTCCTTTATTAGCTGTAAGCCAATGACTTCTGAAAAAAAGACAAATTGTTCAATATTTTCTGAATAACTGTAAAAACTACTTAAAAAATTAAAGGCTTTAATTAACTTTGCCAGCTGATAAATATAATCCTTACGCTCTGCTGCAGTCTCATAAAAAAACCTTAGCCGTTCACGACAGCGATTAGCCATAGATTGTGTTTTAGCATCATCAGGTTCTTTTAATAACGACATAAACTGACTAGCATCAGTATCAGTAAATAAGCCCCGATCAATTATTTCATTATATAAACGGGTTACTTTTTGTTCATCAGGCTCACTGGCTTGGTAAGGTGTACCTTCTCGATATTTATTAAAGGCTTTAACAATATTAGCGGTGTTATTAGTAAAATCCAGCACCACTACTTTTTTCTTGCCTTCATGACATCGATTAAGTCTTGATAGCGTTTGTACTGCATTTTTATCCAGCACAGGCTTATCTAAAAACATACCTGCTAATAGCGGTTCATTAAAGCCAGTCTGAAATTTACTGGCAACCACCATAATTCGATAATCATCTTGCTTAAAACGGTCTTCAATTTTCTCTTTTCTATCTAAACCATTAATTGTTTTTTCTCGAATTTCCTCATTTGTCTTTCCATGGGTAAAATCAGAAAATGCATACAAAACTTTGTAATTATATTTTTCAGGATTAGCCTTATGTTTTTCAGCGATTTTATCCTTGAGGATTTTAAAATAAAGTAGTCCTGCTACCCGTGATGAAGTGACCACCATAGCTTTAGCTTTATGAGCAATCAATTCCTCTATCTGTTCTTCAAATGTCCGCAGAATAACTTCTGCCTTATATTGAATTAAAGCTTCATCCTCAAAAGCCACTTGCTTTAATAAGCGGCTCACAATCCCTTTTGGGTAAAGCTTATCCGTATCACTAGGGACAAGAGGGCTATGTAGGTTATACAAAGTATCATAAGAAATAATATGCGCTGCCACATCAAGGATATAGCCTTCAGCAATTGCTTCTGCCTCACTATAAGTATCGAATGGCTCACCAAATAACTGAACAGTTGTTTTAATGGGCGTAGCTGTAAAGGCAACAAATAACTGATTAGGCATATATGCCCTTACAATTTTTTTAATATCCTCAATATTATCGCTTGCCTGCTCAACTGCTGATAAAGGCTTCGTATTTTTAAGAAAACCTTCTTTTATTTCATTCTTGCTTTCTATAGCATCTTTTTTAACATCTAGTTTAAATGGGTATCGAATAGCTTTTCCACCTTTGCCTTCTTGTGAACGGTGAGCTTCATCAATTAAAAAAGCAACCCGTATTTGCTTTAAAGAGTCATCTTCACTTAACACCTTAGATACATATTGGAACTTTTGAATGGTAGTCACAATAATGGATTGTTTTTTCTGAATTGCCTCACCTAGTTCTGTTGAGTGTTTGGCATAAACTAATTGCTCTGATAAATGCGCAAAACAATCTAAATCATCCTGCACATTTTTATCTAAATCCTTACGGTCAGTTAAAATAAATACAATATCAAATAACTTGGTATCACTCTGATACAAGCTATGTAAACGCTCGGCCAACCAGCTAATGGTTAATGTTTTACCTGAACCTGCAGAATGATTAACTAAATATTTTTTACCCACCTCATTGGTTTCATTAAAGTAAGTAACAATATCCGTGGATAAATCATTAACCAAGCGAGATTGATGATAGCGAGGGAATAAACTGTAAGCTGGCTTATCATCTACTTGCGGCACATAAATCAAATAAAAACTCAATGCCGTTAATAAATTGCTTTTGGCCAATACATCCCGATAAAAATACTTGACGGGGTACTCCTCGCCGTCTTGTGGCTCATTGATTAATCCCGTGTTATGCCAAAGAAAATACGCTTCCTTGCATGGGTTGGTGGCAAGCTTAACCTCTGAGGTATCCATTGCCACATATAAAAATGGTAACTGGAAAATTTTATCGTTATGATTTCTATCGTTAAACTGCTTAACGGCATCATGCACGGTTTGCCCTGCTTTCTCATGCTTTAGTTCTATAACGACAATCGGTAAACCATTTAAAAACAACACAATATCAGGGCGCTTATTACCCCCAATGATTAACTCAGTTTTTAATTGAAAGCGGTTTTCTTGCCAATGTAGGTTACTAATACTTATGCTGGAGCGGGGGGCTGGGTAATACAATTGAAAAATATGATTATCAACATTTAGCCCTGAACGCATAATAAGCCATAAAGGTTTATATTCTAACGCTTGCTTTAGAACGCTGATGATTTCTGCAAAAGCCCCAGCACCATAGTCTGCCTCTAAAGCTTTTAAGGTGTCTGGCTGAGTGGCTTTAATAAAACCTAATAATACTGACTCAACAAGATAAAAGTCCTTATCACTAATATCTTCAGCCTCTAAAATCGTATAGCCTTGTTGCTTTTCTAAATAATTGGCAATATGTTTTTGAAATTGGGATTCAGGGCGGTCATCTGTCATTTTTATAACTCATATTGATAAGGCGTCGTACTATTAAAAGAGGTATGCACTGTAATCCCTAAGATTGTCTCTATCTGCCCAGCGGCTTTGAGTAAAGCGTATAAGTCTAGTTTGTCCACGCTCATACTGTCGCTTACAAAGCTTGATAGATAGGCTTCTGAATCAGGCTTTACTCCATTACGATGACAAACAATATAACAAACAGACTCTGCCTCCAGTTCTTCAGTGCTATGGCCTAACTTTTGTCTATCGGGAATACTTAAAAATTTATCCTGCCCCAAATGTCCTAAAAACAGATGTGCAAGCTCATGAGTTAAAGTAGCAAATTGTACTTTAGGCTCATGTATTTCATTGATACGGATTTGATAATCAGGTTTCTTTTTAGTATCGGTTGATTGCAGGTTTATAGTTAAATCATGCGCTGGTCTTGCAACGTGTCCTGCATGTGCTTCACCGTATTCAATCAACTTTAGTTCTATCCCTTTTCTAGCAAGAAGTTTAGTAAAAACATTAAATGTTGATGCTGGCATATTTCCTGTTGCCTTAAATGCTTTTGCTATATTTTCTGGTAAATTATCGCCCTCGGTATCATCAACATCATAGACTAGAGCAACAGGGGCAAACGGCCAAAGTATAATTAAAGGTCGCGCACCTTCATTTATAGTTCGATTAAATTTAGTTTTCCAGTCTGATTCTGAGGCTGCAAATCGGAGTCCTTTTTTTTGTATTTGCAATAGCATAGCGTTGAATGGAGCAAAGTTTGGCAGTCTATTGATAAACTCTAATAATTCCTTGAACTCATTCCCTGATCTGTAAAGTTGAGAGTCATTTAATAGCTGGGATAGCAGGGCGCGTTCTTTAGTATTATTTTTAGCCATTGTCTGAACCTTTTTTGTGTAACGTAAGCTAGGAGTTGTCGCTCATAAGCTTGCCTCATAGTCCTTTATCTGTTTTTCAGCAATAGGCCATGGCAAACGCCGCCCTTTAGCTTTCATCTTTTGGTAAGCCTCTCTCGCACTATCAGGGCTAATAAGTTGATGTTGCAACAACCCATTAACAACCCACAAAGTACCATGCACCTCTACCTGTTCAGTTTCAGCCGCTTTTCTTAAATTCTTATCCCCTGTTAATAAAGGGCATTGCTCTTGTTTTGCCAAGACTAAAGCAAAACAGTCATAACGACTTGGTTGAGTGTACTGCTGACAAAGCATTTCTGCTTTTTGCATTGACGGTGGGCTTAATTCACCGACCTGCAAGCCTATGTCCAATAAGTAACTATGCTGTTGCTCTAATTCATCATAAAACAACATATCAGGGACACTAAATTGATACGGCAAGCTAAACAGCTGAGTGATTAGCTCGCCGTCTTCCAAATCAATCAGGATATTAGCATCACTAATGAGTAATTGGCTCAACGTGCTCTATATTCCGTAGTTGATGAAAATTTGTGACTGCCATCCCTAATAATTCAGCCGCTTTAGATTCAGTAAAATAATCTTCAGCTAATGCCCGATAAACTAACTGTTTAAATAAATAAGTTTTCTCTGTCGGGTAAGGCTCAAACGGCTCTTGTGTTCGCCAGCCACTATAACTAAAGCGTTTAAATAGGCTGTCAGCAATGGTATGAGGAATAATGCCTAATTGCCGTGCTCGGTACAAGACACCCTGCATACTAAAACCAAATTCTTGCTTCAATAAAGACAATTCAGCCACTTCAAGCCGTTGCCGATGCTCACCCAAATGACTGATTAAAGCCGCTTTGGGCAATAAAAATGCACCAGCAAAATGATTACATAAATCTTCTTCATGCAAGGCTAACTCATCACTTAAACGCCCCTTTAAAACCAGATGACCTAATTCATGCGCTAAAGTAAAGCGTTGACGGTCACCCGCCCATGATTGCCCTACAACAATTAAAGGAATGTTATTAACTAAGCCCGCAAGACCATCAAACTTATTCTGAGACTCTATTTGACTGCTAATCACCATGACCCCTTGTGATTCCAAAGTATCGGTTAAATCAGCAAGACAGCCACCGCCTAAATTCCACGCAGTACGCATGGTTTCAGCCAGGGTTTCTATTTGTGCGGCATCCGTGATACTTTCAGGCAATTCAGCAGGCAAACTAAAGGCTTTAATTGGTTGCTGAGGGTAAAGCGCTAATAACTCATGCCAGCGTTCGGCTTGGTCATAAATATCCGCCTCAATATGCGCTAAGGATTTTTTACCTAAGCTGCTTTTTTTACGGTACTCAACCCCTGTGATAGTAATGGTTTGTGGACGGAAAAAATACTCCGTGCGCACCTGTAATATCTTGGCTAATTGAATCAGCTGCTTAGATGAGGGCGTGAGTAACTCCTTTTCTAACTTGCTCACCGCTGTATGACTTAAATCAGCTTGTTCCGCTAAAGCGCGCAGTGATAAGCCAGCCGCTTTACGCGCCCGTTGTAATCGTTGACCAATCATTGCTACCCTCCTTTAGGTTTACAAATAGCATGAAATAAAGTAATAGTGTAAACCTTTAGCATCTTTTTTTCTAGGTTTCTTTAAGGGTTAAACGCGCTTTTTACCTGTGACCATTTCATAAATCAGTGATTTTTTATAAGCTTGCAGGGTGTTGATTTGTTGGTTTAGGTTTTCTTTTAAAGTGTTTAGACGTTGGGTTTCTTGGTCTAAAAAACTTGCTATATCCTGCTGTTCTTCAATTGGCGGACAACAAACCTTAATAGATTCTATCTGTTCGGTTGAAATATTAGGTTGAATTGTCAATGTTATTTTATTTGTAAAATGAGCAATAAAGCTACTTGATTGAGTTACATATATTAAAAAATTACTATTAATTTTTTTACTAGGCTTTAAAAAACCGACACGTTGATTTATTAGAAAGCTCTCATTATCTGATAGCTTTACAGTTTTTATCCCTGCTTTAATAATAGGGCGGGTAAGAGCGAAAATTAATGAATGAGGAGGAGCAACATAATCAGGATAGGCTTGAACATAACTTTGGGGTAAACAAGAAGTATCATCCCACTTTAATGATAAATGAGATACATTTGAAATTTTTAAAACTATAGTACCTTTTTGGCAAAAATTAGAGCTTTTAAAAGCAAACCCACCAATTACTTTTCCAAAATCTTTAATTCTATTTACTCTCCAACTTTTTGGAATATTTCCAACCCACTCAATCCCAGAATCAATTAACGGCACAGAGTCATCTAAACCTTTAGTCACGGCATGATAAATAGTCGATTGACGCAAAGCTTCAAGGTTTTTTATTTGCTGTTGTTTGAGTGCAATCACCTTATCTAATTTAGCACAATGATGGTCTAAATACTCTGCAATTTTTTGTTGTTCTGAAATCTCAGGTAAATAAATTGCCGTATATTTTAGAAAGTTTGTTGATACTCTTTTTTGACCTGCAGCCCCCGTCATATTAACTGCGGCATAATCTCTAAAAGCATCATTAAATGTATAATAATACAAAAACTTACCACTCAACTCATTAGTAGCACGAATTACATGAAATTCCGTGCTACCAAAAGCATACTGTGTTGGCAGAGTTTCAACATAAGCTCCTTTACCATTCTCCATGCAAGGGGTTATCTTTGCAAAAATAACATCTCCGTTTTCAAATAAAGTTAATCCTTTTATAACGTCTTTATATTGTTGTAATTTAGATACTTGAAGCTCACCTTTATTTGAAACACTTTCCATAGGTATAATCGCACAAGCATCCTCAAGCTTTGGTTTGTCGCTTGAATACGTAGGTGAAAACTCTGAAATATCTTTAATTCTATATTTCCTCCAATCTCGCGGAATCTTTCCAATCCACTCAACCCCACTATCTTGCATTACTCCTTTATCACTCACCACTATACCTCCATACCCTTTAAAATATCTTCAGCTTCCTTTTCCAGCTGCCAAAACTCTGCTAATAAGTCCGCTGTTGGCTTGGGTGCTTCATAGTGATAAAAATATTTATTCGGTAAGATTTCATAGCCTAATTGCGGACTGTCTTCCCAGCGAATAATAGGCTTGGAAATTTCACGCTGTAAAAATTCAGCAATAGCCTGTCCATAAGGAATATATTCATTATCCATCACATAATGACGGTGTGTGTACTGTATATCAACCGCGATTAAGCTCTTTAAAAAAGCCTTTTCCTGTGCGGTTTTTTCTTTACTGTTTTTGGCTTCTTTAATGGCGGCGGCTAATTCAGTTTTAAATAAGGTTTTTAATGCTTTCTGGTAATGACTGCTAAAACTGTCCTCAGGCTGTAAGCTTAGTTCTAGTGTTTTACTCTGTTGCTCATTCAGCACGTTTAAGTTAAAAATTAACTCGCTGTCATAAAATTGCTGCTCTTTTTTGACCGTAGCAGGTGTAAAGCTTTTGTTATACGGCTCGGTAATAAAAGCAGGCTGTTCATGTTCATCAGTTTGCCAAAACACCACGCTGACCTTGTGATAAGCAAAGTCGGTAGGTTTAAATAATTGGATATTTTTATTATCGCTAGTCTGCCAGTCCTGTTGATAAGCTTGCGTGACCCATAAACGGTGGCTGTCAGTCATGCGATTACGTTTATTACCAAAGGATTTTGGCTCTTTTTCGTATTGTTCACGCGCATCAATAATTTTAACTTGGTTTTTATGACTGTCGGCTTTGTTATTACTCAGTAACCAGATATAGGTAAAAATCCCAGTGTTATAAAAAAGCTGGTCGGGTAACATGATAATGGCATCCAGCCAGTCATTTTCTATGACCCAGCGCCTAATCTCACTTTCACCTGAACCACAATCACCATTACTCAGCGGTGAGCCATTAAATACCACGGCTATTTGACTACCACCTTGTTCTAAAGGCTTCATCTTTGCCAACATGGTTTGCAGGAACAGTAACGCGCCATCATTGCTACGCGGCATTCCAGATTTATAACGTGTACTGTTAAATTTTTCAGCTTCCTTTTTATAATCACTCCAAGTGACCCCAAAAGGCGGGTTACTGAGCATATAATCAAAGCGGTGCTCTGGGGCATTCAACTGGTCGCCTTTGTCCTCATGGCTTTCATTGTAAGGAATCAACGAATTACCTAAACGAATATGGCTTTTATCCTCTTTTAATAGCATTTCAGCTTCACATATCGCAAAGTTTTGTGGCTGTAATTCTTGGCCGTATAAAATAATATGCGCTTCTTTTTGTTGGCGTTGTTCAGCATTATCCAAGCTATCTAATATATGGCTTTTCGCTACCGATAACATGCCGCCCGTACCGCAAGCAGGGTCATAAATTAGCACTTGCTGTTGCTGGATTTGAATATCTAATAATTCCACCATTAAGTGGATGACTTCACGCGGGGTAAAATGCTCTCCCGCCTCGCCGCCGCTTTGCTCTGAAAAACGGCGTAATAATTCTTCGTAAACATAACCCATTTCTAGGTTAGAAAGTACGGTTAAACCTAAATCCAGTTCTGCATATTGCTTAACAATACTGCCTAAACGCCCACTTTTTTTAAGTCGCCCTAAAGTTTCTCTAAAATTAAAGTGAGTAATAATTGCATTAATATTGCTGGAAAAGCCTTTTAAGTATTCAATAAAATTACCATCAAGGTCTTTGGGGTCTTCATGATGTAAAGCCAACAAGCTAAAGCCACTGGTATTGTGAAAACTAAAGTCCTGTTTTTCGGCTATTTGTAATTTCTTTTGTAATTGCTGTTCATCATCTTTAGGAAAGCGTTGTTTAAGCAATGTTAGCTGTTGTTCGCGCCAGCTTTCTAAGACACACTCAATCCGTCGAATGGTAATCATCGGTAAGACGACGTTTTGAAATTCGTAAGATTTAAACTTACCGCGCAAGCTATCGGCTGATTTCCATATCTCTTGGGCTAGGTTATTAAGTTTGTCTTTATTGAGCATGTTGTTTGTGGGTGATGATAAGAAAAGTTTTGTTTCTGTTATTCGAGAAGGGGTATCTTAGCTTGTTCAAGGCAGTTAGCCAAAGGGTAATGCGCAGGCTGGTTTTAATGTTAATTAGCTAGGGGATAGCTTAGCAGATATTGTAAACGCCTCCGTATATTGTGTTATTAACGTATCATCGGCTACTCCTTTAAAATCAGGGTTAATACCACGGCATTGAGCATATATTCTTATAATTTCATCATCAATATTTAAAAGCTGACAGACATTGTCTAATGCTATGTTGAGGGCAATAAATTCATTGATATGTTTTTGTGCGACTTTATCGAAAGCTTCGCCTGTTTTACTTAAATTAACGGTACTTAGTTTAAAGAAAGTTTTCCAGTAAAAAGTGCCAAAGACACCTGATAATTGGACTAAGCCATGCGTGCGGGTATGGTAATCAACATGTGTCGTAATATAGGTTCTTTTTTCAACAGCATTAAGAATTAAATCAACTTCAGTTTCATCGTGTCTTATTGCCGCCGCAAAAGCTAAGTTTGCTTGTTCATGGGGTGTTAGCTTACTGTAGAGATTGTTTATGTTTTGTGGCTTCATTGTCTTGCGCCTAATTGCTGTTCAATACGTTCTAGTCGTTGGCTTAATTCCGTAAACTCAACTAATTTTGCTTGATTGGATAATGCTGTAATTAATGACGCGCCTATATCGGGTGGTACGTTACCCGTCATTGTTTCAGTGACTATGTTATTTCCTGTTTCGGGTAATGTTTCGCCTACCGGAATATTAACCGGCATGGCTTGCGATTTAATTGCAGGATAGAGTCTATCCAATACCAGTTTACACGCGGTTAAATCACCCTCTAATGCGGCATCAATCACTTTTTGTAAAACAGATTCTCCATGCTGTGCCAGCAATGGCTTAAGGTTGGCGGTATCTTGTTTAGGTCGTCCGCTAGGGTTGCCTGATTGTCCTTTTTTAAATGACATTGTTTTATCCTTGTTATGGTGTTGCTATCAATGCACAGTTTAATCGGCAATTTGATCGTGAAAAACGGCATCAGTACCGCTCAAGCCCTTAACGACTGCCAACATAATTAAATATTTCACTTGGCGCGTTATCGGTAATTGAACATCAAAGGCTTTCCAGTTATTTACCTGCGCTTGTACCCATTGGGGCGCGCCTTGCTTTGATATATTAATACTAGCCAGCGCATTAATAAAAAAACCATCTAAGCTGATTACTTGGCGCTCCCGCTTGTTTTTACGCATGATGTAGAAAGCAATGCGGACATTATCAAAGTTGTCAGTTTTTTCCGTGGCAGGGTCTAGTTGGTCTACTGGTGCGTTGTTTTCTTGTGAAATTATTTCTACAGGGGTGGGTGCTTCTTTTTCTGGCGTGCTTTTTTGTTGTGAATATAATTCTACATCATTGTTTTTATCTGGCTTTGAAATTACTTTTGCTAGTATTGGTGGAGCGGTCTTCTGCTCTGGTATTACTGACTTAGTATCTTGTGAAATTATTTCTACAGGTTGTAGG